>Ga0304730_1001313_pt1 | contig 18998 bp, 10 predicted proteins | sample M_130628_MF_Meta_FD_190474 | JGI IMG/M metagenome (GOLD analysis project Ga0304730, IMG submission 190474) | Freshwater microbial communities from Lake Montjoie, Canada to study carbon cycling - M_130628_MF_MetaG (v2) (version 2) | ecosystem: Environmental > Aquatic > Freshwater > Lake | place...
AAGGTTCCGGAGACTCCCGTGGGGTTGCCGAATCGGCCGGCGACCGCAGGAGTTCTCGAACGGCTGGTTCTGCCACTCGCCGTCTCGCTCTGTTCGTCTGCCGTGATCGTCTGGCTGCTTTTGCGATGGACGGCGACCATGCTCACCGACGAGGAGATTTTGTTTCGTGGGCCGGACGTGGCTGGTGGCCTCCTGACGCGGCCCGGCCGCCGCCGCCGCCCCACCGTCGCGCAGGGGTTTGCAGCACTGGCCATCGGGCTCTCTGGACTGTGGTACGCGCAGGCCATCGCGCCTGCCGATTTTGCGCTGGCAATTCCGGTGCAGCAGGCCGCCGCGGTGGTGCTGCCGTTGGCGCTGCTGCTGGCCTGGCAGCGGGTTGATCTGCGTCGCACCTTCGCACTGCGGTGGCCGGCCGCTGCAGGAGCGGGGAAGGCAGGCGCGGGCTGGAGGACGGCTGTAAGCGTGGCCGGCGCGATGCTCGTCGGCGGTGGTCTCTTCGTTTTGGGTGCCGCGGTGCTGCTGGCCGTGCGGGGAACACACGTGTCGGCGGAGGCGAAAAGTCTGGCTGAAAAACTGATCGGGATGATGCGCGACAAGCCGATATGGCTATCGTGGTCGCTGATCGCCCTGCTGCCGGCGATCGGCGAAGAACTTCTCTTCAGGGGCTGGGTCCAGTCGGCACTCGTCGGAGCCTGGCCCAGCCGCGGTCGGCAGGTGGCGGGCGTGCTGGCGCAGGCAGCCTGTTTCGCAATCTTCCACCTGCTTCCGGAACGGATGCCGCAGACCTTCGCCCTTGGGCTTGTGACAGGCGTGCTGACGCTGGCCACTCGGAGCCTGCTCCCGGCGATCGCCTGCCATGCAGCGCACAATTCGATACCGCTGGCGATGCTCTGGCTGGCTGGCGGACTGTCGGGACCGCTGGACACGACGTCCGCCGCGACGGCGGCCACCACGGGAATGAATCTGTCTGCGGGGACGCTGCTCGCGGCCTTGGCGAGCGTGACGGTGGGCACGGTCATGATCTGGCTGGCGGTGCGCGGTCGTGCGACGACCGGACTTGTTGACCGGCGTGCTGCCGGTATGTCGGCGGTCGTGCTGTCAATCGTCGTGGCAGTCGGAGGTGGCCCGGCGTCGGCCGCGGATCCCGTAGCGCCGGCACCCGCTGCGGTTCCCCAGCGGTTGCGGGTGGGGGTCGTCCCGATCTCTTCCGCGGTCGAATGGAAAGGCGACCAGCCCTCGGGCGTGATGATCGATGTCTGGAACGATCTGGCGAGACGTCTTGGCGTGGAGTCGGACTTCATCCGCATCGATACGTTCAAACACCTGATGGACATGGTGACCTCCGGCGAGTCCGATGTGGCTCTCGGGCCGGTTGCAATCACCGAAGAGCGGGAGTGGGCCTTCGACCTCACCCATCCGGTCTTCCATTCGGGGTTGCGGGTCGCCGTGCGTCAGCGGAATGCACCCGGATTCATTCCCGTGATTGCTTCGTTCTTGTCGTGGGACTTGCTGCGACTGTTTGGTGTCGTGCTGGCGATGGTGATTGCTTCCGGCCACCTGCTCTGGTGGTTCGAACGAGGTGGCAATCCGGAGTCGTTTCCACCGCAGTATCCACGGGGCGTCTGGGAGGCCATCTGGTGGATCGCTTCGACGATTGTCGCCGGTGGCTGCGACAACAAACATGTCGCCACCGCCCTCGGCCGAGCGATCGCGTTTACCTGGATGGTGGGTGGGATCGTGCTGCTGGCAGCGTTTACGAGCGTGCTCACCGCTACGCTGACGGCTGAACAGGTGACGGGGAAGGTCCATGGGCCCAGAGACCTGACCGGTCGCACCGTCGGCTGCGTGGAGACGGCCGTCACCGTGCAGGTCATCCGGCAGCGGGGCGGCGTGCCGCGGGAGTTTCCCACGATGAGCGGTGCCCTCGACGCCCTGAGCACCGGATTCGTGGACGCGGTAGTGGGAGAAAACCAGCAGCTCATGTACCTGACGAACCAGCCCGATCGACGTGACGTCAAGCTGGTTGGGCCGATCTTTGAGTCATTCGACTACGGGCTTGGACTGCCCAACGGCAGCCCGCTCCGCGAGCCACTCAACATGGCGATCCTGCGGATGCGGGAGGATGGCACGTTCAGCCGCATCCGTGAGCAGTGGCTCGGCGTTCACGACTAGACCGTGCCGCGGTTCGGGGCTGCCCATGCCCCGTCGCCGGACGTTCGCTTCAGCCATCCTGGCCTTCGCTCACTCGATGCTGACTGCGCTCCGGCATCCTGCCTGCGCTGGTCAGCAACGCCGGCTCTCAGGACATGGGCAGCCCCTCACGGATGCATCAGATTCCATACAATTCCCCAGCGTAAGCCGGCGATTGAGCCAGGGAAGATAGGCCTGCGACGGGACTTGCACCACGTCAGGCCATGATGGCCGTCACCGGCTTGGCAGGCTCGACGCCGGTGAGCTTCGCATCGAGGCCCTGATATTCGACCGTGAACTTCCCGTGGTCGATGCCCAGCAGGTGGAGCATCGTGGCGTGCAGGTCGCGGACGTGCACGATGTCCTTGACCGCGTTGTAGCCGAAGTCATCAGTCTCGCCGTGGGTGATGCCCGCTTTGATGCCGCCTCCCGCCAGCGCCATGCTGAATCCCTTGATGTGGTGATCACGGCCGATGCCGTCCTTGTTGCCCTGGCCCATCGGAGTACGGCCGAATTCACCGCCGATCAGCACGAGCGTCTCGTCGAGCAGACCCCGGCGTTCGAGATCGACGAGCAATGCCGCGGCGGCCTGGTCGGTCGGCGGGCAGATCTCCTGGAGAAACGAGTCGATGCCGCTGTGATGGTCCCAGTCGCTGTGGTAGAGGTGCACGAAGCGGACGCCGCGCTCGACGAGCCTCCGGGCCATCAGGCAGTTGGTACCGACCGTCGCCTTGCCAGGTTCGGCACCGTAGAGGGCGAGCGTCTCGGCGGTTTCGTCGGAGAGGTCAGCGAGCTGAGGCACGCTCGCCTGCATCCGGAAGGCGAGTTCATACTGCTTCACCCGCGTGGCGATTTCGGGATCGGCAACCGAGCCGAGCCGGTGGTGTTCCAAGGCCGCCACCGTGTCGATCAGGTCACGTTGATGAGCAGCCGACACGCCGGGCGGATTGTCCACGTAATGCACCGGGGCACCGGAGGTGGCGAACTCGACCCCCTGGAACTGGCCCGGCAGGAAGCCCGAGTGCCATTGCCGCGCGGCGATCGGCTGCGGGTTGCGTCCCATCTTGCTCGTCATCACCACGAATCCGGGCAGGTCGTCAGCCTCGCTGCCGAGGCCATAGGTCACCCAGGCCCCCATGCTCGGCCGGCCCGAGAGCGCCGTGCCGCAGTTCATGAAGGTGTGGGCCGGATCGTGGTTGATCTGCTCGGTCACCATGCTCCGCACGATTGCCAGCTTGTGGGAGAGGCCACCGAGTTTCGGCAGGAGGTCGCTGACAAATGCGCCTCCTTCGCCACGCTGCGAAAATCCCGTCCTTGGCCCAAGGCAGACGAGCTTCTTTCCCTGCAGCTGCGCGATCGGCTGGCCGGCCGTCACGCTCTCCGGCATGTCCTGCCCGTCACGTTGGGCGAGCACCGGCTTGTAGTCGAAGGTTTCCAGATGGCTCGGACCGCCGGCGAGGCAGAGGAAGATCACCGATTTGGCGCGTGGGGGATGATGCAGTGGATAGACCGCGCCTGAAGAGCGACCGGCCAGAGCCAAACTGGCCGGGGACGGTGAGCCCGCAGCCAGACCGTCACGGGCCAGGAGTCCGGAGAGCGCGGCACCGCCGAGCGAGAACCCGGCGCGGGCCAGGAAGGTGCGGCGCTGGATCGAGAGGAGATCGTTCATGGCTAATACCTGGCGATGGCCTCGTGAAGATTCAGCACGGCGCGGGCGGTCGACGTCCACGCGGCCAGTTCCAGCGGGTCGAGAGTCGTGTCGAGTGGTGCGATGCCGACGGCGAGGAGCTTGCTTGCCGCCTCGGGGTCGGTCTTGAATTCGTCGCGCCGCCTCGCCAGCAGCCCCGTGGCGAGGGCGAGTTCGGTGGCATCCGGTCGGCGGGAGAGCGCCCGCCTCCAGAGGAATACGATGCGGTCGTCGTCGCTCGTGCCACTCTGCACAAGGGCGAGTTCAGCCAACGTGCGAGCCGCCTCGATAAAGGTCGGATCGTTCAAGAGCACGAGCGCCGCCTTCGGCGTGTTCGACCGCATTCGCGTGGCGGTGCATTCCTCGCGGGTGGGCGCGTCGAACGCCAGCAATTGCGGGTGGAGGAACATCCGCTGCCAGTGGACGTAGAGCCCGCGTCGCCACTGACTGCTGTCGGTGTCGGCTGGATATTCCCGCTGCGGGAAGTTCAAGTGCTTGTAGTACCCCGCGGGCTGATAGGGATGCACGCTCGCCCCACCGAGCTGTTCGCGCAGGAGCCCGCTGGCAAAGAGAGCGGTGTCACGGACGCCCTCGGCCGGCAGTCGCCAGCGGCCCTGACGAGCAAGCAGCCGGTTGTCGGGATCCCGGGCCAGCAGTTCGTCAGACACGGATGATGACATCCGGTAGGCACGGCTCGTCACGATCGTGCGGAGGAGCTTTCTCAGGTCCCAGCCCTGCTGCATGAACTCAAGCGACAGCCGGTCGAGCAGTTCCGGATGGTCGGGCAACTCACCCTGACCACCAAGGTCGCCGGTGCTGCGGCAGAGCCCCGCGCCGAAGAGCAAAGCCCAGATACGGTTGGCCGTCACGCGGGCGGTGAATTCGCCCACGCCCCCGGCGGCGACGGGCGATACCAGCCAGCGGGCCAGATCGGCACGGCTGGGCCGCCCATTCACGCCAACGCTCCCGAGAAACGCAGGAACGGCTGGTTCGACCAAGGGGCCGGTCTCGTCCATCCAGTTGCCCCGGGGCAGGATGCGGACGTCACGAGGCTTCTCGAGCGACTTCGTGACCATCAGTCTCCGCGCGAGACCCGCGCGTTCACGCTGGAGCTTATCCAGTTCGATGCGGCTGCCAACGACAGTCTCGGGCTCTGGCTCCGACGGTTGGGCTCGGGGCGGTAGCACGAGTGGCGGCAGCTGGGCTTCGAGCGAGTGGATGCGGGCATCGAGTTCGGCGGCGCGGTCGCGGTCGAACGGCCCGACGACCTTCATCTCGGGCTCCCGCCTCGTCGGGATCGAATTGAGGTTCTTGCCGCCGAAGCCCCCTTTGTCGAGGTGTTTCTCGTCGTCGATGTCGGCGAAGAACGCGCCGAGCGTGTGGAAGTCTTTGGCGGTGTAGGGATCGTATTTGTGGTCATGGCACTGGGCGCAGCCGATCGTCGCCCCCATCCACACTCCCGACACGTTGCGGATCCGGTCGGCCTGGTAGATGGCCCGGTATTCTTTCAGCTGCAGGCCCCCTTCGTGGGTCGTCTGCAAGAGCCGGTTGTAGCCACTTGCCAGGACCGGATCGTCGGGGTGTTCGCCACCGGCCGGGCCGACGAGATCGCCCGCGAGCTGCACAACGGTAAACCGGTCGAACGGAACATTGTCGAGGAACGCCTTGATGACCCAGTCGCGGTAGGGTGAAGCGTTGTGATTCTGGTCGCCGTGGTAGCCGACGGTGTCGGCGTACCGGACGAGATCGAGCCACCAGGCGGCCAGCCGCTCGGCATGCCGCGGCGAAGCGAGGAGCCTGTCGACAAGCTTTTCATAGCGATCGGGATCGGTGTCGGCGAGGTAGACATCGACCTCGGCCGGCGATGGCGGCAGCCCCGTGAGATCGAACGTCACGCGACGGAGAAGCGTGACCGGATCGGCATCGGCTGCGGGCGTGAGGTTTTCCGACTCGAGGCCGCTGAGGACAAAGGCGTCGATCCAGTGGGCCGGCCAGTCGGTCTGCCGGATCGGCGGAGGGGCATGCTGCTGGGGTGCGACGAACGCCCAATGCGGCGAGTAGTTGGCTCCAGCCGCGATCCACTTGGCGAGTATCTCCTTCTGCGCCTCTGAGAGCACATGGTTGCTCTCGGGCGGCGGCATCAGCGTGTCGGGGTCGGTCTCGCGAATGCGGGCAATCAATTGGCTCTCGTCTGGCCGCCCCGGCACGATGGCTCGCGCACCGCTGTCGAGTTCGGCGGTGGCTGCCGTCCTGTCGTCGAGCCGGAGGCCACCGCGGCGGTCGTGCTCGTCAGGGCCGTGGCAGGCGAAGCAGTTGTGCGACAGAATCGGCCGGACATCCCGCGTGAAGTCGGGAACCTTATCTGCCCCGCAGGCTGCCGTTACCCCCCACATCGTGGAGAGGGCCAGCCAGACCAGCAGGACTGGCTTCGTGCGAACAGGGGTCTGTCCGAGCAATCCAGGGAGGCTCGCCATGGCCGCGGTCACCGGTGGTGGCGGGGGATTCGCAAAGCTGCAACCCCGTATTCTAGCTTCCTGGGGTGAGGAATGCCGCCGCAATTCGCTCGTTGACGGTGCCAGTCTGGGCAACTAGATTCTGGCGAGATTCCTGCGAGTTTCCCGGTCAAAAAAGGCTGGGTTCCCTGCTTTCCCGTTCCTTCCCCGCTACGAAAGGTTTCGACCAGCCCATGGCCACCACTCTCGGCAAGAAGTCCTCCAAGCCTGTGACCACCAAAAGCGGGAAGCCGGGCAAGATGATTTACTACTTCGGTGCCAAGAAGTGCGACGGTGACGGCACGATGAAGCCGCTGCTCGGTGGCAAGGGGGCCAACCTCGCCCAGATGACCAAGATCGGCCTGCCGGTGCCCCCGGGATTCACGATCACGACCCAGGTCTGCATCGACTACTACACGCACGGCAAGAAGTTTCCGAAGGGCCTCGAAGACGACGTCGCCTCCGCCATGAAGCTCATGGAGAAGGAGACGGGCAAGAAATTCGGCGATCCGAAGAACGCCCTGCTTGTGAGCGTTCGTTCCGGTGCCCGTGACAGCATGCCGGGCATGATGGACACGATCCTGAACCTCGGCCTGAACGACGACACCGTGAAGGGGCTCGCCGCCGCCACCGGCAATCCCCGGTTTGCCTACGACTCCTACCGTCGCTTCATCCAGATGTACGGTGACGTCGTGATGGGAGTGCAGAAGCGGCACGAGAACGAGCACGATCCCTTCGAGGAGACGATGGAGGGGCTCAAGCACCAGCTCGGCGTCCACAACGATACGGACCTCACGGAGGAACACCTCCGCGAGCTGATCAAGCGGTACCTGACGCTCATCAAGCAGCGGACCGGCAAGGGCTTCCCGCAGGATCCGTTTGCGCAGCTCATGGGCGCCGTCGGCGCCGTCTTCGGCAGCTGGATGAATGAGCGGGCGATCCTCTACCGCCGCAAGTACAAGATCCCCGACGAGTGGGGCACCGCCGTCAACGTGCAGAGCATGGTGTTCGGCAACATGGGCGACGACTGCGCCACCGGCGTGGCCTTCACTCGTGACCCCGCCACCGGCGAGGACACCTTCTATGGCGAGTATCTCGTCAACGCGCAGGGCGAGGACGTTGTCGCCGGCGTGCGGACGCCCAAGCCCGTGGCCGAGATGAAGCACGAAGCGATGTTCTCCGGCACCTACAAGGAGCTGGAGAAGGTCCGCCAGACGCTCGAAAAGAAGTTCGGCGACGTGCAGGACTTCGAGTTCACGGTCGAGAAGAAGAAGCTCTACATGCTGCAGACGCGGCACGGCAAGCGGACGGCCTTGGCCTACGTGAAGATCGCCCACGACATGGTGAAGCAGAAGCTGATGTCGGCAGAGCACGCGATCCAGTCGGCCGACCCCGACGCCCTGTCGCAGCTCCTGGCCCCGATCTTCGACCGCGCCGACTACGCCGCCGCCAAGAAGAGCACCCGGCTCCTGACCACCGGCCTGCCCGCCGGCCCCGGTGCTGCCACCGGGCAGTTGGTGTTCACCGCCGCCAAGGCCGAGGAACTGGCCAACAAGGGCATCAAGGTGGTGCTCGCCCGCGTCGAGACGAGCCCCGAGGATCTCCGCGGCATGATCGCCGCCGAGGGCATCCTCACCAGTCGCGGCGGCGTGTCGAGCCATGCGGCGCTCGTGGCCCGGCAGATGGGCAAGGTGTGCGTCGCCGGTGCGGGTGCGGTCCAGATCGACTACGCGAAGGGCACGCTCACCTGTGCAGGTCAGAAGCTCAAGGAAGGCGATGCGATCTCGATCAACGGCTCGACGGGCGAGGTGTTCGCCGGTGCCATCAAGACCGCCGATAGCGAGCTGAAGCAGGTGTTGATCGCGAAGACGATGAAGCCGGCCGACTCGGAAGTCTTCCAGTATTACGACTTCATCATGAAGCTCGCCGACAAGTACCGCAAACTTGGCATACGGACGAATGCCGACACGCCGGAGCAGGTCCGTCACGCGATCGCCTTCGGCGCCGAGGGCATCGGCCTGACGCGGACCGAGCACATGTTCTTCGAGGGCGATCGCATCGACGCGATGCGAGAGATGATCCTGGCCGAGAACGAGGACGACCGCCGCAAGGCGCTCGCCAAGCTGCTTCCCTACCAACGGGAAGACTTCGAAGGCATCTTCAAGGCCCTCGACGGCCGGCCGGCCACGATCCGCTTCCTCGATCCGCCGCTGCACGAATTCGTGCCGCACGACGAGAAAGCCCAGGCCGACCTCGCCAAGAAGCTGAAGCTGCCCGTCGAGACGGTGAAGGCCCGCGTGCACGCCCTGCACGAGTTCAACCCGATGCTCGGCCACCGCGGCTGCCGCCTGGGTGTCAGCTACCCCGAGATCTCGGAGATGCAGGCCCGCGCGGTTTTTGAGGCCGCGGCGAAGGTGCAAAAGGCCGGCATCAAGGTGAAGCCGGAGATCATGATCCCGCTCGTCGGCTTCAAGAAGGAACTCGACAACCAGGTTGAGATCGTGCACCGCGTCGCCGAGAAGGTGCAGAAGGAGACCGGACAGAAGATCAAGTACCTCGTCGGCACGATGATCGAGATCCCGCGCGGCGCCCTCACTGCCGACGAGATCGCCGAGACGGCCGAGTTCTTCTCCTTCGGCACCAATGACCTCACCCAGACCTGCCTCGGCATGAGCCGCGACGATATGGGTTCATTCCTGCAGAAGTACACCGACGAAGGCATCTTCAAGGCCAATCCGTTCGCGTCGATCGACGCCACCGGCGTAGGCCAGTTGATCCAGATCGCCGTGGAACGCGGCCGCAAGACGCGGAAGGACCTCAAGCTCGGCATCTGCGGCGAGCACGGTGGCGATCCCCACTCGGTGCTGTTCTGCCACCACGTGGGGCTCGACTACGTGAGCTGCTCGCCGTTCCGTCTGCCGGTCGCCCGGCTGGCGGCGGCTCAGGCAGCGCTCGGCAAGACGTACTGAATACACGCGAAACATGGCCATCCTGGCCATTTTCGCTTGGCGGGCATCCGCCCGCTGGTGCTGCCCCGGCCCTCCGGGCCTGGCGGTGTTCGATGTGTCGTATCCGTGAGGGGCTGCCCATGTCCCGAGAGCCGGCGTTGCTGACCAGCGCAGGCAGGATGCCGGAGCGCAGTCAGCATCGAGTGAGCGGAGGCAGGATGCCGTAGCGAACGTCCGGCGACGGGGCGTGGGCAGCCCCGAACCGTCGCACCGGCGGCCGAGGCAGAGCGAGATAGTGCAAGTTAAAACCGTGTCCCCACGGGGATCCGGCGTTGCTTGGGCAACGATCCGCCGGAGGCGGATTGGTCGACGTAGCGAACGTCCGGCGACGGGGCGTGGGCAGCCCCGAACCGTCGCTGCGGCATACTGTGTGAACACAGGCGACCCGGTACATTCATCCCATGCCGCTCTCGCCCGAAGCCCTGACGCTGGCACCGATCCTCGTGATCGTTGTTGTGCTCTGGATTACCGAGGCCCTACCGCTGGCGGTCACGGCGCTCCTCGGGGCCGTGGTCTGCGTGGTGGCGGGCGTGGCGCCGGCAAAGGAGGTGTTTCGTCCCTTTGCCGACCCGCTGATCTTCCTATTCATCGGCTCGTTTCTGATCGCGGAGGGAATCCGGCTGCACCGGCTCGACCGCCGGCTGGCCTACGGCGTCTTGTCGGTGCCCTGGATCGGTGAACGGCCGGCGCGGATCCTGGGGGCCGTGGCGGTCGTCTCGGTGTTGATCAGCGCCTTCATTTCCAACACCGTGACGGCGGCCATGATGATGGCCATCGTGACGGGCATTCTCGGCGCCGTGGAGGCTGGCGCCCGTGAGCATGGCAAACCGCCGGCCCCGACCTTTGCCACCAGCCTGTTTCTCTGCGTGGCGTTGGCGGCGTCGATCGGTGGCCTGGCTACGCCGATTGGCACGCCGACCAACCTGATCGGGCTCGCCTTCATCCGAGACCAGGTGGGCGTTCAGGTTTCCTTTCTTGGCTGGTGCGCGATTGGCATACCGCTCGTCACCGTTTTGGCGACGCTGGCGGTCGCGGTGCTCACGCGGATGTTTCCGGCGGGTGTCGATCGGCTCGAGGGGGTCGGCAGCTACGTGGCGGCCGAACGGAGGCGGCTTGGCGCATGGACGGTGGGGCAGAAATCGGTGGCCGTCGCCTTTGCCATCACGGTTGCCCTCTGGATGCTGCCGGGCGTGTTGCTGTTACTGCTGGGGGCATCGCATCCGCTTTGTGTCTGGATGGGAAAGCGGCTTCCCGAGGGTGTCGTGGCCCTGATCGGCGCCATCCTGCTTTTCCTGTTGCCGGGTGATCTCGACGAGGGTGGCCGCCGGCGGCGGGCCCTCGTATGGCGGGAGGCCCGCATCGACTGGGATATCGTGCTCCTCTATGGCGGCGGTATGGCACTCGGTGAACTCTGTTTTTCCACAGGGCTTGCCGGGGCCATCGGACAGTCGATCACCGGCTGGATTCCTGCCGGCGACTGGAGTGGTCCGGTGCTTGTGGCCGTCGCGGCCGTCGTGGCGGTTGTGACCAGCGAATTCACAAGCAACACGGCCAGTGCCAACATGGTCGTGCCGGTCGTGATCGCCCTGGCCCGGGCCACGGGCTCTGATCCGCTCTGGGCGGCGCTCGCTGCCACCTTTGCCTCGAGCCTCGGCTTCATGATGCCCGTGAGCACCCCGTGCAATGCCATCGTCTATGGTTCGGGCAGGGTGCCATTACGGTCGATGATGGCCAGTGGTGCCATCATCGATGTGGTAGGCGTCATCACGGTCACTGCGGCCATGGTGCTGGCATCGCGATTCTGAGCAGGCCGGGTTGAGGCCGGCGTCTCTCAACCCCCCTCATAACGATACCGCGGTCCGGCCGGTGCATGCCTTCCGGCCGGACCGCGTCAGGGGGATCGTCTTCCGTTGCCACGCAGGTGTCGCGGCGATGGGGCTTCGGGACTCGGGCGGGGCAGGCCGCGGGTCGCTCTAGAAGCCTCCCTCGATCGCCGCGCCGCACTGGTGGCAGCGGGGTTGCACTGGCGGGACGGGCGACGGCAAATAGCCCTCCCTGCACATGGCGTGGAGTCGTGGCAGGCAGGGTGGCAGCGTCACGCAGGGGCTGTGCTTCGCGTGCAGCTGCTGGAAGGGGTGCGCCTGGAAGACACTCGAGCCTCTGCAGGTTGACTGCGGTTGGCCGCACGGGTTTCCCCGCACGTTGCTATGCCATGGCGGTTGCTGCCATGACTGTTGCGGCTGTCCGCCGCGGCATCCGCAGTCACCAGGCGGGCTGGCCGCTGCTGCTGAATCCATCGGAGACTCCGTCACCATCATCGATTCACCGGACAGTCCGCCCTCGATCTGGGCGGCCACCACGGTAAAGGACGACGAGGCCGCGGCGAATGCGGCGACGGCGAACAGCAGCGGGCGGGCAATACGCACGAATCAGGCTCCCCAAGATGGCGTCGGACAGACTCCACGATCCACAGGAGATGTTTCGTCGCGGAAGAACCGCGGAGATGAGAGGCCGGGCAAACAGGTGGGGCCGTATGATGTGAAACGAAGATACTGCCGGATGCTTGACACCCATGGGCATCGCGGTAATATATGCAAATGGATTGCACCAAGGCTTTGCTCCCGCTGGTTGTGCGTACGTCCCGCAGACTTTTTCTCTGGAGTTTGAGTCATGACACGCTCCCGCCGCGGCTTCACGTTGGTCGAACTGCTGGTGGTGATCGCAATCATCGCCACGCTTATCGGCCTTCTCCTGCCCGCTGTGCAGTCGGCTCGCGAGGCGGCCCGCCGCATGCAGTGCACCAACAATCTCAAGCAGCAGGGTCTTGCCCTGCACCAGTACCACGACTCTCGGAAGACGTTGCCGGAGGGATGGCTCTCTGATCCGGCAGGCAGTCCTCCCGACAACGCGAACGCTCAGAAGGGCCGCGGCTGGGGTTGGTCGTCTCGGCTCCTGCCCTTCATGGAGGAGGGCCCTTTGTCCACGAGCATCGTGACCACCGGTTCGATCGCCGCGACGTCCTATTCCGTCCGAGAAGCAGTGATCTCGGGATTTCTTTGCCCATCCGATGCCACTGCCGGCAGTCCCACGTTTCTGCCCGGCGCCGGAACCTCGACTGCCAATGACCAACTGGGCCCCGACAAGGTGCCCGGTAGCACGAAATTTTCACGATCCAACTACCTCGGCATGTTCGGCTCCAACGGCTGGGAGGACGAGGATCACGATAACAACGGCACAATTGACGAACCTGGCGAGCCATACGAAGGAAACGGCATGTTCTTCGCAAACAGCCGGATGCCGTTCCGTCATATCACCGACGGCCTGAGCAAGACGATCATGGTTGGCGAACGCGATTCACGCGTGGGTGGAAGTCTTTGGATCGGCATGGTGGCGGAATTGGCCGAGCCGATCGGCCGCGTGGTGGCCCATGGTCATCATCCGCCCAACGGCAAGTCTGATTTTCAGCACTTCGGAGACTTGTCGAGTCGGCATCCTGGCGGAGCCAACGTCATCTACGCCGACGGCCACTACGATTTCATTGCGGATGGAGTCGACCTGCTCGTCTACCAGCGGATGTGTTCGCGAAACGAGGGGAATTGACTCTCTGGTGATCCAGGCTAGTCGAGGGCCACGTCGTCGACCCGATAGCCCTCGAGCGAATCCCGTGTGGCAATCACGATGAAGCCATCGTTGCCGTCGCGGTAGCCGCCGATGCCCACCAGCGGTGCGCCGTGGCGATAGCGGTCGACGACGCGGCCGTCGGCCCAGGCGACGGTCACCGAACCATCTGGAGCGGCGATGATCCACTGCCGTCGCGGCGTGCCGAGAAGATCGGCCCAGGCCACCGGTTCGATCGGTCCATCGCGGTGCACGCCGTCGGGCAGGGCGAGTTCCCAGAACTGTTCGGCGGCAGATCCGAGCCCGACAGCCATGTTCTGGCCCACTCGCGAACTGGCGAGTCCCACCAAGGCCCAGCCGCCATTGGGCGCCACGGGCCCAGCGAAGAGTGAATGGATCGCTGGGCTTCCATTCCAATCCGGTTGCGGATGGCCAGTTGCCGGCCCTTCCACAGGCAGCGCGTTCGCCCCCCTCCCCTCCATGGTCACCGGTACGAGCCTGCCGTGGCCATTGATGCAGATCAGTCCGCGGCCTCCGTCCGGGTGCGGTGCGTCTGGCACCACGTCGAGCACCGTATCGAAGGAGCGCTCCCGCCACAGGCGGTGGCCGTCGAGGCTGGCGGCCTGCACGCCCACGGTGCCGTGATAGGCAACGATGATCTCCGGAGTGCCGTCAGAATTGAGATCGACGAGTTGGGCGGTCCTGATCCCTGCGTGGGGCGGGCTCTCCCACGCGGGATAGGTGGCGTACAGATGCCACGCCTCATCGAAGACAAAGACCTGCTGGCCGCCACGGTTGCCGCCGAGCCACCACCGTTTCCCGGTGGCATCAACGGCCGTCCGCAGGAAGCCGACGGCGGCGTCCGCCGGCAGATCGAGCTCATGCCGGGCGAGTTCGCGGCCACTTGGGTCGAGTATGACCACCGTCCTCCAGCCATCGAGAGCGACGATCCTGCTGCCGGCTGGATCGTCGACGCAGGCGACATTTCCGGGTGTCGCAATGTTCTCTGCCCGCCAGGCCCGCACGAGCTTGAACCGGTCGGGCTGCCGACGGGGCGCGATCTGCTGCGGTGGCAGCCTCTCCGCCATGCCGCCCCCGGCCACCCTCTCGAGTACGTCGTGGTACTCCCGCATTCGGGTCTCGAAGCGATCACGAAGGAGCGGTCCGGTGGGCGTGCCAGCGGCCACGGCAGCGAGGGTTGTGGCGATGTCGTCGCCTACGCGGTGATCATGGGCCATCAGGACGTCGGCGACGGTGCCGACAGGGGTGAGCACCACGACGGCGGGAAACGTCTCGATCTCGAAGCTCGTCGCGGCGACGCTCCGCGGATCGCGAAGGATGGTTCCTGCTCCCTTCCATTGCGTGACGAGCTCGCGCAGGGTGTCGCCCGGCACATCGGTCTCATCAACGCTCACCGTAAAGTGCTTTACAGGCACCGCTGGGGCGGCCGTACCGTCGGCTGCGGCTGCAGCGGTGAACGCCTCCACCGCTCTGGCCACCTGCGGCATCGACTGCCCGCAGGCGTCGCAGTTGGCGTGAAAAAACTCGAGCACCACCACCGAGCCGGCAAGGCTCTCGCTCGACACCGTCGCGCCGTCGAGGCCGGCAAGCACAAAAGGAGTGGCTGGCGTGCCAACGCGCGCACTTGGCGGCTGTGGTGTCATCGGCGGCTCCAGCCGATCCACGCGGGTGGCTCCAGAGGGCGCCTCGAATGCGAAGGTCTCGGACAGTATGGTTGCCGGAAACTTTGCCTCCAGAAAATCGACGACGACCGACAGCCCGCTGACGGGACCGCCCTGCTGCGCGAGGAACTGCCCGTAGGCCGTGGTGGGCAGCGACATTCGCCGCAGCAGCTTTGACTGCCGGTCGATCCAGAGCACGAGCGGTCCGTCGGGCTTGGGGATCGTCACGACCGTGCAGGCGTGACCTTCGATCGGCTCAGTGCCCGTGATCCGCGGCGTGTCGATGGCATCGGCGATGATCAGATCGACTGTGTCGTCGGACAGGAGCAGCGGCAGTTGCGTCGGGCATCCTGCTGCCCCCTCGGATAGTGTCAGACGAACCTGTTCGTCGGCAAAAAGCTGGTTGAGCGTGAGCGGGCTCTTCACAGGCTCTTCCCGCACCTGGCCTGGCACGGTGCCCACAGCGGCGCGGAGCGACGTGCCATCTGCCGCGATCTGCGTGTCGTAGCAGTCGATCCGCAGCCGAGCGGGCCGCTCGAACGCCACGCGGAACGGGATCGTCTGCTCAACCACCGTGCCGTCACGCGTATAGCGGATGTGGACGGTGGCATTGTCGGAATAAGCCTTTGCGGACAGGTAGGCGCGACTCATGTCGTCAAGCAGGCCGCGCGGATCGGTGGCGCAGCCCGTGGAGAACACCGACGGCAGGCACGCGAGGAGGAGGAAGAAGAACCGTCGCAGCAGGGATGGGGAGGTGGTGTTCATCAACGCATCATCGCGAAAACGTCGCTGACACGGCCAGAGCATTCGGCCCACTCGTCTGCACGGCAAAGCACCGGGTACTATGGAGCCAAAGGAAATGTTCCCCGTGAAATGTATCAGGCTCGATTACGGCGCCGACGACCCGCTCCTCTTGGAGGTCGACGACGATGCGCTTGTCGCCGATTGTCGCGGTCCGGAAGGCGTCGTGGGTGAGGCCGCCCGGCAACTGGTCACAGCGGCACTTGCCTCGGCCACGGCGGGCCCGCCGCTGGAATCGCACGTGGTGCCGGGCGACCGGGTGGCCATTGGGCTGACCGGCGATCTGCCGCAGGCGGTCGAGATCGCCACGGCGACGGTTGAGCGGCTCATCTCCGCCGGGATCGATCCAGTCGACATCAGCCTGCTCCAAGCCCCGCCGCTTGTTGGCGCCGCTTCGCCTCTGGGCGTTGCCGCAGCAGGAATCGTTGCGGTCGACTTCGACCCGGCGGTCGAACCGCAGACCTCCTACATGGCTGCGGATGAGGCGGGTCGAGCGATCCATCTGGCCCGAGGACTGGTGGATGCCGATGTGGTGGTGAGCATCGGCCAGTATGAGTGGGATGCCGCCTGTGGCGCCGGTTCGTTCGAGGGCGAACTCTGGCCGACGTTCTCAAGGCGGTCGTGCCGAGAGGAGCTCGTACGATCGTTGGCCACACGGGGCCGACGGGCGGTCGACGCCTGGAAGACGAGTAATCAGGAGGCCACCTGGCAGCTAGGAGTCTGCGCGAACCTGCGACTCGTCGCCGGTCGGGGTGACACGCTCGCAGCCGCAGCCTTTGGCCTGCCCGATGCCGCGGCGCGGCGGGCCCGGAAACTCGCCGCCGGCTGGAGGCCGGTGGTTCATGCCGCGGCGATGCTCACGATCGCATCGCTCTCGAATCCCCGGGGAGGTCTTGCCATGCTCCTCCGTGCCGTGGCCGCCTCGGCCCGTGTCACGCACCCTGGCGGCACGGTCTGCGTTGCCAGCCGGCTAGCCGAGCGTCCGGGAGTGATCTTTGCGCGGTGGCGGGAGGGTGCGCCGATCGAGGGGCTCGTTCGTGAGGCGGTGGGCACCGGCGATCAGACGCTCATCACCGAGGCCTTCCAGACACGGTTCTTCGCCCGCGCCCTCGGTGATCGGCGGCTCGTGCTCCTCTCCGATCTGGACGAGGCTACGGTCGAAGAATTGGAGCTTGGCTTTGCCGCAACTCCTGAAGTGGTCGAACGACTTGCCCACCGCGGTGAGAGCGTCGTCGTGTTGCACGAGGCCGACCGGATGCTGCCGCGGCTGGCGTGAGACCGCCTCCGGCGGTTTGGCCCGCGAGACAATTCCAGATGTGCCCTAGTGACGCGGTGCTGCACGGCTACGGAATGTGCCGGGGCCGAGCGGACCCCAGTGCCTTGAATCCCGGCTGGCCGAGGGAAAATCCCCGAGCACAAAAAAAGCATCGGGACCAAGCCGCCACTCCACGACGCCGTCAGCGGCCGGGCGATAGAGGACGTCCCGCCAGACGATCACGTGTTCGATCATGTCATCGGCAATGGTGCGGTCCACTGGCATGCCGGCCACCGTGAGTCCGACCGCGAGCACGGGGCTGCTGGTATCGTCATCCTGAGAATCGACACTCAGGCTCTCCTGCCAGGGTTTGGCGACATCCCAATCCGGTGGAGCGTGCGGCGGCAGCCAGGAACGAATGAGTTTCGACCCATCGTCGGCATTGGTGATCGGCCATGCAACGCCGACCAGGTGGCCGTCGAGGCGGCCGGCGACGAGGGCGTAGCGGCCGGCGGCCTTGATTCGCCAAGGCACGACGACATCGCCGACGCGGATCCGGGCAGAGACAGGCTCACCGGCCGATGGTGCGGTTCGCAGGAAAAGCACCACGGCCAGCCCTGTATCCCGCACCGGCAGCAGCATCCGGCTCTCCGCCGGCGCCCATGGCGCGTCATCGAAGATCACGGGCATCGGCACGGTTCTCTGCCACCGACCGCCCGCGGCGTCATTCCCGTCGGTATGGAGAGTCACTCCATCGACCGCCGAGGCCGTTTCTGCGAGCAGTTGCGGCGGCGCGACGAATGTCTGGCCTCCGACGGTCAGATCGCCGTCCCGGATCGAGACGGTTTCGCCTGGAAGACCGACTACCCGTTTGATGGCGGACGTACCGTCCGGCAACGCAAGGACCCATCGTTCGTGCCGCTGCGGCCGACGAAGCTGATCAAGCAAGGGAAACCAGCCGGTGGCAATGACATCGCCCGGTTGCAGCCCAGGCGCCATCGACATACCGTCCACCACGTACCGTCGAGGCGGCGCAAACGCCGCCAGACAGCAGAGGATGACAACGGCGCACGCCGCTGATCGCATCAGCCCACGGTGACCCACTGGTGGCTCTTGGCGCTGGCCAGCACCGCGTCGCAGACCTTCTGGGTTTCGAGCGCATCCCGGAAGGTCGGATGCGCGGGCTGCTTCTTCGCGTAGGCCTCGAGGAAGTCGGCAACCTGATGGACGAAGCTGTGTTCGTAGCCGATCGCCAAGCCGGGCACCCACCACTTATCCATGTAGGGGTGATCGCTGTCGGTCACGTGAACGCTCTTCCAGCCACGCATCGGGCCTTCGTCCCTGTAATCAAACACCTGCAGCCTGTGGAGATCATGAAGATCCCACTTCAGGCTCATGTTCTCACCGTTGATCTCGAACGTGTAGAGCGCCTTGTGGCCGCGGGCATAGCGGGTGCTCTCGAAGAGCCCCAGTGACCCGTTCTTGAAGTGGCAGAGGAAGGAACAGGCGTCGTCGATGCCGACCTTCTCCATCTTGCCGGTGAGCTGGTGCTTTCGTTCCTTCACGAAGGTCTCGGTCATGGCGGTGACATCGCCGACCGAGCCGTTGAGCCAGATCGCCGTGTCGATGCAGTGGGCGAGCAGGTCACCCGTCACACCCGAGCCGGCTGCCGCGGCATCGAGTCGCCAGAGGGCCGCGCCTCCCTGTGGCAGGTCGGCGTTGATCGTCCAGTCCTGCAAAAAATTGGCCCGGTAGTGGAAGATCCGGCCGAGCTTTCCACTGTCGATGATGTTCTTCGCGAACGTCACCGCCGGGATGCGGCGGTAGTTGTACCAGACCGTGTTCGGCACACCGGCCTTCTCGACGGCGGCGCACATCTTTTCGCCCTCGGCCACGTCCATCGACAGCGGCTTCTCGCAGAGGATCGCCTTGCCATGCTTGGCCGCCTCGATGGCGATCTCGGCGTGGAGGTTGTTGGGCGTGCAGATGTCGATAGCGTCGATGTCATCGGCGGCGACGAGCTTCCGCCAGTCGGTCTCGACCCGCTTGTAGCCCCAACGATCGGCAAAGGCCTTGGCCTTGGCGGGATCACGGGCGGCCACGGCCTGCAGCACCGGCAGGTATTCAAGGTCGAAGAAATCCTTGACGCGGTTGTAGCCGTTGGAGTGGGCGCGGCCCATGAAGCCGTAGCCGATCATGCCGATGCGGAGGGGTTTTGCCATGGCGTGGTTACCTCTTAAAAAACGGGTGAACGTTGGAATGAGA
>Ga0304730_1001315_pt1 | contig 18992 bp, 26 predicted proteins | sample M_130628_MF_Meta_FD_190474 | JGI IMG/M metagenome (GOLD analysis project Ga0304730, IMG submission 190474) | Freshwater microbial communities from Lake Montjoie, Canada to study carbon cycling - M_130628_MF_MetaG (v2) (version 2) | ecosystem: Environmental > Aquatic > Freshwater > Lake | place...
AGTCCTGGATCTACTTTATGCTCAGGATTTATGGTATTTAATCAGTCTAAAGAGTGTGAACAAATAGTAAATGAATGTGCTTCTGCGATTGATGCCGATGATCAGTTAATTATAAATGAAATAATAATTAACAAATATCCAAATAATGCTGCAATTTTAAGTCGTGATTTGTTTCCAAATGGTTATGCGTATTATACTGAAGGTAAAAAGGAGAATGCGTTAATTGTTCATAATAATTGGATGGTAGGTGTAGAAGAAAAGACTAAAAAATTTAAGGAGGAAAAATTATGGTTCTTATGAATAATGATGCGTTAAGACCTGCATCTATTTCCCCAACATATCCTCCATACCATACTGGAGAATATCTTGAAGAATATTTCTTTAAAAGGTGGAACGAAGAAAATATTGAAACCGATAGACAATACATTGATGTTTTTTGGACAAATAATTTTTGCAATTCTATGTTTGCAGGACAGCAATACGAAAACGTTCAAGAGCAATTAGATTCAGTTCTTTCATTGGATGGTAAATACTTCACTGTTTCGCAATTTGATGACGGACCTTTTGAAAAATTTCCAGAAGACACTTTAATTTTTTCTGCTGGTGGAAATCGTGAAGGGGATAATATTATTCCTATTCCTTTGATTTGTAGTTCTATTCCAAAAGAATTAATTCCAAATAAAGAAAAAACTATTCTTGCTTCTTTTGTTGGTTCTAGAGATACTCATCCAATTCGTATGGATATGTGTAATCATTTATCTGGAAAGGAAGGGTATGAGATTTCTGCTGGAAACTGGTCTACGACAGTCCCTATGGACAACTTTAAGAAGTTTCTGGACATAACCTGCTCCAGCAAATTTGGACTTGCTCCAAGAGGTTATGGGAAGAGTAGTTTTAGAATGTATGAAATTCTTCAATTAGGAACTGTTCCAGTTTATATTTCAGATGTTCATTATCTTCCTTGGTCTGATGAATTAGATTGGAATGAATTTTGTGTTCCAGTAAATGAAGATGAAATTGAAGATATTGATGCTATACTAAAATCCATTTCTGATGTAGAATATAATGACTTATTGGAAAATGGTAAAAAAGTTTATGAAGAGTATTTTACCCTTGAAGGTATGTTTAAAAACATTATAAAGAGGATCAAATGATAGAAATTAAAACAATTTACAATGATGTAAGCAAACTGGGATTGGGTAATAGATTATTTCAGTATTGTTGGGCAAGAGAAATAGCAGAACGTAAAGGTTTTTATTTTAAAACAACTCCTATTCCTGGATTTCCTGAAACGTACAATGATATTTTGGGGGTAAAATTTTTTGAAAATGAACTAATTACTCCTCCAGCAACACAAATTTTTGATATGGATAAAATTAATAATCATATGGGAAAATTGATTGTTGATGGATATTCTCAAAGATATGAATATTATAGTAAGAACAAAAAAAATATTAAAAATTGGTTAAAAATTGAAGATGAGGATTCATATGAATTTCCAGATGAAGATGATATTGTGGTAAATGTCAGATTGGGAGATTATCAATACCATCTTCCTGAAGGTTGGGATTTGCCAATTGAATATTATGAAGAAATGTTAAAAAATGAGAATTACAAAAATGCTTATATTATTTGTGATGAACCACAAAATCCAAAATTAAATAAATTACTTTCTATGGGATGTATTCTTAAAGATAATATACACTACGGAAATAAAAAATATATTGCTGATTTTGTTTTTGTTAAAAATGCAAAAAAACTAATTATTGCAAATAGCACGTTTAGTTGGTGGGCAGCATTTCTTGGAGAATCAAAGGTATATTATCCATGTATTAAATTTCCATGGATTCCAAATCCTGGAAAAAATGATGTCAATCTTATGGTATCTGATGAAGATAGATATAATTTTGTGTATTGGGAATAAAAAAATGAATTTAAATAAAATTTATATTTGTCATTGGAAAAGATTGACCGATAGAAAAGAACAATTATTGGAAAATCTAAAAAATCAAAATATAAAAAATTATACATTTATTGAAGATTATGACAAAGATAATTGGGATATTTCTGAATTAAAAAAAATATTTCCTCATGTTTTTGGGAAAACCCCTTCTGGGAAATTTTTGAATCATTCTGAAATATCTTTATTGCTAAAACACTATCATATTATATTAGACTTATATAATAGTGATAATTCTTATGCTTTAGTTTTAGAAGATGATGTTGTTTTTTGTGATAATTTTTTAAATGAGTTAAAAAATTGTTTTGTTGATTTGCCAGATGATTGGGATTTGGTTTGGGTTGGAACTTGTTGTGATTTGCATAGCAAATATGTTCCAGGAAAAAAAGTATATTCAGAAAAATCATCAAGATGTACTCACGCATATATGATTAGTAAAAAATGTTCAGAAAAGATTATTAATCATTTAGATGAAATTACTGAAGCAATAGATCATTCTTATAATTTTTTCATACAAAAATTAAATTTAAATAATTATTGGTTAGAACCACCTTTAGCAATACAAAATTCAAATTATAAAACTACAATACAAATTGATAAATGAATATTTCTTTTCTTGATTTTTGGCAATATCCAGTTGCCTTTCAACCAGACAATAATTTTTTATATTATCTTTTTTGTGAGTCTTTTGGGAATATAAAAATATCAGAACCTGAAGATGCTGACTTGATTATATTTTCTTGTTTTGGTAATGATAACACTAGATTCAATCATTGTAAAAAAATATTTTATACTGGTGAAAATATTAGACCAAGTAAAAAAAGATGTGATTATTCGATGTCTTTTGATTTTGACGATTATAATGGAACTAACATTAGACTTCCATTATGGATGATGTATATTGATTGGTTTGGTAAAAAAACTTATGGCAATCCAGAATATTTAATACCAGAAAATTATTTGTATGGACAAAATGAGTTTTCAGATAAACCTAAAAATAAATTTTGCTCCACTGTCTTTAGTGCCTTTTATGAAAAAAGAATAAATGCAATTAATAAATTATCAAACTATAAACAAGTTGATGTTTATGGAAAATGTGGCACTCCATTAGATTATGGAGAAAAAAATAAATTAAATATTGTCTCAGACTATAAATTTTCAATTTGTTTTGAAAATTCTATATATCCTGGATATTTTACTGAAAAATTACTTCATGCTAAAATATCAGGAACAATTCCTTTGTATTATTCTGATTTATCTTTTGATAGTGATTTTAATCCAAAGTGTTGTATAAATCTTGAAGAAGTTGGATTTGATTTATTATATGAGAAAGTTGTTGAAATTGATAACAACAAAAAATTATATAAAGAAATTTTAGAAGAACCATTGTTTCTTAAAAAAATTTCTTTAGATCCAATTATAGATAATATAAAAAAAATAATTAACATTTAAATAAAAAGGAGATTGATTTTTATGGGCATGTGTGCTGGTTTTGGTTTGGTTGAAGTAATTCGGAATTTAAATAAAGATGAATTGGTTGGATTGGAAATAGGGTGTTCATTGGGACATACTGCTATTCATTTTATGCACAATTTCCCCAATTTAAAATTGTATGGAATCGATCCATACATTGAATATACAGATTGGAATGGTAATTATTTACCTCCAGAACATCATATTGAAAATTTAGAATTTTTTAATAAAAATATTGAACCATTTAAAAAACAACATACTTTATATCAAGAAACATCCGATAATGTTATTGATAAATTTGAAGATGAATCATTGGATTTCATATTTATTGATGGTCTTCATACATATGAGCAGGTTCTTAAAGATTGTAGAAATTATTATTCTAAAGTTAAAAGTGGAGGAATATTTTCAGGTCATGATTATAATGTAATACCAGCAGTAAATAAAGCTGTAATTGAATTTGCGAATGAAATAAAAATTCCACAAATTTTTAGTACAGATGTTGATGTTTGGTATTGGGTTAAACCATAAATATACTTTAGAAATTAATTAAAAATGACTAATATTATACACAAGTGGATTTTAGAAAATCTATCACAAACTCCCACCATAATTGAGGCTGGAGTTTGTGACGGATTAGATACTGAATTTTTTGCCAAATCATTTCCTAATGGAAAAATATATGGATTTGAACCAATTCCTGAATTGTTTCGACAATCTTTAGATAGAAATAAAAATTATTCAAATGTTAATTTAGAACAATTGGCATTAGGTGAAACGACAGAAGAAAAAGATTTTTATGTTAGTGATAGATTTGGACAAAAGTGGGGTTCATCTTCAATATTGAAACCAAAAAAACACATAGATGTTCATACAGAAATTACATTCAATTCCAAATCAACATTAAAAGTTGTAAATTTAGATGAATGGTGCTTAGATAAAGAAATTGATCTTGTCGAACTTATGTGGTTAGATATGCAAGGTTTGGAGCCAATTGTAATTAAGAATTCTCCAAATATTGTATCTAAAACAAAATTTATTTATTCTGAGGTTTCATTGATTGAAACTTATGAAAATGTTGTTTTATATGAAGATTTTAAATCTTATATGGAAAGTATAAATTTTAAAGTCGTTTTTGAAGATTTACCTTGGGAAGATATGGGTAATGTATTATTTAAAAATATAAATTATAATTAATATGAAATTTGCAAGAGAGTCTTACGAGAATTTACCATATCCGCAACCTTGGGAATGGATAAAAGATAATATAAATTTTGAAGATAATGATTTATTTTTTGTAGATGTTGGAGCGCACGATGGAATTTCATCATCTAATACTGGATACTTTGAAATAGATTTAGGTTGGAAAGGAATTTGTATAGAACCTCTTCCTAGTGCATTTAAATTATTACAACAAAATAGAAATTGTTTATTATATAATTGTTGTATAAGTGATATTGAAGGTGAGGTGAATTTTTTAGCTCTAACTGGATATACTGAAATGTTAAGTGGAATTTACTCTAACTATAGTGAAAATCACTTACAAAGAGTAAATAGTGAATTACAGAAACATGGAGGTAAAAGCGAAATAGTAAAAATTAAATCTAGAAAATTATCTTCAATACTAAAGGAAAATAGTATAACAAAAATTGATTATTTAAGTATTGATGTTGAAGGTGGTGAGTTATCTGTTTTAAAAAGTATAAATTTTAATGAAGTTGATGTCCGTATTATCAGCGCAGAAAATTCTAGTAGTAATTCTAATGTTAATAATTTTTTAAATGAGTTGGGATATGAGTTTTTAACTAAATGCTGTTGTGATGAAATTTACTATAAAAAATAAATTATATAATAATGAATAATATTACTATAGTTACAGCATTTTATACCATTGCACAAATTTAATTACTAATATGGGAAATGTCAAATCTTTAATAATCTCTCCTCATATTGATGATGAGTTACTTGGTTGTTTTAGTTTTTTAAATGAAAATACACATGTGGTCGAATGTGGGGTAGATGAATTTCATATAGTTGATAGAAACGAAAGACTGAGAGAACTTAAAAATCTCTCTAAACATTGTGGATTTACTTATCAGGTTTTCAATAACGTAGTTAATAACTACGTTATGCAGGATTTAATTCCTATTATAGAAGAACAAATTAATAAAATAAAACCAGATAAAGTTTTTATACCTTATCCATCATATAATCAAGATCATATTGCCGTTTATGGTGCATCATTAGTTGCTCTTAGGCATCATGATATTAATTTTTTTGTAAAAAAAGTTTTAGTATATGAAGAGGTTCATAGTTTTTTGTGGGATTGTACGCATGATATCAATAGTTCTTTTAAACCAAATTATTTTGTTCCATTAGATATTGAAGATAAAATATTTTCATACAATTTATTAAAATCTCAAGTTAGAGGACATCGTAGCCCTGAAACTTTAAGGCAAATTGCATTTTTGCGGGGAGTCCAATCAAATATGAATATCGCTGAATCTTTTCAAATCATTAGATGGATTGATTAATGAAATCCATTTTACTTTGTTCTTATAGAGAATGGTCAGATTCTATTTGTAAAAAAATTACATCTTCTTTTAAAGATGAAGATGTAATTTTTACAATTTGCAATACTGCAAAAAAATTTTCATATTTAATATCTAAAAATAATTATGATTTGATATTTTTTTTGGGTTGGAGTGATATTGTTGATAGTGAAATAGTGGAAAAAAATATTTGTATTTGCCTTCACCCTTCCAAACTGCCTAAATATAGGGGAGGAAGCCCAATACAACATCAAATAATTTCTGGGGAAACTTCTATCTCCATATCTTTATTTTTAATGGATGATGGTATAGATACTGGTCCAATTCTTTTTCAAAAAGATTTTAATATTGAAAATTGCGAATTATCTGATATTTTTGAAAAAATTATTTTTTGGGGAATTGAAGGTTGTTTTAAAATTATTAAAGATACAATAAAAGAAATACCATTAAATCCCATTCCACAAAATAATATGGAATCTTCTTTCTTTAACAGAAGAAAAAAAAGTATGAGTGAAATAAACCCAGAAGACTTTTTCCGGTATACTGCAAATGAACTTTACAATAAGATAAGATCTCTTCAAGACCCTTATCCAAATGCATTTATTCGTTGTAAAGATAATACTATTTTGTATTTAATTAAAAGCAAAGTAGCAGAATAAATATAAAAAAAAAACAAATTTTATTTTTAAAAAATATGAAAATAGCTATATGTATATCTGGATTTTTAAGAACTTGGGAATACAGTAAACTAAGTTTTTTAAAACATTTAGTTCAAAATCATGATTGTGATTTGTTCGTTCACACATACAAACAAAATTATTTTGAATATTCTTCTGAAGTTCAAAATGTAATTTATGATGAAGAAATTATAGTCAAAATGTTTGATGGATTTAATTTAAAAAAAATTGTCATTGAAGATAGAAATGAAATAATAGATAATATTATAAGCAGTTCTTTAAAATACGAACAACTATCAAATTATTCATATAAAATAAAAGAAAGTTCTGATATTAATTCAAATAAAATTAGTCTTGGTGCGAGAATATATGATCAATTAAGAAAAATTTATTTGTCCAATGAACTTAGAAAAGAATATGAACGTAAAAATAATTTAAATTATGATCTTTATGTTAAAACTAGATTTGATGTTTTGTATATTGATAAAATCGATTGGAGCAATTTTACTGAAAAAAACTTAGTCTATATTGGAAACTCTGGTACTGGAGGATTTCCCGACGATTTGGTTGGGATTGGGAAAGAAGAACCTATGAATTCATATATGGATAGATTTTTAAATTTGGATAAAATGTGTTTTTCTACAGTTAATAGAGAAGATATAAATCCTATAAATTGGTATCCACATCATGGTAATACTATTTTTCCTTCGGATATTTGTGCTCATGATACTTTGATTAGAAATCTTATACATGATGGATTTGATATAAAAAATGGAAATTTTAGAAATGTTCTAATTAGAAATAAAAATCATGTTTTAAATTGGAATCATATGAATATAAATGGAATACAAGTTGCACCATCTATTATAACCAATGGATGTATACTTGGTGGAAATAATTCATATTTTGATGTTGAACAATTTAATCAGAGTTTATGAATAATATTACTATAGTTACAGCATTTTATGATATTGGAAGAGAAACTTGGAGTTCTTATAGTAGAACAAATGAAGAATATTTTTCTTGCTTTAAGTTATTATGTCAATTAAAAAATAAAATTATAGTTTTTACTCAAAGTAAATTTCAAAAAGAATTTGAAGATATCATATCAACAATTAAAGATGATTTAATTGTTTTTTATGATGATGACATTATTGCTGATGAAAATTATATTAATAAAATAAGTGAAGTTCAAAAAAGTTCAGAATATTTGAATAATATTTTAACTCCTAATTGCCCAGAGTATTGGAATCCTTATTATGTTTATGTAAATTTTCTGAAAAGTGAGTTTTGTTTAGAAGCAATAAAAAGAGTTCCTGAAATTGATAACACTATTTCTTGGATTGATTTTGGATATGTAAAAAAACAAGAACAAATTCCAGAATCTAAGTTGTGGAATTATCAATTTAATGATAAAATAAACTTTTGGAGTATAAAAGATATTCCTCAAGAAATAAATTTAATTCATACAATTAAAACAAATACTGTTTATATTCAAGGATGTCATATTGTTGCTTCAAGGGATAAATGGTATGTTTTAAATCAATTAATGATTGAACAGTTGAATTATCTTTTAACAAATAACTTAATTGATGATGACCAAACGTTGATGTTAATGTCTTACGCATCAAAACCAGAAGAATTTAAAATATATAATGAAAATATAAATTATCAAGATTTGGGTTGGTTTTTTATATTTCAATATTACAATGACTATTGTGATCTAAATTATTCATTACATACAAATGGAGAAAACTAAATGAATATCAATGAAAGAGTGGAGTATTTTTTGAATAATAAAAAATACAATCAACGCACTAATATGTGTGAAATGTTTAAAAAACATAAATCGGATAAAAGTACATATCACAATTATACTACTTTTTACAATTTTTTATTTTCAGAATTTGTAAATAAAAAAATTAATTTTTTTGAATTGGGTTTAGGTACTAATAATCTTGATGTTCCATCAAATATGGGATCGAATGGGACTCCAGGGGCATCACTATATGCTTTTAGGGAATATTTTGATAATGCTAATATATGTGGGGCTGATGTTGATAAGAGAATACTTTTTGAAGATGAAAAAATTTGGACTTTTTATGTAGATCAAAAAAACTCTGATGATATTAAAAATCTCTGGAATAATTTTGAGAATACTGAATTTGATGTTATGATTGATGATGGTCTTCATGAGTACTCTGCAAATATAACATTCTTTGAAAATTCTTTTCATATGTTAAAAAAAGATGGAATTTATATAATTGAAGATGTTTTGAATTCTGATGAACAAAAATTTATCGATTATTTTTCCAAATTTGAATGTGCTTATTCTAATGTTATTGATTTGCCAATAGATCAAGAATGGGCTGATAATTATTTTGATGGAACTTTGAATACATGTGATAATAGAATAGTTTTAATTATAAAATAATATAATGAATTTAGTTTTAATTACTTCAGTTTTATATCCATTAAACCCTGGAGTTTTTTCTCCCAAAGAAAGACTAGAACAATTAATAAGATTTACAATTCCTAGTATAAGAAAAAAAATACCAGATTGTTATTTGGTGGTAGTTGAAGGTAGTGAAATAACAAAGGAAGAAAAAACAATAATTTCTAATAATTGTGATGAACTTTTTTTATTTGATATAAAAAACTTTGATAAAAATATGGGTGAGATTAATTTGATCTATAGTTTTTTAATTTCTGATTCTTTTGATAAACTTAAAAATAAAATGCATAATTTTATAAAAATCTCTGGACGATATCATCTTTCAGATGAGTTTGAATTTGAAAAATATTCAGGATCTATTATTAAAAATGAAAAATCAATTCTGAGTGATTATAATGTATCTCATACCACTTTATATAAAGTTTTTAAAAGTGATATGAATTCGTTTGTTGAAAAAATATTTAATATTTTAAAAGGAGGAATATTCATTGACATAGAGCATACTTTTTATAAATACAATGTAGTTCCTTGCTCTTTGGAAATAGAAAAGTTGGGAATTGCAGGACTTTGTAGTCATGGACATTATTATCAAGCTTAAAAAATGGAGAAATTTATGTTTAACGTGGAAAATTGGAGAGGACTTTTTATCTCAAAATTAGTAAAAGATTTGAATTTTAATTCATATCTTGAACTTGGTGTTGCCTATGGTAATTGTTGTTGGAATTATGTTGAATGCGAAGAAAAAGTAGGAGTTGATTGTACCAATGATGAAGTTGGAAAAATTGAAGAAGTTTTAACAATTACAACTGATGAATATTTTGAAAGTATAAAAGAAACTCAAAAAAAATTTGATATTATTTATATTGATGCTGATCACGAAAAAAATCAAGTACGTAAAGATTTTTTTAATTCTTTAAAATATTTAAATAAAGGTGGTATGATAATTGTCCATGATGTTTATCCAATATCTGAAATGTGGACGCAAAAACATCTTTGTGGAAATTCTTATGAATTTTGGATGAGTCTATCTGAATTATATCCAGAAAAAACTTCAATATTTATGGGATATCCTGGACATCACGAAGGAACGGTTGGAATTTATTATGATAAAGACCAAGTATTTAATAAAAATTCTTTTCCAAAAATGGAATATACATATGAATATTTTGTAAATAATTTACAAAAATATATTTACGATAAAAACTTGGATTATGATCAGACTGTAAGATATTGTAAAAAATGATTTTTGGATAATATAATGAAAAATAAAAAAATTTTTATCACAGGTGGAACTGGATTTTTAGGAAAAAATTGCATCAAAAAATTTTATAATGATAATGAAATTACTGTTTATTCTAGAGATGAAGCAAAACAATATTATTTAAAAAAACAATATCCAAATGTTAATTTTGTTTGTGGGGATGTGAGAAATTGTGATTTGATGCTTAGGGCAAGTAGAAATCATAATATCGGAATTTTTGCTGCTTCTTTTAAACAAATTCAAGCTTGTCATGATAACTATGAAGAAGCAAATCAAGTGATAATTCATGGTGCATTTAATAGTAGAAAAATTTCAGAAGAAAATAATTTTGAATCTTCTTGTTTTGTGTCTAGTGATAAAAGTAGATCTGCGACAACAATTTATGGTGGAATGAAATACGTTGCAGGAGAATCTTTTATTTCAAATTATGAAAAATCAAATGTAAATTTGAGCACTGTAATATATGGAAATGTTTTAAATAGTACCGGAAGTATTTTGCCACTTATGTGGAAAAGTATAACTGAGGGGTTTGAACTTTTTTTATATGGTGAAGAGATGACAAGATTTTTTATTGATGTTGAAGATGCTGTTGATTTGATAGGAAATGGACTAAAATATACTGGATATAATATTATTCCAAATTTGAAAAGTATGAAAATAGTAGATTTATTTAAAATTTTTAAAGAAGAATATGGATTAAAATATTCAATTTCTAGTTTAAGAAGTTGTGAAAAAAACCATGAGATAATGGCTTCTTCCGATGAAGTTCCTAGAATGAAAATTGATAACGGTACATATTTAATGCACCAAACAAAAATATTTAATGAACTTAAATTTAAAAATAATCAATATTCATCCGAAGATTGTATAATTGGTGAAAATGAATTATACAATTTTCTGAAAAGTAAAAATTTTTACAGTCCATTATGAAAATAATTGTTTTTGGATCAAGTGGAATGTTGGGAGGATATTTGGTTAAATTGTTAAAATTTAATTATGAAGTACTTCCCATCACTAGAAATGAAATAGATTTAAATAAAGATTTTGATAAAATTTTTGAATTTTGTAGTTTTGATTCAGATGATGTTATAATTAATGCCTCTGGTATAATAAAACAAAGAGATTATTCTTTATCAGAATTGATAAGAGTCAATAGTTTGTTTCCACAAATACTTCAAAATTTTAATTGCAAAACTATTCATATTACAACTGATTGTGTATTTAGTGGAAATGTTGGTTCTTATGACGAAAATTGCTATCATGATTGTTTAGATGATTATGGAAAAAGTAAATCTCTTGGTGAAAATAATAATTTAACTATCATAAGAACTTCTATCATAGGTGAAGAATTGAAAACCCAAAAATCACTTTTAGAATGGGTTAAAAAACACAAAAATACTAGTATAGATGGGTATTTAAATCATTTTTGGAATGGGGTTACTTGCTTGGAACTTTCTGAACAAATTTTAAATATTATACAAAAAGAGTTATATTGGAAGGGTGTTAGGCATTATTTTTCTCCCGATTCAGTTAGTAAATATCAATTAGTTTCCTATATAAATGATGTTTATCAATTAAATAATTATGTTAATCCAGTTATGAGAAATTATTGTGATAGGACATTGAGTTCAATTTATCAATGCCCAGTTCAAAAAAATATAAAAGAACAAATTCTAGAATTAAAAAAATTTAAACTTTAGTATTATTTAAATGAAAATAGCATTTCATGATAATTGCCTATCCATAAGAGGAACTACAGTTGCAATTTTTAATTACGCATATTGGACTAGAAAATATTTAAATATTGAACCTATTGTTGTTTATAATAAGAATCTTTCTACTAATGATTCTTATGGATTTGAGAAATGTTCTTCCGAATTTCCTGTTTTTGGATATGATAATACAAATCAAATCGATGATATTTTGTCTTATCAAAAATGTGATGCATTATTCGCTATAAAGGGTGGGAAATATGATGGAGTTATCTCAAATAATATAAAAAATTTAATATGTGCAGTCTCTAGTAATTGTTCAAAAGATGATATTCATGGGGACATATTTGCTATGGGATCAGATTGGTTGTCAAAAATTACAGGAATACCCTCCGTTCCTCATATAGTTTATCTTCCAGACCACAATTTGGATATGAGAGATGAATTAGGAATTCCAAAAGATGATCTTGTTTTTGGAAGAAATGGTGGGTGGGATACTTTTGATCTTCCATTTGTAAAGCAATCAATTATAGAAAGTCTAGAAAAAAGAAAAGACCTTTGGTTTATTTTTCAATACACAGAACCTTTTTATGAGCACGAAAGAATAATCTACCTAGATCCAACCGCGGATCTTAATGAAAAAGTCAGATTTATTAATACTTCAGATGTGATGATACATGCAAGAAATATTGGTGAATCATTTGGATTATCTTGTGCAGAATTTTCTCTTAGAAATAAACCTGTTATAACTTATCACAATTCTCTTGAAAGGAATCATATAGATACCTTGGGAGAAAAAGGCATTTATTATGAAAACAAAGAAGATGTGGATCATATTCTTTTAAACTTAGATAAAAATGAAATAAATGCATTAGAATGGAATTGTTATCAAGACTATTCCCCCAAAAATGTAGTACAAAAATTTAAAAAAATTTATTTGGCATAAAATATGAAAAAATATTATTTTTCGGTTGCTTCAGTTTTTAAAAATGAAAGTTGGGGAATGAAAGAGTGGTTAGATCATTATAAATTTCATGGGGTAGATCATGTCTATCTTGTAAACGATTTTAGTACTGATAATTACTTACCTATTCTTCAACCATATATTGATGAGGGGTTTGTTACTTTGTATAAAAATGATAATCCAGAAAGATATACTGGTCGTCAGGTTGATATAAACAACAAATTTTTTAAACCAATTTTAAAAGAAACTCAATGGTTGGCACAATTGGATCTAGATGAGTTTTTGTATAGTCCACAAGAAATAGATATAAAAAATATTTTAAAAAAGTATTGTGACTATTCTGCAATAGTTTCAAATTGGGTTTATTTTAGTTCTAATGGATTAAAAAAACAACCAAAATATGTCGTAGAAGGTTTTACAAAAAGATGTGATTATAATGATGAAGTTTTTATGCATGTTGGTGGTAGAGGAATGGAAAGAGTTACTTTTGATGGAAGTAAGATTATTGTGAATACAGATTATAATGTTGGATCATTTAATATCCATGACATTGATGTTGATGGAAATAAAATCAATTTGTCATATAAAGGAAAAGAAATCCCAGAACTTTTAATAAATCATTACCAACTTCAGTCAAGAGAATATTGGGAAAAAGTCAAGATGAATCGTGGTGATGTTAATCATTGGTTTAACGGATCTCCAAGAGGATTTGATGCGTATGATAATATGGATATAGGAAATATCGATGATTGTAGATTATATCAACAAAATTTAAAATTATTTGTTTAAAAAATGATTATTGCATCTTGTCCCCTTAGGGTTTCTTTGTTTGGTGGGTCTACAGATAATCCATATTTTGTAGAAAAATATGGATATGGATCTGTAATTAGTTTTGCTTGTGACTTGAAAACATATATAACTATAAGTCAAGATAAATTTGGGTTCAATAAAGATAAACACAAATATATAATTAATTACTCTAAAAGAGAGGAAGTATCTGCGATTAAAGAAATACAAAATGATGTTGTGAGAGTTGTTTTGGAACATTTTGATATGCCTCCAGTTCAAGTTACTCTTACAAGTGATGCTTATTCTCAAGGTAGTGGACTTGCTTCATCTTCTTCTTATATTATTAGTTTAATAAAAGCTTGTAGTATTTTTTGTGAGGAGGAAATATCTGATATTGAAATCTGTAAACTTGCTCATAATCTTGAGACGAAATTTAACCCATATTGTGGTTATCAAGATCCTTATGGGTGTGGTGTTGGGGGATTTAAAAGAATTGAATTTATTGAAGGTAAAAATATAAAATATGAATTTTTGCCAACAGAGATATTTAAATTATATGATTTTTATCTTGTTTTTACAGGAATAGTTAGAAATTCAAAAAATGTTTTGGAGAATGTTACTAATAATATTAGTAACCTAAAACCTCTTCTATCTATTCTCAATAAATCATATTCTACAATTCTTGAAAATAATTATAATGAGTTTTTAATTTATTTGAATGATAGTTGGAAACAAAAAAAAGAAACAAGTTTAATGATAACTGAAAATTTATCTATTAAAGAAATGGATTATTTTTTTGATAAAAATTCCAATATAATATCTCACAAATTGTGTGGTGCTGGTAATGGTGGATTTTTTTTAGTTATTTCAGAAAAAAGGCCATTGCAAATTCCTTATTCTTATGTTAAAATTAATGTTTCTACTAGTGGAGTTTTAGGAAAAAAAATATGATTACTTTACAAACTGATTTTCCGGGGGCATATGATTCTCCCGATCACATCTGCCCTCACGGATGTATTAGAGATAATAATTCTTCTATTGGGTTGATAAATGAAATATGTCAATATTTTGAAAATAAAAAAATTACCATTATTGATTTGGGGTGTGCTGGAGGTGAATTTGTTGCAAATTTTGTAGAAAGGGGACATATTGCAATAGGTCTGGAAGGAAGTCCACACTCTATTGATGGTATTGGAAAAGAAAATTGGAAAAAATATTTTAATAAAAATTTATTTTTGTGTGATATTTCCGAAAATTATCAATTGTATTCAAATAATGAACCTGTAACTGTAGATGTAATTCATTCCGAAGAAGTACTTGAACATATTTCCGAAGATAAAATTGATAACGTGTTTTGTAATATAAAAAAACATTTAAAACCAACTGGAATTTGTTTATTTGGAATATCAATTGTTCCAGACATACAAGAAAAAGATGGTAAAACGTATGTACTCCATCAAAGTGTTTTTCCCCCTTCTTGGTGGATTGAAAAAATTGAAAATAATGGGTTTGAAATATTAAAAGATGGACGTAATGATAATTATCATTATGGGTATATTTTTAATAATACTGTAAGATGTGCTACTGGTGGAAATAGTATTTTTGTTTGTTGTAAATTGAAATAATTTATTGGATATGAATCCCTTTTCAAATTATATCGAATCACTTCAAGGAGCACATATAGAAGAGCAGTTTTCTAAATTTAAAGATGCTTTTAACAAACATAACAATATTATCATTCTTGGTAATGGTGGAAGCAATTCTGTTGCATCACATATTTCTCAAGATTATGTGAAGTTTCATAATAAGAATTCTTTGGTGTTTTCTGATCCATCAATGCTTACATGCTTTATTAATGATTTTGGAATGGAGAATGCATATCGCAAGTTTCTTGAATATTATGCAACACCAGAAACTCTATGCATTCTAATTAGTTCTGGTGGTGAATCCAAGAATATTATTAATTGTATCAAGTATTGTGAGAGTAACACGATTCCTTATGGTATTTTGACTGGATTTAATAGTACAAATAAAGCAAGAAGTATTGCTAATAGTGCTCTCTGGGACTATCATATTGATAGTAAAGATTATGGTGTTGTTGAGTGTGTCCATCAAATATTTCTTCATGGAGTTGTATGATATATTGCTTTGATATTGATGGAACTCTTTGTGATACTCCTAATAATGAATTGGGAAAACCCGATTATATAAATGCTACACCAATACCTTTTATGGTTGAGCAAGTAAATCGTTTATATGATGAGGGAAATTATATTAGTATGCAAACTGCCAGAGGAAAGGGATCTGGTATTGATTGGACTGAATTAACTAAAAATCAACTTAATGATTGGGGATATAAGTATCACGAATTATTCCCAATGTTTTGTAAACCAACAGCAGATATTTTTATTGATGATAAGGGAATTAATGTTGAAGAGTGGAAGAGAAATTGCCCATTAAGGAAAGGTATTATTGCAAGTGCTTTTGATGTAATTCATCCTGGATATATTCGTATGTTTAAGGATGCTAAATTATATTGTAATCATTTGACGGTTGCTCTTCACGAAGATCCATCGGTAGAAAGATCACATAAACTTCAACCAGTTCAAAGTGTTGAAGAAAGAATAGAAATTCTTAGAAGTATCAAATATATTGATGATGTAGTTACTTATAAAGTAGAAGAAGAATATCTTGACTATTTGAAAAGTGGTGATTATAATGTAAGGTTTCTAGGTACTGATTATAAAACCAGACCTTATACAGGACAAGATATTCCAATTGATATTATTTGGTTGGATAGAGAATCTCATGAGTATTCTTCCACAAAATTAAAAACACAAATTTACGAGTCCATTAAGATTAAAAGAACAGAGACGGAAAATTATGACTAGATGTTTAGTGACTGGAGCAGCAGGATTTATCGGTTCAAATCTTGTTGATGAATTAATCAAACATGGATATGAAGTTATCTCAGTTGATAATGAAAGTGCAGAGTCCAATGAAGAATTTTATTGGAATAACAAATCACAAAATTATAAGTATGATATTTGTGATTATGAAAAAACTAGACCTCTTTATGATGGAGTTGATTATGTTTTTCATCTTGCAGCAGAGTCCCGTATTCAACCAGCAATTTTAAATCCAATTGAAGCAGTCACAAAAAATTGTGTTGGAACTTGTACTGTTCTTCAGTGTGCTAGAGAAGCAGGAGTAAAAAAAGTAATTTATTCTTCTACTTCATCTGGTTATGGATTTAATGAGTCCCCAAATCATGAAAATCAACCTGATGATTGTTTAAATCCTTATTCAGTATCTAAAGTTGCAGGGGAAAAACTTTGCAAAATGTATAATGACCTATTTGGTCTTAAGACAGTTATTTTTAGATACTTTAATGTTTATGGTGAAAGGTCACCAATTAAAGGGCAGTATGCTCCAGTAATTGGTATTTTCTTACGACAAAGAAAAGATGGTGAACCTCTTACAATCGTTGGGGATGGAGAACAACGTAGAGACTTCACACACGTATCTGATGTAGTTCAAGCAAATATTCTTGCAGCAACAAAAGATATTGATGGTGAATTTTATGGAGAACTTTACAATGTTGGAAATGGAATAAATTATTCCATTAATGAAATTGCAAATGCCATTTCAGAAAATCAAATAAATATTCCACCAAGAATTGGAGAGTCACGAACTACTCTTGCAAACAATGGAAAGTTGAGAACCATTTTTGGTTGGAGACCACAAGTAAATTTAATGGACTGGATTGCACAACAATGAATCTTTTGATTGAATATTTTAGATCTGATGATTATCAGAGACATAGTGAATATATTACTTGTATTCACGAGAATTTAGAAAACGAACATATTGAAAAGATATATGTTTTTATTTCTGATGATTCCAAATTAAACTTTAAGTCTGATAAAATAGAAATAATCCAAAAAGAAGATAGACCAACATATAAGGATTTATTTGATTTTTGTAATAAAAATTTAAACGATCAAATTTGTATAATTGCAAATGCAGATATTATTTTTGATGATACTATATCAAATCTAAAAGAAGTTAATCTTCTGGAGGTCTTTGTTGCTCTGACTAGATGGGAAGTATTTTGTGAAAATGGTGAATGGTGTATCGCACCATTTAATAATTCATCATCTCAGGATGTATGGGCATTCCAAACCCCAATCAAAGTTACAGACGAAATGAATTTCCATCTTGGAAAACCTAGATGTGATAATAAGATTGCAAAATTAATATCAGAACATTATGAAATTCGTAACCCAGGTCTTCAAATTATAACTTCCCATTTTCATATGTCTGGATATAGAACTTATTCTGGTAACGAAGGAATGCCTGGACCTTATCTTTGTTTAGTTCCAAATGATGACATTAACAAAAAAACAGAATATGTTGAGATTGATGGATTTGATGAACAAGGAAGGGCATATCGAATAGAAAAATCAAATAATGGATAATAAACAGGGGTGCTTGACACCCCTTTATATTTGCTATATAATTGTGTAATGTTTCGTAACAAAACAGAAAATGACTGTAACGACTAATGAGTTCGGGCAACAAAACATGTTTGCTAAAGAACCCAAGATGTACATCTCTGATGCCGATGCCATCAAGTATGGTATGATGACTCATAACGAACGAGCAGAACTTGCTAACGGTCGTTGGGCAATGCTTGGCATCATTGCTGGACTTGTATCTTATGCTATTACTGGACATCTCTTCTTTGGTGTAGTATGATGAGTGAAGCAATCTTTACCATCACAAGCATTGCCTTCTTTGTGCTTCTTGCACATTCTATTGATCAACTTTCAGAAACTTACTAAGGAGAACTAAAATGAAATTCGGATTTACACCTGAGGGAGAGACTCTTAATGGTCGCCTTGCTATGCTTGGATTTGTAATCGCAGTTGGAACCTATCTTACCACTGGGCAACTAGTTCCTGGAGTATGGTGAAATACTAATAAAATAAGTAATCATACTTATCCCCGCTCTAAATACGAGTGGGGATTTTTTTATTTGGATGATTTATCATATTTTCCAAATTTATTTTTCAATTTTTGTTGTTGTTTTGTTAATAAAAGCAGCAATCTCTAAATAGGATAGTGTTATAAATGAGGTAAAATG
>Ga0304730_1001317_pt1 | contig 18983 bp, 15 predicted proteins | sample M_130628_MF_Meta_FD_190474 | JGI IMG/M metagenome (GOLD analysis project Ga0304730, IMG submission 190474) | Freshwater microbial communities from Lake Montjoie, Canada to study carbon cycling - M_130628_MF_MetaG (v2) (version 2) | ecosystem: Environmental > Aquatic > Freshwater > Lake | place...
GCTAAAAAGAAATCAGATAAGTGGTTGATTGTGATCCAAGAATGGTGGGGATTGAACGACAATATTAAAATGGAAGCAGATCAATATTTCAAAGACTTAGGGGATGTGAATGTGATGGCGGTGGATATGTATGATGGCAAAGTGGCTGCTACCCCAGATAGCGCAATGAAATTAATGCGTGGTATAGATATGAACCGAATGGTGGCCTTGATTCAAGGTGCCGTAAAGCATGCTGGATCAAAAGCTTCTATTTATAGTGTGGGTTGGTGTTTTGGAGGGATGTGGAGCTTGCAAACTGCTATCATTGCTGGACCTCAAGCAAAAGGATCTGTGATGTATTATGGTCGTCCAGAAGCCAATATGGAAAAATTAAAAACGATCCAATGTGATATCATTGGCTTTTTTGGAAATTTAGATCAATCTCCTTCTCCTGCCATGGTGAATACATTTGAAGACAATATGAAATTAGCTGGGAAAAACTTAACTGCTTATAAATACGAAGCTGGTCATGGATTTGCGAATCCTAGCAATCCTTCTTATAATGCTGCAGCTAAAACTGATTCCTATGCAAAAGCAATTGCTTTCTTGAAAGCGCACTAGTTCTTTCAACTTAATAAAAGAGAAAATTTACTATTCCTAGGCTCTCTAAAAACGATCGCTACGGAATAGTAAATTTTCTCTTTATCTTTTTTGGAAACAAATTCAACTTACCAATCAGCCCTCAAGCAAAAACGTTCGCTACGGAATAGTATACTTTCTCTTTGTTTTTTTGAAATAAATTCAACTTATCACTCAGCCCTCAAGCAAGAACGATCGCTACGGAATAGTATATTTTCTCTTTGTCTTTTTTGGGAATACTAATATCCTTTTCCTAAAACTAAATAATTAGCTACGTAATCTTGTACGCCTTCCTCTAGCGTCGAGAATGGTTTGTCGTATCCAGCTGTGCGAAGCTTATTCATATTCGCTTCTGTAAAGTATTGATACTTATCCCTGATATCTTCGGGCATATCAATGAATTCAATATTAGGTTGTAAACCTTGTGCAATAAATGTATTAGCGGCTAAATCATAAAAGCTTCTAGCTTTTCCTGTGCCTAAATTATACAATCCATTTTTTGATGCCATCCATTCATGGGATAACATTTGTTGCATCATCCAATTGATCACTGCTACTAGATCTTTCACGTAAATAAAATCACGCAATTGTTCTCCTTCTTTATATTCTGGTCGATGACTTTTAAATAACTTGACAACACCTGTTGCTTTAATTTGATTGAATGCATGAAAAATAACACTCGCCATACGTCCTTTATGCCCTTCATTAGGCCCATACACATTAAAGAATTTCAAGCCCGTCCATAAAGGAGGTTGCTCGATTTGCGTAGTAGCCCATTTATCAAATTCATTCTTACTAATACCGTATGCATTGAGTGGTTGAAGTTGATTTAAAATGGCATGACTATCTTCATAACCATGTTCTCCACTTCCATAAGTGGCAGCAGAAGATGCGTAAATGAATGGAATTTTTTTTGCTGTCGCATACTGCCATAGCGATTTTGAATATGCTAGATTCAGTTCCTCGTGAATAGCATAATTAAACTCAGTGGTATCAGTTCTTGCGCCTAAGTGGATGATGATATCAATTTCATATTCATCATTTATGAGTTGATCTAAAAAAGCCTGACGCTCAATTACTTTTGTATATGTTTTTTGCTCCCAGTTTTTTCTTTTTTCTTCCACACCAAAATCATCCACCAATAATAAATCAGTCAACCCATTTTCATTTAAATACTGCACCATCACAGAACCAATAAAGCCTGCAGTGCCAGTAATGACGATGGTAGGTTGCTTAGTCATTTATTTTGAAGCTAATTTATTTTCAATGGAAGTGTCATAACTGTTTTTCCAGCTAGCAATGCTTCCCCAATTTTCTCCATCCACAGTTATACTACCTTCTGTTACTTTACCTAAAACAGTAAAGTCAATCTTGAATTGCTTAGCAGCCGCTTCAATGCTTGCCAACTGCGCACTTGTACATGAAACCACGACTCTTGATTGCGCCTCTCCCATCCAATAAGCGTCTTTTCTTAAACTACTTGCATTTGAACTAACTTCAAAACCTTTATGATTAAAGAAAGCCGATTCTAATAAAGTAATAATTAATCCTCCTTCGCTAATATCGTGTGCACTAATAATGGAATGATCTTTAATTAAAGAAGCAACTAATTGTTGTAAAGTAAATTCTTCGTCTAAATTAAAATGCGGTGCCTGAGAAAAAGCAACGCCTTTTATTTTATTTAAATATTCAGAAGAGCCAATATCATTTCTTTGTGTACCTAGTAAAACAATCGTATCGCCGTTGTTTTTAAAATCTAAAGTCATTCTGTTTTTCATATCCTCTATAATTCCCACCATACCAATGGTTGGCGTTGGGAAAACAGGACCATCTGGATTTTGATTGTAGAAACTTACATTACCCCCTGTTACAGGTGTATTGAATTTTCTACAAGCAGCACCCATCCCTTCTACCGATTTTACAAACTGATAATATACTTCTGGATCATAAGGATTACCAAAGTTCAAACAGTTGGTTACGCCAATAGGCTCGCCACCAGAACAAACAATATTTCTTGCAGCTTCTGCCACAGCAATCATGGCACCTACTTCTGGATTTGCATAAACATATTTACTATTGCAATCTACTGTCATCGCTAGTGCCTTGCCTGTTCCTTTGGCAATCACCACGGATGCATCACTTGGTGCATTGGTAGATGTATTCGCAGCACCCACCATGCTATCGTACTGTGTATAGATCCAACGCTTAGAAGCAATATTTGGAATTTGAACTAACTGTTCAACACTTGCTTTTAAGTTAGTCGTGTCTGCAACCGAACTCATATCAAATGCATTCACTTTTGCTAAATAAGCAGGTGCTGAGTATTCTCGAGTGTATTGCGGAGCACCTCCACCTAATACTAATTCATAAGCAGGTAATGATGCTTCTAAAACGCCATTCATATAAAAATCTAATAAACCATCATCGGTTACTTCACCAATATTAGAACAAGACAAATCCCATTTTTCAAACACTGCTAATACTTGCGCTTCTTTACCTTTCTCCACCACCATCAACATTCTTTCTTGGCTCTCACTTAATAATAGTTCCCAAGCCTTCATGTTTTGTTGACGGGTAGGTACTTTATCTAAATCAATACGCATGCCCACTTGTCCTTTGGCACTCATCTCTGCGGTGGAACAAATAATACCTGCGGCACCCATGTCTTGCATACCTACTACACCACCGGTTTCTATTACTTCTAAACAAGCTTCTAATAATTTTTTCTCTTGGAAAGGATCACCTACTTGCACTGCTGGTAATTCTTCAACGCTATCTGCAGTAATTTCTGCAGAGGCAAAACTTGCACCCCCAATACCATCTTTTCCTGTTGCACTTCCTACAAAAAATACAGGATTGCCTTTTCCTAATGCAATCGCACTAACTGTTTTACCAGCTTTTACAATACCCACACTCATTGCGTTCACTAAAGGATTAGTATGGTAACATTCTTCAAAATAGATTTCACCACCCACAGTAGGTACACCAAAACAGTTTCCATAATGTCCAATGCCATGCACCACTCCTGCTAATAAACGTTGTGTTTTTTTATCTTCTAATTTTCCAAAGCGTAAACTATTCAATGAAGCAATTGGTCGCGCACCCATAGTGAAAATATCTCTTTGAATTCCACCTACTCCTGTAGCCGCCCCTTGAAAAGGTTCCAATGCACTTGGGTGATTATGTGATTCTATTTTAAATACCACACCATAATCATTTCCAATATCCATCAAACCTGCATTTTCTTCACCAGCTGCCACCAACATTCTTCCGCCATCACGTGGTAAAGTTTTTAACCACTTGATTGAATTTTTATAACTACAATGTTCAGACCACATTCCACTAAAAGCACATAGCTCTGTGAAATTAGGCGTGCGTCCTAGTTTCGTTTTTATACTTTCAAATTCTGCTTCGGTAAGTCTTAATTGTTGGGCTGTTTTAACAGTAATTTCCATGGTATTGGCTTATGCTTAAATTGATTTGGCGAAGGTACAAAACCAGGGACTTAACCTGCCATGGATTTACCAACATTCAAAGGCCTTGTTGTTAGTAGTTAAAAAATGAATGAATATGATTATCAATAGTTTGTAGCAGAATAACATATATACAATATTTTAATATTTATATTTTATGCACATTTTACAATTTTTTCATGTTTGTTTACCAAAAAATAGAACAAAAGAGGATATCTTTGAACTAATTATTTATATTCTAAATTAATAATATATGTCATTAAGAACCGATGCAGTCAACCATGTAAGTCATTTTAAGCCTGATTCACCAGATATTAAGAGTGCAAAAATTACTGGTGTATTTGGAGAAAGTGTTTTCACCACAAAAACAGCAAGAGAATACCTAAGTGACGAAGCTTACAAGAGTTTAATCACAAGTATCAAGGGTGGTAAAAAAATTGACAGAACTGTGGCTGGTCAAATTGCATCAGGGATGCGCGCTTGGGCAGAGACCAAAGGCGTAACGCACTTTACACACTGGTTTCAACCATTGACAGGTGCCACTGCCGAAAAGCATGATTCTTTCTTTACATTAAAAGGAGATGGCACTGCGATTGAAGAATTTGATGGCGCTACTTTAATACAACAAGAACCAGATGCATCTTCATTCCCAAATGGTGGATTGAGAGCTACATTTGAAGCAAGAGGCTATACTGCCTGGGATCCATCTTCTCCCCCATTTATCATTGAAATTGGTAACGGAAAAACTTTATGTATACCTACCATCTTCATTGCATATACTGGAGAATCATTAGACTACAAAGCACCATTGATGAAAGCAGTGGATGCAGTGAATAAAGCTTCTGTGACTGTTTGTAATTATTTTGACAAGAACATCAATAAAGTAATTCCAACATTAGGTTGGGAACAAGAATATTTTGTGATTGACGAGGCCTTGGTGAATGCAAGACCAGATTTATTACAATGTGGCAGAACCGTATTTGGTTTCACACCTGCAAAAGGACAACAATTAGAAGATCATTATTTTGGATCTATTCCAGAAAGAGTGTACGCGTTCATGCGTGATTTTGAAAATGAATCTTATAAGTTGGGTATTCCTTTAAGAACAAGACATAATGAAGTAGCACCCGCTCAGTTTGAGTGTGCGCCTATTTTTGAAGAAGTAAATATTGCAGTCGATCATAATATCCTATTGATGGATGTAATGACACGTATTGCAAAAAGACATCGTTTAGTGGTTTTATTACACGAGAAACCATTTGCAGGTATCAATGGTAGTGGTAAGCACAATAACTGGAGTTTAGCAACAGATACTGGCATTAATTTATTGGCACCAGGTAAAACACCTAAGACCAATTTAATGTTCTTGACTTTCTTTGTAAATACAATCAAAGCAGTACATGATTATGCAGATATCTTAAGAGCCTCTATTGCTTCTGCATCCAACGATTTCCGATTGGGCGCGAACGAAGCACCTCCAGCAATCATCTCTGTATTCATTGGAGATTATTTAACGAAAGTTTTAAACGACGTGGAAACACGCGTTGGCAATAAGTTTGATGAGCAAGACGAAGCGATCTTAAAATTAGATTTGCACAGAAGTATCCCTGAATTGATGATCGACAACACCGATAGAAACAGAACTTCCCCTTTTGCATTTACAGGAAATAAGTTTGAATTCCGTGCGGTGGGTTCTACAGCAAACTGCGGACATCCAATGACGGTGTTGAATACGATTGTGGCTGATACATTAACAAAGTTTGCTGCAGAAGTAGATGCTTTAATTGCAAAAGGTGAGAAGAAAGAAATTGCAATCATGCAAGTGATTCAAAAATACATTGTATCAAGTAAGAAGATTTTATTTGAAGGTGATGGTTACAGCGAAGCTTGGCATAAAGAAGCAGAAAAAAGAGGCTTACCTAATTTAAAAACTACACCTGTTGCTTTAGACGCGATGGTGTCTGAAAAAACAAAGCAATTATTCAAAGACAATGGCATCTATACGCATGGTGAATTAGAAGCAAGACATGAAATTGAATTAGAGAAGTACATTAAGAAAGTACAAATTGAAGCACGTTTAATGGGTGATTTAGCTACCAACCATATTATACCTGCTGCTATTAAATATCAAAATGTATTGTTACAAAATGTAAACTTATTGCGTGAAGCTGCTTTACCTGAAAAATTATACAAAGGACAAATGACTTTGTTAAAAGAAGTAAGTACGCATATTCAAGAGGTATATGACAATGTGCATGAAATGGTAGAAGCAAGAAAAGTGGCGAATAATATTGAGGACACAAGAGCAAAAGCCATTGCTTATGAAGCCAAAGTAAAATCGCAATACTTTGATAAAATTCGTTACCATGTAGATAAGTTAGAAGAATTGGTAGACGATGAATTATGGACCTTACCTAAATACAGAGAATTGTTGTTCTTGAGATAAATGAGATAGTAGATATCAAGGATGATCCCCAAAGGTGAACCCCCCAACAAAAAGGCTCCAAGAAATTGGAGCCTTTTTAAAATTATTATTGTTAGTTTTATAGGTGCTTAAATTATAAAGTAAGCACCTATAAAACTATTAAGTCCCGAGCAATCGGGACTTTTTTAATACTATTACTTTATTCCTCTAATAAAAGAAGTGACCCCTTAAAGGAGTCCCTTCTTTTATTTCATTAGAGAATTTTTAGACTGTGTTTATTTTGCGAAGCAAAACGCAGTTTAAAAATTACTTCATTGTAAATGTTTCAAGGAACTTAGTCGTAAAATTTCCTTTTCTAAAATCTTCGTTCTGCATTAATTGCAAGTGAAAAGGTATCGTTGTTTTTACACCCTCAATCACATATTCACTTAATGCACGATACATGGTATTGATTGCTTCCTCACGTGTTTGTGCCACAGTGATTAATTTACCAATCATTGAATCATAATAAGGCGGAATTACATAGCCTGCATAAACATGGCTATCTACACGAACACCATGTCCACCTGGGGTGTGCAATACAGTTATCTTTCCTGGTGAAGGTCTAAAATCATTGTATGGATCTTCCGCATTGATACGACATTCAATCGCATGCAATTGTGGTTCGTAATTCTTACCAGAAATTTTTTCGCCTGCAGCAATTTTAATTTGCTCCTTAATTAAGTCATAGCTCACTACTTCTTCTGTTACACAATGCTCTACCTGAATTCGGGTATTCATTTCCATGAAGTAGAAATTACGGTGCTTGTCTACTAAGAACTCTATGGTACCAACACTCTCATAATTGATTGCAGATGCAGCTTTGATGGCAGCATCCCCCATTCTTTGACGAAGATCTGGTGTCATAAATGGTGAAGGAGATTCCTCTACTAATTTTTGGTGTCTTCTTTGAATTGAACAATCACGCTCACTCAAATGACAAACATTCCCAAATTGATCCCCCGCTACTTGAATCTCGATATGTCTTGGCTCTTCCACAAATTTCTCCATGTACAAACCATCATTTTTAAAACTTGCAGCCGCTTCCATCTTTGCATCATTGAATGCTTTTTCAATCTCTGATTCATTCCAAACTACACGCATTCCTTTTCCACCACCACCAGCAGTTGCTTTGATGATGACAGGATATACAATTTCTTTTGCTAATATTTTTGCAGCATCCACACTCTCTAATAAACCTTCTCCACCTGGCACTACTGGAACACCTGCTTTGATCATCGTTTCTTTTGCGGTGATCTTATCCCCCATTTTATTAATCATTTCTGGGGTAGGTCCAATAAATTTAATGCCGTGGTCTGCACAAATTTGAGCAAACTTGGCATTCTCTGCTAAGAAACCATAACCAGGATGCACTGCATCTGCGTTGGTGATTTCACAAGCAGCCATGATATGTGGGATATTCAAATAAGATTCTTGGCTCTTTGGACCACCAATACAAACAGCTTCATCTGCAAATTTTACATGCAAGCTATCTTTGTCTGCGGTCGAATACACTGCAACCGTTTTGATACCCATCTCTCTACAGGTTCTTATGATACGCAAAGCAATCTCGCCTCGGTTGGCAATCAATATTTTTTTAAACATCTTTTAATTTTAAGTTAAACAGGTTGGAGGACTGGGTGCAGGACCTTATGCAGGTTGCACTAAAAACAATGGTTGATCAAACTCTACTGGGCTTGCATCTTCAACCAAAATTTTCACAATCGTACCTTTTACTTCTGATTCAATTTCATTGAACAATTTCATGGCTTCAATGATACAAACTACTTTACCTGAGTTGACTTCAGTACCCTCTTCTGCCAATAACGGCTTATCAGGAGAAGCTCTTCTGTAAAAAGTACCAATCATTGGACTCTTAATAGTGATTAAATTGTCGGCAGCTGGGGCAGCAGCAGGAGTAGATGCAACTGGTGCGGCAGCAGATGGAGCAGTTGCATAGACTGTTTGGGCAGGTGCAGAGGTCACTGTGATTTTATCTTCTTTTTGCTTAATGGTTACTTTGCCATCTTTATCTTCGATGCTGATTTCTCCAATATTGCTTTTGTTGACTACCTTAATTAAATCGTGAATTTGCTTTAAGTCCATATTTGGTTAATTTGGACAAAAATGGGCTTTTTTTGCCAAAAAGCACAAAAAAAGGGTCATTTTTTATTAAAAATGACCCTTTTTTAAGGAATTTATATATGGCCTTCTTTTAAAAAAGAGGCATAAAAACCTACTTTACGCGTTCTACGTACTCCCCATTTTTCGTATTGATCTTAACTTTCTCCCCTTCGTTCACAAATAATGGGACCATGATCGTTGCACCTGATTCAATAGTTGCTGATTTCAAAGCACGTGTTGCGGTATCACCTTTTACGCCATTCTCACAGTAAGTGATTAAGACATCCAATTTCTCTGGTAATTCAGCTCCAATTGGTAATTCGGTCTCTGTATTCATAAATACAAATACTTCTGCCCCTTCAATAAGATACTGAGGTGCATCAATCATCTCTTCGGCCATCACAATTTGTTCAAATGTTTCATTGTTCATTAAGTTGTAACCGCTGTCATCCTTATATAAAAACTGAAATGTTTTTTTCTCAACACGCACTGGGTAAACGGTTTCACCGCTATTCCATGTTTTTTCAATAGAGCGCTTATTGTCTACCCCTTTTAACTTAGCCCAAATTTTAGCTGCCGCACGAGCAGTTTTATTTTCTCCAAATTCTACTACAGAATATAAACTATTGTCCAATTTTAGGATCATTCCTCTTGTGATGTCTGATGTTGTTGCCATAAGATTGTTTTATTAAATGACTATGTGAAGCGCAAAAGTAGTACTTGCAAGTCATTTAGAAAAAAACATCAAATTTTTGTTGAGAAATAACAGTAAAAAAACCTCGTTTAGCCTATTTTTGCGCCATAATTAATAAAGCGTAGACTATGTCAGTACTAGTAAATAAGCAATCTAAGATCATCGTACAAGGTTTCACAGGAACAGAAGGTAGTTTCCATGCCACTCAAATGATGGAATATGGAACACAAGTTGTTGGAGGTGTAACACCTGGTAAAGGTGGCACAACCCATTTAGACCGCCCAGTATTTAATACAGTCGCTGACGCAGTTAAAACTACTGGTGCCAATGTGAGTATCATTTTTGTACCTCCAGCATTTGCTGCAGATGCTATTATGGAAGCTGCAGATGCAGGGATTGCATTGGTCGTATGTATTACAGAAGGTATCCCAGTTCAAGATATGGTGAAAGCAAAAAATTATTTAGCAGGTAAGCACACAAGATTAATCGGACCAAACTGTCCAGGTGTGATTACAGCAGAAGAAGCTAAAGTAGGTATCATGCCTGGCTTTATTTTCAAGAAAGGAACAATAGGTATTGTTTCAAAGAGCGGTACATTAACATATGAGGCAGCAGATCAAGTTGTGAAAGCTGGATTAGGTATCACAACTGCCATCGGTATTGGCGGTGACCCAATCATTGGTACAACAACTAAAGAAGCGGTTGAATTATTAATGAACGATCCAGAAACAGAGGGTATCATTATGATTGGCGAGATTGGTGGAAGTATGGAAGCAGATGCTGCTAATTGGATTAAAGACAATATGAGAAAACCAGTTGTAGGATTTATCGCAGGTCAAACAGCCCCTCCAGGACGCCGTATGGGTCACGCTGGTGCGATCATTGGTGGTGCAGATGACACAGCAGAAGCTAAGATGAAAATCATGGCTGCATGTGGTATCCACGTTTGTGCAAGTCCTGCTGATATTGGAAAGACAATGGCTGCAGTTTTAAAGAAATAAGTATAAACCAATTCATTGGAATAAAGGAATCCCTTAGTATAAGATGCTAAGGGATTTTTTATTGTATTTTTGAAAGATGAAAATGAACCTGAACATGAAGATGAACCTGCGCTTTGTATACAGTACCCTATTATTATGTTGTGTTTTATTTACCACACAATCTAAGGCACAACAAAAACCACTCAGTATCCATTTTACTGCACCAACAGCAATGTTTTTAGGCGAAACTTTAAAATTAAAAGTGCAAGTTAAGCATCAATTGACTAAAGAGCAAACAGGCAATCTTCAATTTGCATTGTACAATGCCGAAACAAAAAAATCGGTGGATGGATGGTTCTTGAATTTTTTCCCCTTTCAATATTTTACGACCATTTCGAATGAAATTTTTGAAACTGAATTTCCTTTTACCGTACCGAATGATTATAAAGGAAAATTCACTTTAGAACTAGTCGCCAAAGTAGATACAATACAAGACAGTATCCGCATTGATATACCCACTTTCATTAAGCAATAAAGATTGGAGCAAACCACTTCTCATAAAAAAGTAGACTACTTAATTATAGGCCAAGGCCTAGTGGGAACCTGGTTAAGTTATTATGCTTTACAAGCAGGAAAAACTTGTATGGTGGTGAACGACAGCCATACAGCATCCGCATCACAAGTAGCAAGTGGGGTGATTAATCCAGTTACGGGCAGACGCATTGTACAAACTTGGATGATCGATACTTTTTTACCTTTTGCTTTAAAAGCTTATTCGGATTTAGGTGCTCAATTAAATACAACAATTGTCCGCGAAGCACCTGTGGTATTGATTCATCCTTCTTTGCAAATGCAAGAAAGTTTTGAATACCGTTATGAACACGAGAATGTATATCTGCAAAAAAATACCGCTTCCGATTTTGAAGCTTTCATGCACACGCCTTATGGTACGGGACAAATTGACCAAACTGTTTGGATCGATTTGAATTTAATGATAACAGGTTGGCGTCAACAATTAATCAAGCATCAGCAATACATTGATACCAAATTTGATATAGCGGATCTACAAATCACAAATGAAGGTGTTACATGGAAAGGCATTCAAGCCAATCGTATCATTTTTAGTGATGGCTTAGGTAGCATGCAAAACCCTTACTTTAACATGTTACCCTTTGCACCCAATAAAGGAGAAGCCTTGATTGTGGAAATGAATGACCTGCCCAATCAAGCTATCTACAAACATAATTTATCCATTGTTCCTTGGAAGGATCAACTATTTTGGGTGGGCTCTAATTATGAATGGGATTATACAGATGCTGCACCTAGTAGTGCTTTTAAAACAAAGATGGAAGATGCACTGACGCAATTACTGAAAATACCTTTTACGGTGGTAGACCATATTGTAGGCATACGCCCAGCCAATCAAGAGCGAAGACCCTTTGTGGGCTTGCATCCTGTCTATCCAGCCATTGGCATTTGCAATGGTATGGGCACCAAGGGTTGTTCGCTTGCACCCTATTTTGCCAATCAATTAATCGACCATTGTGAAAACGGATTGCCTATTCATTCAGAAGCAAGTTTGGAGCGATTTGAACAAATCTTAAAAAAAACAACCTAGTACGAATTAAAAACTAGTAATTATTTTTATCTTTAAATTGAACAACCATTATTTTCTCCTTTTATCCCAATAAAAAAATGACTAAAGACCAACAAGACGATTACAATATTCCCATTGCTTACCGTAAGATGGAAAATTTGCATATTGTATTTTGGATTTTTAAAGACATTGGTTGGTGTATGGGATTTACCTGGCTAGGTATTTCAATGATTGTCCCTACCATGATTGTTTCAATTGTCATTGCGTGGAGAACTAGACAAATAGTATCAGAACTTTGCCACAATATTGCCATCACTGTTTGGATTTCTGCCAACTCTTTTTGGATGTGTACCGAATTTTTTAAAATAGATCATGTTCCTATTGGATATGGACTCACTGTAAAACATTTAGCCATGATTCCATTTTTAATTGGGATGTTCATTCTCGGCTACTATTATATCTGGTATAAACCAAGACATAAAGGGATAAATTTATAAGTATTTTTTTAATCTATAAGATTGAATAAAAGTCACCAATCCTAAAATGGAAATGGCTAAAAAGGCCCATCTTAATCCAAGGGCGCCTGATAAAAATCCAACAATCGGCGGGCCAATTAGAAATCCAAAGAAACCGATGGAGGATACCGAAGCGAGTGCAATACTTGCTTGACCTGGTTCCGCTGATCTACCTACACTGCCATAAATAGTTGGTATCACCGATGACACCCCAAATCCTACCAGCATAAACCCAATCGTACTTGTTATAATGGATGGTTGAAGAATCGCAATCACCAATCCTAGTGTGACCAATAATCCACTTAGCATCAATTGTTTTCTGGGGCCCCAATAATTTATAAGTGCGTCTGCAAACATTCTGCCCGTCGTCATACAGCCCATGAAACTAATATAGCCAATGGTTCTCTGACTTTCCGACACTTTTACGACCGATTGAAAAAATACCCCACTCCAATCAAACATCATCCCTTCACAAATCATATTGCTTAAAGCAATTAATCCAAATTGAAACATCAAGGGTGTTGGTTTGGTCCACATTTTTTTGAGCGATTGTTTATTGGACGCGCTACGTAAAAGATGTTGCTGTGTTGTAAAAAGAAAGATATAACCCAAAACAAGTATCACAATAAATTGCATGATAGGTGTTAATGACTGTGCAATAAAATAGCTGCCTATTAATCCGCCTACAAATCCGGCTAAACTCCAAAATCCATGAAATGTAGAGATGATACTTTTCTCAAATAATTTTGCCAATTCAACCGCTTGGGTATTCACTGATACGTTGAATAAATTACCAATCATGCCAAAAATAAAAAGGGCTAATCCTAAATGCACCACATTGGTGTCCGCTGCCCATCCAATATTGACCAAGGATAAAGGATATAAAATAGATGCAATTTTAAGCATGATGTTACTTCCATGTCTGGCAGTTAAGCTTCCAGAAATAGGAATCCCTAAAAAAGAACCCAATGGCAGAAATAAGAGCATGCCTCCAAACTGCGCATCCGTCAAGCCTAGGGCCAATTTAATGTCGGGGATTCTACTCGCCCAACTTGCAAAACAAATGCCGGTATAAAAGAAATAACCCGATAAAATAACACGTCTAGACTGTTTAGATATACTTGTTTCGCTCATGGGCCAAAGATCGGTAATTTATAGGATTTGGGCTATATTTGCTGACCATTCATTATAATAGCAATCTATGTATCGTACGCACCATTGTGGTCAGTTAAATATTCAATTTGTAGGTCAGGAAGTGACACTTGCTGGTTGGGTACAAACCATTCGTAAATTTGGTGCCATCAATTTTGTGGACCTTAGAGACCGTTATGGGATTACACAACTTTTATTAGGGGAAGCATTGCAGGCACAATTGGATGCGTCTCCACTTGGTCGTGAGTTTGTCATTCAAGCAAAAGGAAAAGTGATTGAGCGCTCAAGTAAAAATGCACATATCCCAACTGGTGAAATTGAAATTGAAGTCACTGAATTTACAATCTTGAATGCATCTATTGTTCCTCCATTCACCATTCAAGACGATACAGATGGTGGGGATGATATCAGAATGAAATACAGATTCTTGGATCTAAGAAGAAACACCATAAAAAAGAATATTGAATTAAGGTATAGTGTCAATCGTGCTACCAGAAACTATTTACATGAAAAAGGTTTCATGGATATTGAAACACCATTTTTAATCAAGTCCACCCCAGAAGGTGCGCGTGATTTTGTGGTGCCTAGTAGGATGAATCCAGGTGAATTTTATGCGCTACCACAGTCTCCTCAAACTTTTAAGCAATTGTTGATGGTGAGTGGCTACGATAGATACTACCAAATTGTAAAGTGTTTTAGAGATGAGGATTTAAGAGCAGATCGTCAACCAGAATTTACACAGATTGACTGCGAGATGAGTTTTGTGGAGCAAGAAGACATTTTAAATATGTTCGAAGGATTAATTAAGAGCATATTTAAGGAGGTTAAAAATATTGATTACACCGAGACCGTTCAAAGAATGACTTGGGAGGATGCGATGTGGCACTATGGAAATGACAAACCGGATATTCGTTTTGGTATGGAGGTATGTAATTTAAAAAAGCCAGCGCATGTATTTTCTAATAAAGCAGATCAAGCAGCATTGATCAATGGCGTTGATTTTAAAGTATTTGATGAAGCAGAAACGGTGGTGGCCATTACCGCACCAGGCTGTAGTGAGTTTACACGTAAACAAACAGATGATTTAACGGAGTGGGTAAAACGCCCTCAGATAGGCATGAAAGGCATGGTATTCATAAAATGCAATGCTGATGGTAGTTTTAAAAGTAGTGTAGATAAATTTTATTCAGAGGAAAAATTAAAAGCTATTGCTGCAGCAACTGGCGCAAAAGCAGGCGATTTAATATTGATCCTTGCAGGTGCGGAGGAAAGAACACGTAAGGCCATTAGTGAATTAAGACTCGCATTAGGAAAGCAATTAGGCTTTAGAAAAGAGGATGAATTTAGATTATTATGGGTAATGGATTTCCCATTATTTGAATATGACGAAGAAGGTAATCGTTGGGTCGCTAGACACCATCCGTTCACTTCTCCTAAGCCTGATCATATTGATATCATGATCAACAATGCACCAGAAATTAAAGACGCTGCTAAATATTTAGAACATCCCTATGCAGGTATTAAAGCCAACGCATATGATATGGTTTTAAATGGCAATGAAATAGGCGGCGGATCTATTCGTATTTTCCAAAGAGCATTACAAGAGAAAATGTTTGCTGCTTTAGGCATGACTCCAGAAGAAGCACAACATAAATTTGGCTTCTTATTGGGTGCATTTGAATATGGTGCACCGCCACACGGTGGTATTGCATTTGGCTTTGATCGTTTATGTGCTTTATTAGGTGGCAGTGAAAGTATTAGAGATTTTATTGCTTTCCCTAAAAACAATAGCGGACGTGATGTGATGCTAGATGCACCAAGCAGTATCGATGACAAACAATTTGAAGAATTGCATATCAAACTCAATTTAAAGTAGCCTTATGCAACAACCTTCGAAATTATACCTTGTATTGTCTTATATACTACTTCCTATTGCATTATTTTTTGGTTTCATGGATAGCATTTTATTAATATCCGCGCTTGCCAATCCAAGTGCCATGATCCTCGTATTTGCAATGGCATGTATTGTGATTTATAGTTTCACTAGTTTTAAATTTTTAAAATTAGGGATTGAAAGAGAACAAATTTTAACGTCTAAATTAAAGGACTGGATTAAAGTCAATGCTTATGTGAGCTTATTGATGTTTAGTTTGATCTTTTTAAACGCCGTGAGCATACTACTTTCAAATGATACTACATTGATCAAATTTATAGATGAATTTTTAGCACAACAATCAGGCTTACCTCCTGAAATGAATAGCCAATTTGTACTAAAGTCCTTGCGCGTTGCAGCTTATTTCCTATTTGTCATTGGAGCAGTAGGCATCTTACATATTCGTATGACTTTAAAATTAGTCAGAGATTACAATCACCTTTTTGAATAATCGATGAAAGGATTTCATAAAAATAAAGGCCCCGATTGGGGCCTTTATTTTTTATTTTAAGATAGGTCATCGAAAGATGACCGTCATTTAATTTGTAATTTTCTCTGGAACTGCGCGTCCAACTATGCCTGATGCTGCGCCTCTATCTCCCCCTTCGTGGTATTCAGCATCTTCATTCACATCCCAAAGGTCAAATAATTCTTTGCCAGCAATAATATTTTTAGCAGCCAACATCGCTGTCATCATACTATGGTCTTGGTTATTGTATTTATGCATTCCATTGCGGCCCACTAAATACAAGCCTTTGTATTCCTTCAATGCTGCACGAATCAAATTTAAATGGTCCTTGTACTCGTGATCATACACAGGATATGCTTTAGGTTGTCTTACCACATAGCCATCTACCACTGCAGAAGGCTTGGTTAAACCAATTTGATCAATCTCTTTTGTACCTAGTGCAATTAACTCTTCATTACTGCTGGTCCATAAGCCATCGCCTTCAAAACAGAAATACTCTAAACCATAACATGCCATTTCTGGATCTGGAACCATGAATGGACTCCAAGATTTAAAGTTTTGAATACGACCCACTTTGACGTTTGGCTCATGAATATAAATCCAGTTATCGCTAAACGCATCCTGGTCTTTACAAATTAAGACCACCGTTAAAAAGTCTCTATATTTTAATTGGCTAGCTGCATGCAATACTGGTGCACTAAATGCAGGAGCCACCGCAGGAATTAATTCACGCATTGGTGCAGAAGACAAGACATAATCAAAGCCTTCTAAAACAGCACCATTGCTTGTATGTACATTCCAAGTATCGCCAATCTTTTCGATCTTGTTAACCCCTGTATTCATTTCAATTTTTACACCCAAGGCCTTGCTCTTCACCACACATTCCTCCCACATCATACCTGGTCCACGTTTTGGATAACGGAAAGAATCAATTAATGTTTTAATCACATCGCCCTTACTCTTTTTACCAGAAGGTTTAAATAAAGCATTCCAAACTGCACTACTCAATGATAATCCTTTAATACGCTGTGCTGCCCAGTCTGCAGAAATTTCTTTACATGGAATGCCCCACACTTTTTCGGTATAGGTTTTAAAGAAGATATTGAACAAACGTTTTCCAAATTGATTGGTCACCCAGTCTTCAAAATTTTGTGGATCTTTAATTGGGAATACTTTCGCCTTCAAATAACTCATCACACATAAAAAGCTTTCAAAGATGCCTAATTTTAATAAGGCTTCAAATGCAGCCAAAGGATAAGAGAAAAACTTTTTATTGTAAAATATTCTTGAGCTTCTTGGACGCTCTAATAATTCATCGGATAAAATTTCTGTCCAAAAGTCTTCTACTTCTTTTGACTTTGAAAAAAATCGGTGACCCCCAATATCAAAATGATATCCTTTATAAGATTCAGTTCTTGAAATACCCCCTACATAAGTTGGATCTTTCTCAAATACAGTGACATCTTGTGCCGCTTTGCCTAATAAATAAGCAGCAGTTAAACCTGCTGGACCGGCACCTATAATGGCTACTTTTTTGCTCATGGAGGGTTCTAATTTGAGCAAAATTGCAAAAATATATTGGGATTGTGGCGAATATGCACAAAGAGTTTGATCAAAACCTTAAATTTGTTGCTATGTCAATGAATACAACCATAGAATGGAGCACCAAGCATTTCTCGGAACTCAATGTAGATGAACTTTATGCCATCTTAAGACTGAGGTCTGAGGTCTTTGTCGTAGAACAAAACTGTGTGTTTTTAGACATGGATAATAACGACCAAATTGCCTACCATACCATGGGATGGTTGAACGGCGAACTTATTGCCACGACTCGATTATTTGATGTAGACCAAAGCTATCCAGGGTACCAAAGCATTGGTCGTGTGGTAGGATCACCAAGACATAGAGGGATTGGTGCTGGTAAAGCACTCATGCAATTTTCCATTGGGGAGTGTGAAAGATTATTTGGAAAGCACCCTATTAAAATTGGCGCGCAATTGTACTTAAAGAAATTTTACGGAGAACTAGGTTGGGAACAAGCTGGAGAAATGTATTATGAAGATGCCATTGAGCATATTCCTATGATCCGAAAATAAAATTACGCTTACCAAGCTATCATCAACAAATTTACTTTCTTAATTAAGTATTTATTGAAACTATTGCATTTCGATAGCTAAAAATTTAGCCGTATGCGTTTTTGATTTTTCAATCATTTCTTCTGGTGTACCCACAAATTGCACCAATCCACCAGCAGATCCACCTTCAGGCCCCATGTCAATAATATAATCCGCCATTTTAATGACATCCATATTGTGCTCAATCACCAGTACCGTATTGCCTCTATCCACTAAACGATTTAATACGCCAATTAATAATTGAATATCTTGAAAATGCAAACCAGTAGTTGGTTCATCTAAAATATAAAAAGTTTTTCCCGTATCTTTTTTCCCTAACTCAGTGGCTAATTTAATTCTTTGCGCTTCTCCTCCACTCAATGTCACAGCCGATTGTCCTAATGTGATATAGCCCAATCCAACTTCTTGTAACACTTTTACTTTTCTATAAATAAAAGGTACCGCTTGGAAAAATTCACAAGCTTCTTCTACTGTCATGTTTAACACATCACTGATAGATTTTCCTTTATATCTAATTTCTAAAGTTTCTCTATTATATCTTTTGCCTGCACATTTTTCACAATGCACATACACATCTGGTAAGAAATTCATTTCAATCACACGCATGCCTCCACCTTCACATACGTCACATCTTCCCCCTTTTACATTGAAAGAAAAACGACCTGCTAGATAGCCTCTGATCTTAGCTTCAGGTACTGCCGCAAATAAGGTTCTAATATCGGTAAAGAATCCACAATAAGTGGCAGGATTACTTCTTGGAGTGCGTCCAATTGGGGACTGGTCTATCTCTATTACTTTATCAATATTTTCTATCCCAGTTACCGATGCA
>Ga0304730_1001319_pt1 | contig 18975 bp, 22 predicted proteins | sample M_130628_MF_Meta_FD_190474 | JGI IMG/M metagenome (GOLD analysis project Ga0304730, IMG submission 190474) | Freshwater microbial communities from Lake Montjoie, Canada to study carbon cycling - M_130628_MF_MetaG (v2) (version 2) | ecosystem: Environmental > Aquatic > Freshwater > Lake | place...
ATCGATGCCGTGAGAACAAATGAAGCGCATCCTTTTAATCCCCTTTGATCACCTCCACCGCAACTACGGCGCACTCAAAGATGCCAACCCAAAAGAAGACGTCATTGCTTTTGTAGAAAGTGCCCGCATGACCACAGGGCGCAACTGGCACAAAGAAAGATTGTTCTTTTTAATCTCAAGTGCCAGACACTTTGCCGCCAGTCTTGAAAAAGAGGGCTTCACCGTTGAATACGTAAAAGCTGCAACCACTATTGATGGCTTAAACACCATCACCAAAAAACATAAGAAGCTGCCCATCACAGCTGCTGAGCCATCCTCTTTTAGACAGTACCAACAGTTAAAAGATCACGGTGTTGAATTTATAGACAATGACTTCTTCTTAACCCCTCGCCCGCTTTTTGCCCAATGGGCATCAGAACAAAAGTCATACTTGATGGAAAACTTCTATAGAAAACAACGCACACGCTTAAACATCTTGATGGATGGCAAAGACCCAGTTGGTGGTGCCTGGAACTTTGATAAAGATAATCGATTGCCTGCCCCAAAAAAGTACGAGGGCCCGGCATACCTTGAACACAAGCGCGATGAAATTGATCTAGAAGTAGCAAAAGAGTTAAACCACACCCCCACAACCACCTGGGCCACCACCCGCAAAGGCGCACTTGCCCAACTCAAAAACTTTATTGATAACCACTTTGGCGAGTTCGGTCCACTAGAAGATGCCATGACAACAGATAACTGGGCACTGCATCACTCACTCCTGTCTCCCTATTTAAACAACGGCCTGCTCCATCCAACAGAGGTAGTCCACGCTGCTATGAAGGCCTTTAACACTGGCAATGTCCCCATTGAATCTGCTGAAGGTTTTATAAGACAACTCATTGGCTGGCGCGAGTATGTCAATGGTATGTACTGGTTTTTAGGTCCGGACTACCGCAACAACAATCAGTTGAAGGCAACTACAAAACTGTTGCCACTATTTTCTGACCCCAATAAAACTCAAATGAACTGCATCAAAGAAACAGTCACTGATATTAATAATCGCGCCTGGGTCCACCACATCCCGCGCCTGATGTTGCTATCTAACCTGGCACTTGTTACTGGCACCAACCCACAAGCATTTCTTGATTGGATGAGAGAGGTATTTATTGATGCCACTGAATGGGTAATGGTTCCGAACGTTATCGGCATGGGTGTTCACGCAGATGGCGGAGCCATGATGACAAAGCCCTATGCAGCAGGTGGTGCTTATATTTCAAGAATGTCCAAATACTGCAAGCCCTGTGTCTATGACCCAAAGCTGCGCACCGGAGAGACTGCTTGTCCTTTCACAACCCTCTACTGGGATTTTCTTGATCGCCACAAAGAAACATTTGCAAAGAATCACCGCATGAGCCAACAGATCTTTGGTTTAAAGAGATTGAGTGATCTACCTGAGTTAAAGGAGAGAGCGAAAGAAGTTATTGAAGGGCTACAAAAAGGAATGATCTAAAGAGTCGGAATAACTATCTCGTTGTACTGCAAAAACCCTGGCTTAAAGGGTGGATCAAAACGGCAGATTCTTGTTTCAGCAGATACAGCAATATTTTCTTTGGCAGCTAAAGCACGTAGCTCTGCTACTTTTTTCTTCATTACATCCTCATCCGCTCTACCTCTAAAGGAAGCTGCAATACAGCTCTCAGCCTCTATCTGACGCAACACAACCCGCGGATCACTCGGATCAGGCAATTGCTCAACTGTGCTTCCTGCTGGCATGACAAAGGAAACAAACCATTCATCATCTGCCGCCTTTTCAGCCTTTTGTGCGCTGATGACAGGGGCGGTCATGGCAATCTTTTCTGAGCGTTTATTGCCTTGCGAGATGTATTGAAAAAGAGATCGAAAGGCCAGGCTGCCAGCAGATGAGAGATCTGCTGAGACTTTCACCTCAGCTAACGAGCACGGTAGATACTCACGAAGTTCAAAGCCGTTATAGCTTTTAATAACTCTGAACTCTTGTCGCTGTGTCATATTTTGAACCACTTCCTCGCGCTCCACGCCCCAGTACTACCGAGGGCCCACATCACCAACAACGGCTGAAAGAACAATCTAATCAATCGCGCTCTATCGCTATTTAATCCAAAGGCATCAACGCCGTTTATATATTGAGAGATATTTCCCCAAAAGATTGCCACAAAGAAAGCGGCAACTACCCAACCGATCTGCACGCGATACTTCCACAGCGCAATTAACCCAACACCCAGTGCGATCTCAACCACCCCAGATGACAACACCACGAAGTCTGCATAATCTTTAAGCAGTGTTGGCACCTGTGCTTGAAAGGTAAGCCGGCTAGTTGTTAGGTGCCCAATGCCAGCGTTGGCGAGCGCCAACCCCAAAACCATCTGAGGCAGCCTTGCCACAACTTTATGCATTAGAAAAAGTAACTAGTTGTTTCTCACATACTCAGCAGCATGAGGAAAGCCATTTGCTTCTAGCTTTTCAGCCAACTCAGCCTTAACAGCCTTCACGACCTTATGTGTTCCGTCGCAGTTCTTCTCTTCATCTCTGGTGTATGTGCAAGCGCAAGCGCCCATGGTTTCTCTCTTTTCTTAAGTAAGGATGCCGAAAGGGTATAGGGCGGAGCCTGTTTTTGTCTGATAGCCACCACGCTACTTACCTAATTTACGAACAATCCCCACCACCACGCCAATAACGATCAGCACAAATCCAATTGGCAGTGTCCCCATCATCAACCAGATATATCCCCCAGTGCCACTGCCCTCATCCCACATCGATCCACCCTGGAAGAGGGAGGTGACAAAGGCCAGCAGTAAGGGCGAGAAGGCAAAGAGCAGCCCCACTCGTATAAAGGGAAAGCGCTTCATAGGCTTGCCTTACTCTAGATTTTCAAACACCTCTGACCTTACACTCTGCGCATGCACACAAGCTATGAACAACGCCTTGAGTTCCTTCAGCAATTTAGCGATGGGTTGGAGCTCTTCTCTGAAAAACACCCTCATTTAAAAATTGCACAAGGTGAAGGCTGGAGAATATGTAGTAGTAACTCACAGTTTGCAATGCTCAATAATGCATTGCTCTACTCCTCACGCAAAGAAGCTCTCGCTGAGTTAATCGCAACTATTGAAGCTAACCAAGCCCCTGCTGGTATTCGTTTAGCAGGACCTGCCATTGTGCACACAACCGCCTTAGCCGAACTCGGATACACAAACCATGGTGGTGGCCCATTTATGCTCTGGAGCGCAGATTCTTCTGTCGATACCTTCACGCTGCGCGAGGGTCTAAGTATTAGACGCCTTGTCCCAACCGATAGTGATGTCATGAACACAATTTATGCAGATGTCTACACAATGACTCCTGAAATGATTGCAGATTTCAAACCCTTCCAATTTGCAACCGATAAGGATCACACCTGGGGCCTGTTTAAAGATGGTGAAATGGTTTCTCTGGTAACAGCGGTGATCTATAAAGACACTGTGGGCATCTGGAACATGGGCACGCCAACTATCCATCAGAAAAACGGCTATGGCTCTGAATTACTTAAGTGGGTTATGAAGACCCACACAGAGATGGGCGCCAAGAACTTCTTCTTGCATGCAACCACGGCCGGCAAGTTCCTCTATGACAGGTGCGGCTGGATCACCCTTGATTACCTGCCCTATCTTTCAAAGGTTGTTCCTAAATAACCCCCCGATCAGCCAGCGCATACTGGTTTGCCTATACGCAGAAGTCTCCACCAAGGACGATAAGAAAGGTGCAAGGTATGTCGGCCACAACTTTTGAAAACAAGGCATTGATCTTGGGGCAACTGTGGGTTAATTTTAAAGAAGAAGATGAATGGCTTGATTTCTTTACTTATAACGATTTGGGTTTACCGCTTGCCTTCGCATTTGCCGAGGGCATCATTACCCACACGCCAACACTGGAGCAATACATCAATGAAACGTGGGATTTATTCATTGAAGGAGTTGGCGTGCAGGACACAGGGTTTGACTCTCTCGATGAGTTAGTAAGTGACGACTAGTCGCCTAACGACCCTAACTACACAAAGTTGCTAGTGGCAAGTTCATCAGTGTCGGCGAGATCTCTTCTATTTCAGCGATATCAGCAAGTAACTGACGTTGAACAGATTCATCCAAAGCTTGAATGGTGGCATCGGTAAAGTCATATCCAATTGGTTCCATAACCTTACAAACACTATCGGTCAGCTCAGCAAGTCGTGCTTGAGGATCTGATGAGCTACACGATGCGGTAAGCAAGGCCAAAGCCAGGAAAACTGATCCAGCTTTAGCACTTGCCTTACTCCGTATTGCCAATCTATGCATTAATAGCCATGAATTGTGTAACAGCTGCTGTAACACAGATCAATAGGCAAAAGACTCTAAATGCTCCCCATGGATTCTTAGCTCCTGTTTTTGCATAGTTTGAGTTCTCATCATTTGTATCTTTTCCAATAGCCTCAAACTGCTTAAGTTCTGTGTCAAATGAGAGGACGCTTGCAATGTTAATGATGATGACAAATGCTGAAAGAGCAAGTCTGAAGGGGTCGCTGGATAAATCACCAAAGGTGATCATTGCGAGTGTGGCTAGATTGCCAAAGATAAAGACCATGCGAGTTGTGTTAAAGCCGAGCTCTGTGTTGTGAACTCTATTTGCGTTGAGATTTTGATCCATTTTTCTGCCTCTCCGTTGAAGTAGTGAATGTGTTCGGATTAATGGTCCTCCAAAGGCAACGGAAAAGGGGTGCAACACGCATAAGTGCGCAGCCCTTTGCCCTTTAGCCATTACCTTCGTGCGCTTCGCCCATATGAACAACAAAGACAGCGTGTTTTGGGTCAATAAAGGAGTGGCATCTAGTAAACCGGCTCAAATTCCATGATAATTTTGCAATGAAAAGGTTTGTCTTAATCACGATCGCTCTCGCGCTATCACTGAGTGGGTGCTCAAGTGTCAGATCAGTCTCGGCCGAAGATTTCACTCTCTTTTATTCAGATATTTATGAGTCAATAACCACGGCCGATTTAAAGTCGCGAAAAAGCCTCGATAATCAAGAGATCTTGAAGACCTATATAAGTGATTACGCTATTTACTCAAGTGAACTAGATGAAATTTCAAGGAATTTCCTTGAGACTTCAAGTCAGCTTGCTCCTGAGCAAGCCCAGGCATTTAAAAATGCTGCAGAAATCCTAAGTATGTTGAGCGAGGAGTTCACGGCAGAAGGCAAATACCTAGATAAATTAGTTTGCCCCTTAGTTTGGGACGACTCTAAGCAAGAAAAAATCGAAGAATGTGGGCGTGCAAATTTAAGGTGGTCTAATGCCAGTACTCGAGCCATAGAGTGCAGCTATTACTTTGTATCCTTAGAGTTTCAAGGCTTCCCTGAATTTGATCTGAGGAAATTTTTAGTTCATTTTGATTTAAACGAAAAAGAGCTTACAAGTTGCAAACTATTTAGGGAAAGCAATAGCTTGTACGGATATCCACGGAGCGTTGGTGTGACTTGGATACCTGATATCTACCAAACAAGATTTCTGGACCGAGATCAGATGTTTGTAGTTGAAATAGATGAGGGTCTTTATGCCGAAGCAACTTATAATGCACTCACAGATTCACTATATGGTTCCTGGAACGGTAGCTGCGCGGTCTATCGCAGATATGAGAGTCTCCTGCTAGAAAATGACTTTCTACTCGGATCTATAAAAAGTGGTACTTGCTATTAAATTGTAGTTTTGCGGTCATCCGATAATTAGCTTCTGCTACCTAATACTTCATCAATCAATGGATCCTTGATCTTGGCAAGCTTATCTAGGATTGATTTCGGCGTACTGTCATGCAGAGCCATACATCCCAAGAAGTGAATGCAGTCACTTCGCAATTTAGATTCCTCTTCAGAGAGTCCTAAGAGTAGGAACTCAAATATGACCAACTTCTTGGCATCAGGAGTCTTGCTCCAACTGAGCACTTCTCTAAACAAGGGATTTAAATCAGCTGAAACATCAAAACTATCTGGTTCGGCAAACTCTAGGGCTGCATCAATCATCCACTCTTCTGCATCCTCTGTTAACTCAAAGCCATACTTTTCCGGTAATTCAGGCAATTCAAATGTCATAGCAATGAGAGTCTGCCCCAGATACTCATAAGTGCCATCTTCGACTATCGTCGCCATAGATTGTTCATAAGCCCGTAACTCCCAGGCTGCTTGATCTGCTGGGAGTTCCTGATTACCAATCAACCACTTTTGGTTATCAAAGATAAAAACACCACCAAGATGTGTTGCATTATCAACATCTGCCTCTTTAAACTCACGACCTAAGATTGGGTGAGAGATAAAAAGATCATCAGTGCGATAAGCATTTCTCCGATAGATTTCAAAATCATCTCTTTGGCATAACTCACTCCAAAACAGCCGATTGAGCAATCCCGCTGAGTTGAGATCATCAAGCACATAACGATCCACCTTAATTTCTGCCTCAGACTCCTCTGGCAGAAGAACGGAGAGAGGGTGCCCCTTGGAATTAAAGAATTGAGTTACTTGCGGACTGAAGGCAGGGATGGAATCAAATTTAGCCTTGAGATATCCAAAACTGCTATCAAAGAGTTGAAAATATGGAACAGAAGAGATGAGGTTTTCTCTGTGGTCATCCCAGAAGGAGTTTCCATCTCCCTTGGGCGTAATCTCAGATAAAACTAATTCGGCTTTATGAAGATCACTCAAACTGGGATTATCCCAAAGTGCCTGCCCGATGGTGCGGGATCCGCTTTCAAAATCATGGACACTGGTTAAATAGGCAAAAAGCTCATCATTAAGAGGAACAGTTTGGCAAATACGATTAGTAATTACATGACAGCTATGGTCATTTTCTGGAATAACTTTCTTCAATAACGCTAAAAGCAAATCGTGATCACCAAAGGGATGGGCCAACGCTAACCCCCGAACATTTATGTTTGAATGTTGCGAAAGCTTCTTGATGTGCTCCTTTTTTAGGTGTGGATAATTAAAAAGATTCCAATAACTCTCTGTAAGTGTCTCCTCATTACCCAGGAACTCTTCAAAGTTCTTCATCGGAAAATTTGGGTTCTTACAGGCAGCCACGCCAGCTTTTACTAAAACCCAGTCAGGCACCTCTATGCAAGAGATGATTTCTTTCTCCCCGACATACTCAGATTCGGCGATAGCGGTAAAGAACTCTTTGGCTAACTTAGGTTTTTCTGCAATGAGCGCTTTGAGGTACTGATCTGAATATAAACCTTGAGGCATTACTCGTCATCCTCCTCAAGCTCTTCAATTATTTGATCTAGCTCTTTACTAGCTGCAATTAGATGGGCCTCACCCTTTTTATTGAGTGTGATCGCATCCTCTGAATAGGCAATTGCCATTCCAACAGCTATGAGCAAATCTTCAGCATTATCTCTTTCGAGAATAGCCTGAACTAATTCATCACTTTCCTCAAACTGATCTTTAACTTCAATCAAACTTTCACATGCTTTTGCTAGAGAGCTACTCACTTACTTCTCCTTTGGCTGCTTGCGATCCAAAACGCAGTTCCCACGGTTCATCAAGTGTCATACACATAGGGCAAGACTCAAATGGCCCATACTTTCTTAGATAGGCATCTTTAGGGTCTTCCATTTCACTTTCACAACCAGCACACACATAGATAGGCGCATTGTCATAAATATCAGTCATTACTACTCACCACCTTCGCTTCTGGCTGCTTGCGATCCAAATTCTAATTCGTATAGCTCTTCATTTGTCATGCAGCTTGAGCAAGCCTCATAAGGGGCATACCTATCTTCGTGCCCGTACAGGTTCTCGTGCTTTGTATCGCAACCTTCACAAACATAAGGCTGAGCATTTAATTCTGTCATTGCTCCTCCTCAATAAGAATCTTCTTGGCCCACGAAGGTGCGGTCTCTAGGCTGTCGTTCACAGTCAAGCACACGATCATGGACTCAACCCCCTTAGGTAAAGTATCTGGCCATGGCGTGTAACCATCGGTTAACACCACAATAATCTTAGGAGTCGGCCTTAGTTTCCCAGCTGCAGTAATCCCTACCCCCATGTCGGTGCCTCCCCCACCTTGCAGACGCAAAGAGGTAATGGCACCGCGGGATCGAAGTTTTTGAATCTCTCCCACCGCCGCATCACATGGAATCACAGTTACTCCTTGTGAGATTCCATTTGCTTTAACAATTCCATCAACTTCACTCAAAAAGACTGTGATCTCATCTGGACTGATGCTTCCACTGGTGTCAATAATGATTGCGATCGCAGGTGGGGCTGGCTTTCTCATTGAAGGCAAGATGAACTCATGGGAACCCATCTTCATCGCACTCTGACGCCTAGATGGTCTGGTATAGACATAATCTCTGCGACCCAAAACTGTGGCTAGTGAGGATCTAAAAGCACCTGCCAGAGCTTTTCTCCAATCAACTTTGGGTTCTAGTAAGTCCTGGGCCCAGCGCAGCAAAGATCCTGGCATGGTGCCAATTCCTTTAACGCGTGCAAAATTTAGGATGTCTTGGGCAACTTGATCTCGAATTACATCTTGCTGATCACTCTTGATTGCAGGATTATCAGAATTATTGCGGGCAATTTCATATCCTCTGGCCTTGCCTCCAACGATGCTTCCGCAATCACTCTGGCTTTTGAACTCTTCAGGGTGTTGGTTGATGTATTCAACAATCGTGAAATAGATCTTCTCTGTTGACATCTCTGCTTGTACTTGAAACTTTGAGAGATTCTTAAACCGCAAAGGTTCAAAGCCGCCCCAGGGCATGTGGGCATCATCTAAGACCCGATTGATTCCCACATCGCCGGCGCTATTCCATGCCACATGCAGCTCAGCTGGTTGGGCAAGTGCTCTAAATCGCGGACCATGCTGATTGACGCAGTGCAACGCTTCATGCAAAACCATGGTTGCTAAAGCCTCTGGCGTTTGCTCCATGACAAACTCAGGTGAGTAATACATCCGCCAACCCTCATCAACGGCCAAAGTCCCAACCTGTTGACTCTCAACTATCTTGAGATTAAACAGCAGGGTAGAAAGGTAGGGCCAGCGAGATTGAGCCACAATGCGCGCTGCCATCACTCTTAAACGAGCATCTTCAGAGATTGCGACAGCTGTTGCAGTAGACATTGGAGGTTAAATCATTTTTGCTTCTGTTAGAAGCGGAATAAGCGAGCGCAGAAGTGATTTCTCAGGCATTGCACCCTTGGGGCGCTCGCGCAGCCAATCTCTAGCAAAGGTAACTGCCAAATCTGGATGACCTGATGTGGCCATGCGCTCTAACACTATTCCCACAGCGTTCCAGCGCTCTAGCGTCATTTTATATCTAATAGCAGCCATCAGTGATGCTCCAACGACATAGATCTTGTCCATACGGTTAGGTAAAACAAAATCCTTGGGGTTAGCAAGAATCTCTTCTGGATTTGGCAGATCAATATTCTCACGATAGGTGATGTATTCAGCAGCTGGTCCTGGGCCAACGCACCCCAGAACGGCAATGCGTCTAACACTTGAATCTAAATTACATGCTGTTATCCAGCCAGAAAGGATTGCAACCATCTCCCACGAACGCGGAGTTGGAAATGCTCTTCCCTGCTCTGTTGCAGACTTTGGGATAACAGTCGTTAAATCTGGGCGAGAGGCCAAGAATCCTGACAACGCTGCCCGCTCTGCATTAAGAGCATTGATGAGCTGTTCAGGATCTGGAGCTTGAATTGAATAAGAAACCCAATTACCAGCCAAACCATCGCGCACAACCTCTGCTGGCAAATCCCAATTTAAGTGACAAAAGCGATTAGCAAGAGGTGGCGCAAGATCCCAACCATCTGCTGCTTGCTCTGGCGGGTTTGCTGCAGCGATCACACTTGTGTCATCTCCTAGATGACAATCTCCTGCAACCTTGTCTAAACACACTCGAAGCAACGCTGCCTGCACGCTGGGAGGAGCTGTATTTACTTCATCAGTAAATAAAATCCCATTATCAACTTCAGCTAACCGCTTAGCCCAATCAGGTGGCATAAGTGATGCCACACCATTAGACAACATAGGCAACCCTGCAAAATCTTGTGGCTCACGAATACTTGCCAAAATTACTTCTAGGTGTCGCTTCTGATCTGCAGCGATCTGCTTAATAACAGATGTCTTGCCTTGGCCTGGAGGTCCCCACAAGATGACGGGAATTCTGGCAGCAATACAGGTGATTAAAACCTTGTAGTTGGCTGCGTAATCATCAATCGTTCCCATTACTCCCCCTTGGTTCCAGGCTGCATTATTGCCGAAAAGCCTCTCTTGCGGAACACTCTCCATATGCCAATTGAGCGGGTAGATATTGTTGACGAAGCATTTGAGTCTCAAACTCTAGTAATGCTTGAAAATTCAGGGTTTGCCCCTCGCCGCGAGAAGAATGTCATCCACTTAAATGGCCTAGGGATAGGTCACGGCAACGCCTCTGTTGATATAGAGATTGATCTGGTCTCAATGGATGGTCATCGAATACTTGAAATAACAGCACCCTTGCGAATGCCAGCAGTTAATTTCGAGCTTGCAAGTTTGATGTGCACCAAAGGAAACATCAGATGCCTAATTGCAAAGTTTAAGCCAGTAGAGCTACTAGATGAAGAAACCCACACCGTCCACGCCATCATGACGCTCTATGCCGATCATCTATCTGAAAACGAACTTTCGCGCATGCTCTATCTGTTCATAAAGGAGCTAGATAAGGTTGATGATGAGTTGATTGAGATGATTAATACTCGAGACAACTCTCGTAACTGAGGGTAATTTGAATTCGCGTCAAACGCAGCCCTAACTTAGTTATTCAACTCCTTTAAGACCTCTTCTGGAGTACTTGGATTACTTGCAACCGCAATTCTGATTTCTGAAAAATGATCGGTTTGAAGGCGATGTTCGCTACCTTGAAGCTCTTCAGACAGATGTTCCGTGACTGGCCTGATCCACTTTAAATAATTTCCGTTATAGAACGTTTTACCGGCAAGACAGCGACCACTATGTTTTCGTGAATTCGCTAGGCATAGGAATATGGCGGTGGGCACAGTTCTAACCCATGCTCCGGCTAACTTTCTTCATGATTTGAGTCTAAGTCAGTCCAATGACAAATTAAATGACTTTACAAGTCAAGAATTGATGACCTGCCACCTAGGGAACCAGGCCTTCTGGGATTGTAGAAATGAACTCGGAGATGATTAAAGACCTTCGCTCGCGAATAGTCGCTAGGTCCCACGAATATAGATCAAAGTTAACTTGTTTACGGATGTCCTTGGCAATGGCATTCAAATCCTTCACGGCACTGTTTGGGGTAGAACTGAGTGCCCGCGTAAATACCCCTTTATCATTTCCGTATAGATCCTCTTTTGATGAGGGAGGTTTGTTGGCATAGTGCTTAGCCTGGCCATTTATCAGAACAAAATTTCCCAGCCCCATGTACTCGCGGTATTCCTGTGTTTGCGGATCAACTCCAAGGGTGCGAATCTCGTCAACATTCAGGATCAGATCGGTGTCAAAACCAGCATGTTTGCTTGGCTGATACTTCTTCAAGAACTCTGCCAAATCGCAAAGCCCGACTTCAAAATTCAAAGACACAAGAGCCAAAACAAGTCGCATCTTGCGCTCATCTTTAGGACTTGAAAGATCTTCTAACCGCTTCTCAAGTGTGGCGATACCTATTGGGTCTAAGGCAACCCCAGGAACACTTGATGTTGCCTGATCTATCTTCTCGATTGATGCATCTTTTGGTAGTTCAGAGATTACCTTTGCCCAACGAGGTGCCATGGATTCAAAATCTTGCGTTCGCTCCTGAGCCAATATGTATATCAAATATCTGAAGTTAACTATTTCGGACAGATGTGCATAATTCTTCAGATGGCTTCCAGCTAACAGAATTGGCAGATATTGCGTGCCTTTAAAGTAGTCGGCACCGATCATGCTCTCATTTAGTTCATTTTTTTCAATCATTTTATTGCCCGCAATTTTGCTGAAAACTCGAGACTTTACTTGAATCTCTTCAAGGAAATCCTCTAGTTGAGAGACATCGTCCCTAAATTTATCTTCCCAGTACTGGAAGACTCCTTGCTCTCCACTGATCTTTTCGCCCTTGTCGACAATCGCAAGATTGCGGAGGAAGAATTCAGGAGTTTTGAGTTTACTTCTTGTGGAATCAGCGCTGCGAAGGGCTTTGCTCATTTCAGTCCACTTTTCAGAAAGGTCATCATATTTGTCATCAGTAAGGTTTTGGAACATAAAGTTCTTAAGGAAGTCCGCTCCTTCAAGCGCTCGTCCACGAACATTCATTTTGAAGAAAATATCAAGAGCTTGGCGTTGATCTCCAACATTTGTTTCAACAATAAAAGTCCCCTGGATAACACCTCGAATAAATTCACCAACCTGCGCGGCGGTGGCAAAATTCTTATCCAGGAAGTCGCGACTCTTTTCGTAGGCATTCCAAATATTGACTTGAGATACTGTCAATGTGCCAATTGGTTTAGGGGCTTTAATTGCGAGTGCGGCCAAAAGTTGATTGCCCCCACCATATTCCATAAAAATAGGAAATGAGATTTTTGCATCCACATCCATTGAAACTTTTCTAGTTATCGAATCAACTGTTAAGTGAAGCGCTTTGAACCCTTCACTAGAATTTGCTACTGAGCCAAACTCTGTATTCAATCGAAATTCGAGCTGGTCACGTGCCGCTATCAAAAGTGTGTAGAGAGTTACCGTCCGTTGCTGTCCATCAACAACTGCATGGGATCCATCAGGTAGTGCAAAAGTGATAATTGAACCCAACACATAGTTATGGCTACTCGATGCAATAAACTCTTGGAGGTCTTCAAGTAGTTGACGAACTTCCTCGTCGGCATCCCATGAGTACTCTCTCTGCCACTTCGGAATGGTCAAAGTAGTATCTCTCGAAAACAACTCCCCAATACTCAACAGTTGAGGAACATCTGGACGCTTGTAGTTTCGGGCCACCGAATATCCGCCTCTCCGCCTAGCTGCTTTCAATTCGCCTTGCGAATACTATCCGTCCATGGAGAATAATGCCCCTGACGTTGAGAGTGTCGACATTCGCCCAGGGGTCGGACTTTATGCCCTGTTTCCGTCACTTAGATACACCCCGTGGGTGGCGTTGGGCGAAATGGTTGATAATTCAATCCAGTCGTACATTCAACACAAGGAAGAACTTATTGCACTGAATGGTCCTGACTACAAATTAAGAGTAGATATCAACTTTTCTGGAGGTGAAAACCCCACAATCCAGTTGGTAGATAATGCAGCTGGGATTTATACGAAAGATATTGGACGGGCATTTACACCTGCAATGCCACCAACGGACAGAACGGGTATCTCTCAATACGGCATTGGAATGAAAAGCTCTGCTTGTTGGTACTCAAAATACTTTACCGTTAGATCACGTGCACTTGGTGAACCGATTGTAAGAAACATAATTTTTGATATTCCCAAGATTATTGATCAAGAAATATTTAATTTAGATATTCAAAAAGAACCAACAAGTAACCCTAAGGCTCATGGCACAAGAATCATTATGAGTAAATTAAATCAACCTGTCCCTACGGCAGGTGCAGCGTCAAGATTACGTGGCTACTTGCGAAGTATGTACCGTGATTTTCTTCGAACAGGTGAACTAGTTCTTACGATAAATGGTGAAGTTCAAGAACCTCTCACAAATAAATGGCTGAAAGCACCGAATTGGCCAAACGGCAAAGGGCCAGTTGATTCAAAAATTCATGAATGGGTTAAAGAATTTGAAATTGAATTAAATGAATCACACAATCCTGTAAACCCAGATACGCCAGCTCCTAAAATTCGGGGAACCATAGGCATCTTGGACGAGGGAAGCACAAAACGAGCTGGTCTAGCATTGCTGTGGCGCCGAAAGGTTGTCCAAGGTGCTGGTGGTTTGGCTGATAGCCCAGATGATTTGTATCGTCCAGGTCTTATTTTTGGCGGTGCGAACAGTTTTGAACGACAAAGAATCATCGGCGAACTTGATGTTTCTGAATTGAAAGTAACGTCATTTAAAGATGCGGTGAATTGGGATGAAGGCCAGGAAGAAGAGGCATTGCGTAAGATCAAAATTGCCTTGAACGCTGGTGAAATGCCAGTGATCAAAATGGCAAGAAATTATCGAGTTACCGAGAATTCTAAGGCTACCCAGGCAAAGGTTAAATCAACACTAGAAGATGTCGTAGAAGCTGCTACACGTGGATTTATCGATGGCAGTGCTGTCGAACTTCTTGGGGATGACTTCGAGATTCCATTTAAGGACGAGGCACCTGAACCACCTCGAGATGAAAAAACACAAGTCGTTCAGAGGAATATTCGTCTGATTCCCCAATTCAAATCTGACATCATGCTTGAAGTAAAAGACCAGGGTGATGACCCTGCGTGGCTTCGTGTAACCACATCTGAGAACAGTAAATGGATTATCACTGTGAATCGTCAGCATCCATTTATGGAGTCATTTACCGTTGCTGATCCTGATTCCCTTGAACCAGTTCTACGCTTAGCGTTGGCGATAGGAATAGCTGAGATTCAAGGAATGAGTTCTGGTTTTGAATCTGCCGGTTTCCTCCGTATACAAATAAATGAACTTTTGAGAAACTATCTATCAAATCGATCAGATGTAGACATAATTCTGGATGAGGGTGATCATGATTGAAACGGGAGGCGAATTTGATGCGTTCGTAAGGCGTCAAGATTTACCAGAAATCTCTGAAAGGAGATTGGTTGAAAATACCGTTCGAATTTTGGAACGAACTGAGCTGTTAAATGGTCAAGAGTCGGCAAACTGCCAACTTGTAGTTGGAGAAGTACAAAGTGGAAAAACCATGTCGTTTACTGCCCTCATTGCCTTGGCGCATGAAAATGGATTTCCACTCGTAATAGTTTTAGCTGGAACTAAAAATCAACTTCTGATACAGACCAAGGACCGTTTAAATCGCGATTTACGTGCCGATGGTGATGGCGGTGCAAATCCATGGGTTGTCATGGACAAACTACAGAAGAAGGCCAGAGCGGAAAATATTCAAAAGGTACAAAAGGCACTGAATATCTGGGTTGAGTCTGACGCTCCCAAAGCCTTTAAGCCGACAGTTGTTATTTCGAGTTTGAAGAACCGTGAGTCTTTGGACGAAATCGCACATTTAGTAGAAGGTTTGAAGTCACGATTTAGCATTAGCAACTTCCCTGTTTTGATAATTGATGACGAGGGCGATCAAGCTGGCTTGAATCTCAAGTGGCGAGACGACGATGAATCTCCGGTTTATGCAGCAATAGGCAGACTTCGAAATTCTTTGATCAAGCACAGTTATGTCATGTACACAGCAACCCCGCAAGGTCCATTGCTGATTGGTATCCAGGACGCACTTTCCCCAAAGTTTGTGACTCTTCTCAAATCTGGGGATGACTATTTGGGCGGTCGTGACCTGTTTGAAGACAGTGACTATTTCGTTAAATATATTCCGAATCAAGAGCATGCATCCTTGTTTGATAAAAGCACTTCGGCCCCAGTGCCCGCAAGTTTGAAGCAGTCACTTGCCTATTATCTTCTCTCTCTTTACGTTGCCCAAGGGCGGGCACGACCTAAACCAATTTCGATGTTGGTACATCCATCTTCTAGCATTGAATTACACAGGGCATACGAACGTTGGGTGAATAATGTTCTCAACGCCTGGGAATCAGTACTCAGAGATCCCTTGGAACAGACATATAAAAATGAAAAAACTCGGATTTTTGAAGTGGCAGAAGCAGAGTTACGAAAGACCATCAAATTGAAGTCAGATTGGAATTTAGACGAAGCACTTCAAGAAATTCGTTGGTGGATCTCCAAAATCGGAGTCCGTGTCATCAACTCTGAAGGACAAAAAATCAAACCTGACGAGTGGAAATCACAGGCAGGCTGGATTGTAATCGGTGGAAACAATTTAGAACGCGGATTTACGATCGAAAATCTTGCTGTGACGTATATGCCTCGCTCAGTGGGTGGTGGAAATGCTGATGTTATCCAGCAGCGTGGACGCTTTTTTGGATACAAGCGCCCTTATATAGACCTGCTGCGAGGCTGGTTTTTTCAGGATAACGCTCAGGCGTATAGAGATTATGTTGTCCACGAAAAATCCATCAGATCACAGCTCGAAGTAATTGATAAAAAGAATGGAAAACTCTCCGAATGGAGACGGCGCTTCCTTTTGGATCCAGCCTACTCGCCTGTCCGGCGAGAAGTTATAGCCCTACAGATCATGCATAAGAGGCTTTCTGTCTTCAAGCAGCATAAATTGTTTGACCCGGCACTACATCCTTTATCAGAAAACTTTCTTAAAAGAATTTATGCCTCCATATCGGATCTGAAAGAAATGGAAAATGATCTACGAAAAGGTTCGAAGAATTACTATTCAGAAATTTCTATAGATACCGCCCTTGAGTTCTTGTTTGATTGGCCGATGGCACCAGAGAATCGTGCCGAATTAGATGACACGATTTGGGCGTTGCGAGCCTTGGCGGATGAAAACAAGATGAACAGGGCTTGTATTGTCCTCATGGATTGGGATCCCAAAAAGGGAGAACAGGCTATCAGGGAGCGTTCCATGCTTAAGGACCTTCCAAATCCTGCGCTGCTTCCCGAGGACCAGGCGATCGCAAATATTTTTCAAGGTCGCAGCCCAAAAAGTGACGGGAATTATCCTGGCGACGCTGAGATGAAACTGATTGATGCTTTAACTATTCAGGTACACCACGTTGCACCGCTTCTTTCGAGAAAAAGGCAACCTGAAGTCGTTGCCCTGGGTCTGATTATGCCGGACAACACTCCTGGGTTTGTTTTAGAACTACCTGCTAGAAAAAAGTCAAAATAATTTAGGAAGCTTTCGACTTTACGCTCTTCTTTTTCTCTTTTTTCTGTGTTGGTTTTATCTCTGAATTGTTGATTGACTTTAAGAGTTGTGGATTCGTAATCTTTAAAATCTCTTCATCTCTCTTTGCGGCTGCTCGTAAGACTTGATAGATAGCTCCTACGGCAACACCGTTACCCATTTGCTTGTAGCTTAAGACATCGCTTTGCTCACCAAAACTAAAAGTTTCCGGCATACCCTGTAAGCGTGCTGCTTCGATTGGGGTGATACGTCTTTTGAAAGGGCCGATGATTGTAGTTTGAGTAATTGCGACTAGTGCCGGAACATATGTAGGGCGCTTTACGCGAATCCCTGATGGTCTGAAGTGAATCAAACCATCCCATATAGAGCCCATGTCTTGAGCTTGCCACTCTAATTTTCTCTTGGATGGCGAAGTTTCCTTAAGGACTGGAAATTCAGAAAACCATTTATCGATCAACATCTTATGTTCTTGGTAAAACTGCTTATTTTTTGCTTCAAAATCCTTTTTCCAGTCAGGTGCTTTTGAATCATAAACATAGACAGGTTTTTTACCCCAAATATCTGCCCAAAGCGGAAATCCTGGAAGTCTGACACCTTCGCGGCGAATCAGCATGTTCTTAACAAGCCAATCCCAAGCATCGAGGATTTGTATCTCCTCATGAGATATTCGGTATTTCATAAAGTTTGTATTTGTTTCGTCTAATGGCAAATCCTTAAAGAGATTCCATTTCTGTGGGTCCCAGCCATCAAAGTCGGTTGGAAACTCTAGAGGATCATCGTTTCTTGCTAATTCATGACGCTTTGAAGGAAGTTTAGTTCCAACAATGAAAACGCGCTCACGGGCTTGTGGAGTTCCACCGTAAGCTGGCGGAATTCGGTGTGGCGAGACTACAAAAGGTTTACTTGAAACCCTGTAGCCGAGTTCTCGTAGCCTGTTAATTATGTAATCCCACTCGTGCTTGTGGCGCGGGCCCGCAATATTTCGCACATTTTCAAGAACGACCATGGAGGGTTTATGTTTTTCTAAAATATATGCAATGTCGTGAAATAGCGAACCACGATCTTCATCCATGCCAAGTTGCTTCCCGCTCTTAGAGAATGGCTGACATGGGAATCCTCCAAAGAGAACATCATGGGAGGGAATCGCCTTCTTACGGGTGCCGCGTGTGAATGTGTGAATGTTTCCTAATGGATCTTGACCCCAATTCAGTTGGTACACGCCTGCGGCCGCTGGGTCAATTTCATTAGCAAAAACGCAATCCCAACCAAAAGCCTCACCAGCAGCATGAAAGCCGCCAACTCCAGCAAAAAGGTCTATAAAGGTTGTTCGCATGTGGACAAGATAGCGTCCATGGGTGACAATTTGAGCAATATGACTCGAATCGTGCCCCAAAAAAGCCAGATCATGCAAGAGATTGCGATCCTCTTAGGACTCCCGGAGCTTAAGCCCGGTGTCGGCTCATCAGTGCCTAGTCTGTTTTTTACAAGCATTGCCTCTGAGATGGGTATTCCTGTTGTTCAAGGAATGCCAAATATGGCGAGAAAAATCATTGAAAGTTCACACTTGCCCTGGCTGCCAGAGTTTTCTAGTGAGGACATGCCTTCGGGCGGAGGTGGAACTGTTACAGCTTTAGGACTGATGCAACTTAAGAATGCGGTTTTAGTTTGGAAAGGTGAAAGTCCAGAGCCATTAAAAGGCATTAGTTCAGTTGAAGATTGGGAGCCTGAATACAGTTGGCAGGAGATTCGAAAGAATTTGCCTCGTGAAGTTCAGGAAGTAATAGCGAGGCCAGGAGCGGCAGACTTTCGTAAACTCGTACTAACCGAGTACGACAATCAATGCTGCATTAGCGGATATTCCACTACAACTGCAATTGAAGTTGCCCATATCATTCCCTACTACGGGATCGAAAGTGATGTCATATACAACGCAATCCCATTAAGAGTCGACCTCCACCGTCTTTTTGACCAGGGGTTGATTCGAATCGAGTACAGCATCCCGGCCAAGGGGTTTAAGGTGCATATTCATCACAATGTTTTCGAGGATTACGGCATTTTTG
>Ga0304730_1001323_pt1 | contig 18907 bp, 28 predicted proteins | sample M_130628_MF_Meta_FD_190474 | JGI IMG/M metagenome (GOLD analysis project Ga0304730, IMG submission 190474) | Freshwater microbial communities from Lake Montjoie, Canada to study carbon cycling - M_130628_MF_MetaG (v2) (version 2) | ecosystem: Environmental > Aquatic > Freshwater > Lake | place...
AATCGGCCAGCTCGTCATCGTTAAACGGGCGGCCTCTCCAGCCTTCCAGCACCCGGCGAAGGTTCGCCCGCTCGCCCAAGCTAAACGTGTACGTCGAGCTAACCGCGAACGGGCGTCCATCGGCCATTTGCTCGGCGCACAGTTCAAACCCGATCAGGACTTCCCTGCGGATCTTCTCCTCTCCCTGCCAGACCTTAACCTGGTCGCCCAGATCCACAATCAAATAACACCGGCAAACGTGATTGCCTGCCGGGACTTGTTCACGGGCTGCGCCCGTCTCTTTAACTGTCGGTTTCGGAAACATCAAACTCTCCTTTGGTAACTGCTTTGCTGATACTTTCGCGGCACCTTGACCGCCTGTTTCACTCGCCAATCGGTTGCAGATCGGCACTTGCTACACTGCGCCTTTAAGGCACGCCTGGAATGCTTCCAGCGGTGCCCGCATCGGCACTGTATCCAAACATCCCTGCGGGCTGGCCAGTGCGCCCAGCAACCCCCACAACGCCTAGGATCGGCGCTGCGGGCGACGTACAGCCGCCCGCAGCGCCAACACCCGATCTCAAAACAAGGGGTCACTAGTGACAGTCTTCAACGGGACGTAGGGCATGCGCGGGACGTTTGCGCCCGTCGCCATCGCCAGTTCAACGCTCAGATCCCGATAGAGATCTGCCGGCATCCCGCGATCAACGCACCAGGCAAGGATCGCCTCGGCCCGCTCGCGTCGGGCCTGCTCAAGTTCAAAAGCAAAAAGATCTTCCATATCAAAAACCCTCCGGCGTCGGTTGGTCGTCGTCGCTCCGGCGCGGCGGGTCAATCATGTAAACCCTTGCCGGCTCGCGCTTGATGACGTTCAAACATTCCACAGGCCAGATGCCCCAGCAATCGCTGAACTCCACCGCCGCCTTGCCCTCCCCGTCGAGCGGGTCAATAAACAACTCCCGCACAACGCCCATCCCAAGCGTAAACGTCGCCCGCACCGGCTCCCCATAGTAGTTAGATGGGGAAACTAAACTGCCAATGTTCATACAATCCCCCTACGCCCTGATCAGGCGAGTAACGGCCACAACCTGGCCTTTGTCGTCACGGATGGCGGTGCTGCCCGTGTCTGGCGCGAACACATTGTCGGTGCCGGACAATTCGGCCAACACCATGCCGGATACTAAGACCGGCCCCGCAAGGGGCACGGTCAAACCTTCAACCTTGCCGGTACGGCGGTAGGCCGTCTTTATGCCGTCGATATCGGCGGCACTGGTTTCATACGTTAAGACTCGGGCAACCGTGCCCGATGGCGGAAAAGTCCGCTCGCTGCTATCGGGCAGGCGCACCGTAATCGCGTGCGGCGTCAAGTTAATCATAAGATCCCCCTAAAATTTATCGGATAAAAGGCAACCCGCAGGCGTGATTATTAGTCAATCCTGCGGATTCCGCAATGTTTCCAGATTCTGAACTACGGTTCAAGCACGCCTACGATCACAGCCACAAAGTAGACGGCGATCCAGGCAAAACAAAAGCCATTCCAGAAAGCGATCCTGCGAGCTTCACGGCGGCGCTCGATTGCCCGAAGCTCGCCGTGCGTGAGCATGCAGCGCCTAGCCATTACAGATCCTCCGGCGTGAGCTGCGGATCGACACCCGCGCGGTCGCAGTAGTGGATCCAATCCGAACGAGTCAACTGGCGGTATCCAGTGCCGATCTGCTGCTGCGTCCGGTAATCCTGCCATTGATTGTACGTTTCCAGCACCATGCGTCCGCTACGTTCGCCCAGATACAAGGCCCGCATATAAACGCCCGTCGCAAGTTCTTCTTTTCCTACCCAATACGCTTTAGGCAAGCTTACCCAAGCATAATCGCCATTGATCAATTCAAGCTTTACGCTCATTCCCCTATCCCCTATTCGGCAATCTGGCCTCGTCAGTAGCGGCACTCACCGCTAGACCGTGCTCTCGCACGGTTTCGGCCTAGGCGGCAATCGCCTGGTCTTCATCCTGCTGCTGCTCGCCGATTCCGGCGGCATTGCAGATCCAATCGGCGGCTAACTGCGCTTGCTTGCTGGCGGTAAAGATCGCCCGTTTGTCATCCTTCAGAACCTTTAGCCAGTTGCCGATGTAGTCGGCGTGCTGCAACCTTTCGAGCGGCACCCCGAGTCTAGCGCAAAGGAACGCGGATCCGATTTCGGCGATCAATTCTTCCGCGGCATATGCCTGATCGCCGAATCGCTTCCCTAGCTGGCGGTCGCAACGATCCTTATGGCTAGTCCAGTGTGTTAGCTCATGCAAAAGGGTTGTGTGGTAATGCTCGATAGTCCGAAAAGCGCCGCGCTCTGGCATCAAGATCGTGTCATGGCTAGGAACGTAACAAGCCCGATTGCCGCCATAGTTGATATTGGCTCGGGTACCTGCGATCGCCTGGTCGATCTCTGTCGGAGAGAGCGGATCGGTAGCGTGCGCGTTGAGAGTCAGATCCTCGCATTGTTCCGTGTTAAAGACCGTGTACTGCCGCATGAGCGCGTGCTGTCGCTGTTCCCCTGTATGGCGATCCTCGCGGATCGAGAATTGCCAAAAGATGATCGGCGTTCCCTTCTCGCCTTTGCGAACGTGCCCGCCCGCAGCTTGCGCCTGCTTGTACGTTAGCCAGGCGTTGCTAGCGTAGGGGCTGGCCATAAGTAGCAGCAGGTTGATCCCGCTGTACTGGCGGCCCGTGATCGCGTTGTGCGGCACGTTGCCGCCTTTCGCTTTCCAGGGGCAGATCCAAGGTGCGACACCTTGTTCTAGCTGCCCGATGATACGATCTGTGATTGTCTGATAAAGATCCATGTACTCACCCTCAAGGTTACTGATAGCCAATCGCTACCGTGTAGCCGGCTGGAAGTCCAACCGGCTACCCGCTAGCGACTAGGGGATTACCTGATAGCTTCCATCATAAGATTCGCAGTAGGGCGATCCGTCATTCTCTGCAAGGTAGGCCCGATAGTCTTGGACTTGAACGTAAAGGCGGTGCAGGGACTCTTCCGGATCCATCCCGTTGAAAGTATCGCAAAATACGCGGTAATCGCTCTTGTGAAATTCGCGCAGCTTCGCCTTATCGGCGGTAATTGCTTCAGGGACTTTAGCAAGCTCAACGGTGCGGATCAGCTTCCATTGAGCGCCGTCATAATCGGAGAGCGGGTTAGCGACGTAACGACGGTGAACGTGCGCTACCGTGCAGCCGTCGGCGTGAGGGATCATAACGATCCCGTATTGGTACTGAGTATTGATCATCTTAGCGAGTGTCATTAGCGGATCCTCACTTGGTTAACGTGATAACGCGGAGAACGGCTCGCTTGCCGCGTAGCGTTTTAAGTTTTCCGCCAATGTAGACAACTACGCTCTTGATGTATCCGTTGCGAGCGTAGTCATAAGACACGATCTCAATGCCGGAAAGCTTGAGATCGAGAAAGGCGTAAGAATCGATCAGGTTAGATTCATTCATTGGTAAGTCCTCTTTTGAATCGGCGCATGAAAGTAGCGCCTACAATGCGAACTATACAGATCAGATCAGGCAATGCAACCTCCACTTACAAATTATTTTAGATCAGTACTACTAGGGGCGATTAGACTTCGATCCCCGGCATTCATCCCTGACCTAGAATTGCTTCCCTGGCATATCGAGAATAATTCTCAACTGACCTGGCAACCGGCGCTAATCGGCGGACTCCCCGGTACGCGCCTCTATCGAGTACCTCAACCGATTGCCGCGTATCCGGCGGCCGCCCCACCTATGCCTCTCTGTAGGGGTTAGTAGAGGGCCAGGTAGAGGGTTTCCATAGGATAGGTCAGGCAAGCTCCCACAAGCTCTCTAGGGGCGGTTCAGGATAGCTAAGGGGTTAGTGCACCCTCCCCGCTCCCCACCCCTCCCCAATTGGGCCCCAGACTCACTGGCAACCACCGTCAGATACCGTAGCAATATCAGATACTTAGCAGGCATCAGGCGGCCAATGACCAGTCCCCGGATTCTGCCCAGTCCGGTCGCGGCCGCCGCCCGGTGGCGCGGTGGGGCCCCTTGGTTTGGCCGCCGCAAAAGTGGGGACACTACCCAAATCCCCCCAAAAAAATAATTCTGGAGAATCTGGATACTTTATTGCGGATTCTGTAGGGTTACCAGACCAACAGGAGGGCTGTATGTCTAAAGTAGGATTCAAAGGGGCATTGAATGAAGCGGGTATGAGCAAGGCTGACTTTGCCCGTGCTACCAAGTTATCCACCAGCACGGTCTACGCCTGGGGCAACGTGGCCCCTGCATGGGCGTTTGAGTTCATTGCCATCCTGACTGACTTGAAGGAGGCCAGGCACAAGATTCATGTGCTGGAGCGGATGAACCACAGCCTGATACTTGGGGAGCCTAGGTTGTGAGTGACAAGATCAACGCCCTGCTGGAACAAATTGCCAAGGAACTGGGCGTAACGGAGTTTGTGTTGTTTGGAGAGAACGACAAAGGCATGGTGACCTACACCTCTGTGCCTATGAACCGTTACCAGCTACGGGACTGCACTGCTGCTATCCTGCATAACCTTGACCTTATCCTTGACCAGGCGGAGGAAGTGAAGTATGGAGTTGGCTTTAATCTTGAAGGAGCGCATTGATGACTACTTACCAACTGATTATGGGCGGCACCCACGCCCTTGAGTTTAACGACGGTGTGGCCACCACCAACATCCGCAACGTCTTGACTGACGACGTTTACCTGTACTGGCTGTCCCAGGGGAACACCCCAGACCCGGAAATCGTTGAACCCGTGAAAGGCAAAAAATAATGGCCACCATCAAGAAACCTGTGATGCTGAAAACCCCGATTGCCGCCAAGAAGCCGGAGAAGGATGTTGCTCCAGGCACAAAGGTTGGGAAGTCTAAAAAGGGCATGGAAGCCCTTGGTAAGGCTGGTGCCAAGATTGGTTCTAGCTTGATGGGCAAAAAGTAAGTGCAATTTAGGCTGGATTCGTTCTACAAGTTCTGTAACTCCTTACGGGTAGACACCAAGGAATACGGAATAGTCCCGCTGGGGAAGAGGCTATACACCGCGCAGAAGACGGTGGTGGATAGGATCGGGGCGGGACTGGAGAAGGACGTACACAGCTTTGTTGTACTCAAAGGCCGGCAGATGGGGATTAGTACCTTGTCGCTGGCCTTTGACCTGTACTGGGCTTTCAAATATCCGGGAACCCAAGGGTCGCTGGTGACCAACGACGACGGCAACAAGGAAATGTTTCGCAACACCTTGAAGCTCTACCAAGCCGGTCTACCACTCCAATGGAAAATACCCACTAGCATCGATAACCGCTACGAACTGGGTTTCAAGAACCGCAGCCGGTTTATCTATCAGGTGGCAGGAGAACGTAAGAATTCCTCCCTTGGCAAAGGCAAGGCTTTGAATTTCCTGCACGCCACCGAAGTATCGGCCTGGGGTGATGAAGAAGCTTTGGCTTCCCTGCAATCCGCCCTGGCGGAAAAGCATCCGCTAAGACTGTACCTGTACGAGTCCACGGCTCAGGGGTTCAACATGTTCTACGACATGTGGGAAACCGCCAAACGGTCTGTGGCGCAGGACGCTATTTTTGTGGGGTGGTGGCTGAAAGAGGATTACCGGATTACGGAGAACTCCCCCATCTACAAGGTCTACGGGTACAAGGGGCTTTCTGACTACGAAAAGAAAGCGGCCCGCATGATCAACAAGATGTACGGCTACACGCTAAACCAAGGCCAGCTGGCTTGGTACAGATGGAAGCTAAACGACGAAATCAAAGACGAAAGCCTGATGAAGCAAAACTTCCCCATGCACGAGGAAGAAGCTTTCATCCTGTCAGGGTCTAACTTCTTTTCAACGGAACTTCTGACCGACCTGCACAAATCTTTGTTGAGAACCAAGTTTGTTGGCTACAACTTCATGTTCCGGGACAGGTTTGAAGACACGGACATTAAAGAAGTACACCCCCGCCAAGCAACGCTGAAGATTTGGGAATACCCCAAACAGGGTGCTGTGTATGTGTTGGGTGCAGATCCGGCCTACGGCGCTAGCGAAAACAACGACCGCTCTTGCATACAAGTGTTTCGCTGCTACGCCGACAAGCTAGAGCATGTTGCTGAATTTTGTTCTCCCGTGTGCGACACCTATCAATTTGCTTACGTTTGCGCGTACTTGTCCGGGGCCTACGGTGCGGCACATGGGGCCATGTCCATGCTGAACCTGGAAATCAACGGGCCTGGGCAAGCCGTCAAGCAGGAACTGAACAACATGAAACGGAACATCTCCGACGCCGGTGGAGCAACGGGAGAAATCCGGGATTTCATTGGTAGCGTCAGGAGTTACCTGTACCGCCGGGTAGATAGTACGGGCAGAAGTTTTGCGCTGGATTGGAAAACCAATGCCGACACCAAAGAACGCATGATGAACGCCATGAACGATGCGTTGTCGCGCAACCTGTTGATCTTGAAGTCTCCCGAAATGGTGGAGGAGATGCGAACGGTCATTCGGGATGGGGGGAGTATTTCTCATGCCTCCCACACGCATGACGACCGGGTAATTGCTGGGGCGCTTGCCGCGGTGGCATGGAACGATTACATGAGAACGGAAGCGGCCAAAGCAAGGCAGTTTTATGCTGAAGTCCAGATACGGGAGAATCCGTCAGCGGCGTTTGAACGCAGCGACAACGTAGGGGCTAGCATGATCCAGGGCTATTTGAGGCAAGCCGGCATTGCTTGAACTCATTCCATATTCCTGGGAAGAGTTGCAGCGGCGACTGCGGTGGTGCAAGGAGCATCGAGATCCTGCCATCAACCAGATTGCAATTCGCTCCGACATTGATCCGTCCTTGATTTCTAGAATTATGCACGGCAAGGAAAAGCCGTCCCAATCAACCGCACGGATATTGACGGACTTTTTCCACAAATGGGATGCCGGCATTTATGTGATGTACGAGGGTCGGTTGATTAAAACCAGGAACCCCAAGCCCCGGACAAATTTGACCGTGGACTTTCGGAATCCCAAAATTATGTTTAAGACAAACGCAGAGGTGGTGGGGTTAACATGGCTAGGAAACGCAATCAATCATCTGGAACTGCTCGGATCCTCCGAGAATATATGTGTCTCGCCCACGGAAACTTTGAAGCCTACGAAGAAGTCTGCCCGCAAGGATGTACCACGGTAGAACGCCGGTTTTACACCGCGCCTGCTATTCGCAGCGTGAGCCGCGGCATCGACAACACTTTGCAGACTCTGGCTAACGACTACGGCATGACCGACATGCGGAACGACATGGGCAGCGTGATGGAGTCCATGCGCCGCGGCCAAAGCGATTTTGCGCCTAAGTGGGGAGCTATGGGGGATAATGTGCGCGGGTCTATTGGCAGCGCACCGCCGACAGATGCGATTACGCCTATGCGTGACGTTTTGAACAAACCCAAACCCTTAGTTATCGGGAATCACAGAGAATGAAAATCCCCAAGGACGACGTAGAACGGGCAATTCTGTACGCGCAGGTGTCCAACGATTGCCTGAGAAGCAAAGACGACCGGATCACGGAATACGTTGCCCGCGAGAGTTACTACCTGTTTGGAACCCCAACGGGAAGCCCGCCAGCGGATCACAATAAAATTTATCCCAACATCCAAACGCTGGCATCGTTTTTATACGCCGCGGAGTCTACGAGCTTCACGTTGGAGATGATGGCCAATTCCCGCCAGGAAGATTTGGCCCGGACGCCTGTGGTGTCCAAGATGTTGAACTCTACTTGGATGAACTCCGATTCCGATTCCGTTGCCGCGCAATGCGTAGAATGGTCGTTGGTGTACGGAACGATGATTATGAAGTGCATCTGGCGTGACGGGGAATTTCGTCCATACGCAGTGCGTCCTCATGACTTTGGCGTGTATGAGGAAGACAAACCATCTTTGGACGATCAAGACGCCATTGTTCACTGCTACTACATTTCCAAAGCCAACCTCGAGCGGGTTTTGGAAGGCCACCCCAAGAAAAAAACAATCATGGATTCCGTGTCCATGATGGGAAAAACGGAAGAAAAGCCCAAATCCGGCCTTGATAGGCTAATTTTGACCGCTTCCGCCCCAATTACGCCGGCCAACCCCAACATGGTAGGGGCGTTGTCGTCTACTTCAATGCAGACTCCGCCAAATTACGAAGCGGTGTTGAACAACGACTTGGTGGAAATGCGGGAGTTGTGGATCTGGAATGACGACGAACACGATTATCAAATTGTAACTCAGGCATCCGACATTACGATTTTTGACCGCTTGGCCGGCAGCCTGACCAAACAAGGCCAGATGTTCCCAAAAGGGGAAAACCCGTTCACGCAATTCTGCCCAACTCCGAAATTTAATTACTTCTGGGGCATTTCTGATGTGGGCCGTGTGCAAAATCTCCAAGACCGTTACACCAAGCGGATGAGCGAATTTGACGATTTGTTGGCCAAACAAGTAAACCCACCGCGTCACGCCATTGGTTTTACCGACGAACAGATTTTGGCGCTGTCGTTTGTGGGGGGTAGAGCCAACACTTCAGACCCCATGAGTAAAGTGGAGTTAATGCCACCTGAAATTCCCTCTCAGCTAATCAATTCCATTGAAATGATTGAGGCCGGTTTTGCTGAATCTTTGGCTTTGCATAACATTTTGCAAGGTAAAGGCGAACCTGGCGTGCGCGGTAGGGGTCATGCTCAGGAATTGGCCCGGTTGTCATCCGCCAGAATCAAGCGAAAAGCCCTTTGCATTGAGGATTCGTTGGAAAAATTGGGCGGTTTGATGCTGAAAATCATGAAATTGAACGATGCCACCACTCTTCCGGAGGCAGAAACCAATTCCGTGTTTGTTTTAGACAATTTCAGCAGCGAATGCATGGTTAAAGTGGACGCGCATTCCAATTCTCCGCTGTTTGCCGAAGACATTAAGCAGATTGCATCCGAATTGTTGGAAGCCAAGATTATTGACGGGGAAAGTTTCATTGAATTGGTCAAACCCCCGATGCAAGACTTGCTAAAAATGCGTTATAGGGAGTTGAAATCTCAAGAACAACAGGCTCAAGCTTCCCAACAAGGCCAGCCCCAGGGCTAGTCGAGGCTCGGATTCTTCTCTCCAGAGGAATCTAGGCACCCGCAAGGGTGGGGCAGAATGATCTGCCAGCGTGCTAGCGAAAACTGGCAAGCAACAGGAGATACGCAATGGCTCGTGGCAAGCGTGGTTCGCGTAAAGGCCGCCGGAAGTAATTCCGGGACGTTAGCTTAGGCTAGCGTCGAATCTCCCCACTACCCCCCTCCCCCGGTGGGGAGATTCCCCTAAATAGTTGACTTCTCAAGATCTGCCCTTCTAACGTCAATCCAAACTTGGAGAACGCAATGGCAGTACCTCCCGAAATTATGGCTCAGATGCAAGGCGGAATGCCTGCCCCTAGCGGCGCACCCGGTGGTATGCCCGGTGGAATGCCGCCTGATGGTGGTTTCCCCAGCATGGATCAGCCCTCTCCCGCTTCCGCCCCAATGACCGCCCCCAGCATGCCAGAAGGCCAACGCATGGCCGCTATGGCGCAGATGGGCAATGTGTTGGATGTAATGGAGCAAACCCTGCCGAAGCTCGGCATGGATTCCCCGGAAGGCCAAGCAGTAATGCAGGCCATGCAGTCGTTGACTGCGGTGTTTGGCAACCAGCGTTCCAAGATGAAAGAACTTCAACCTGCCCAGATCATGCAATTGATGCGGGCGCTTCCCACTCAAATGCGAGGACAACCTAATGGCCAGTAAATTTCTTCAGCCGACTTCAAGCGGCTTTCGTCACCCAACCGATACCGTTCAGATGAACGGCAACATTTACAACCCGCCGCGTGTTGCCATGCTGGGCGGACTTGACAAGGTGAAAGAACCCCGCGGTTATTACACCAACAACATCCAGGTAAAGAAGCCTGGTCAGACGATTGCGAAGTAAGCCATGACTGCGCCGTTTGCATGGGGTGGCCAAAGAATTGGCGAAGCCACTAACCAAAACTTCGCCACCAAAGGGAACCCGTTTGGCGTTGTGCGCCTTATTGCGGCGGGTTTGAACATCAATGCTAACCTTGCAAGCACTGATTTTCAGTTGCAAGTTGGCCAGATTCTGAACTTTTCGGGCCTTGGCACCGCGGGCACGACGGTAACCAGTACGGTTTCAATTTACCCGTCCACCTGGGTTGCGGGTCAGTCGTACATGATCCAGCAGATTCAGTACAACAACCCGTCTACGTCGCTGACTACCGCAACGGCTGGCGTGTTTAGTGCGGTGTCTGCGGGCGGCGTGACCATTGTGACTTCTGCCGCGTTGTCCGGTTTGACCAGCACCTCAGTTAACGCTACGGGTTCTTTGGTAATTCCAACGCTGGCTAACCAAACCACTGTGTACACGCAAGCCAACCAGTATTTCCGCATTGGTACGGCACAGGGTGCTGCGGCGACGTTGGATGTGTACGTTATGGGCGTTGTGTATCCGTAATGGCAATAACGACGTACAACGGGCCGAATATCCAAGGGAAGTCATATGCCATTGCTATACCCGGAAGTACGTCTACGCCTAGTACACCAATACAATTGGTAGGAGCGTCCAATTGTTTTTTGTTTAATTTTCCCAGCGCAGCTAGTTTTTTGTGGTTAGCGTTTTCGCCTATTGCTGCTCAAGCTACTGCTAATGCAGTTGCGCCAACGTCGGGAAATCCACAGAACGTCATGTTGTTGTATTACGGAACTATTTCCCCAAATGGAGTTTTTGTAAATATCCCTTCTGGTTGGTATGTGGCGATTTTGAATTCCACTACAACTGCAACAACAATTTATGTTCAAGCGGTAAATTGATATGGCAATAGCATCTTACATGTCAGTTACCCCTCAAGGCCCAACCTACGCATTTACTGCTGCCTTGTCTTCTCCAACCGCTGTTCAGGTAGCAAGCGGGTATAGCGGTTATGCGTTTTATTCAACAGGATCTAATGCAACGTGGGTAGGTTACGGCACCACCGCCGCTCAAGCGGTGGCTAATGCCGTAATTCCAACGTCGGGTAATCCTCAAAACTCGTTTCTGGTGATTCCTGGGTATGTGTTTTATTTTTCTTTGTCGTCAAATTTGTATTTTGCGGCATTGACCACAGTTTCTACTGCGACTGTGTACGTTCAATCAGTGATGTAAGGGGAAAACCATGAGTTTAGAGGGGATGAATCAAGATCAGATTGAAGCGTTAGCGGCGCTTACAAAGTCTATTGCTGACAATCCAAAAACGCGGTTGCAGTTCCAGGCTTTGGTCAAAACCGCTCATCCTGACGCGACGACGCCTGAATTGGATGGCGCTTTGGCAATCAGGGAACTGGCGCAACAGCGTCAAAAAGACAAAGACGAGTTCGACCAATACAGGGCCGAGCAAGACGCCCGCAACAGCGAAATGCGGGAATGGGCGGAAGTAGTGGGTGCGGGCGATTGCACCTACAACGACATTCCTGAGATTCAAAAGTTTATGACCGACAACGGTATTTTGAACAAAGCATTTGGTGCCAAGAGCTGGTCGCAGAGTAGATCTCTGGCTGAACCTTCCTCGGCCCACACAAGAACCTTTGAAATGCCCTCTACTTACATTGATAAGTTAAAGGCGGGCGGGTTGAAGGGTTTCAATCAATGGGCGAAAGATGAAGCGTATATTGCGCTGAACGAAATTCGCTCTGGTAAAGCAAGCTAGGAGATAAACCATGCCAGTATTCGGCACAGGCATTATGCCGTCCGGCTCGATTGGCACCGAGTTGAGCTATGTCACTCGCCGTGCGTTTGTGCCGAAGATGGTCGTGCAGATCTACAATTCCACGCCACTTTTGGCGGCCCTTATTGCGAACTCTCAAGTGGCTCGCGGTGGTGCTTCCCAGGTGTCCGTTCCCGTGCAGGGCGCTCAGTTTGTAACTCCGCAGTATTCGGATTACAGCGGTGCGTTTAACCAGCCGGCTATTCAGCAGGGCGCGTACCTGACTGAACAGAACCTCAAGCTGCTAATCGTTCCTATCCCCGTGCTGGGTATGGAATCGGTTGTGCAGGATGAGCATGCCATCATTGACCTTGCATTTGCGCGTATGAACGACGCCGGCAACGCCGCCGCTCAAACCCTTGCAACGTCGCTGTATTCGTCTACCGCAAACACTCAGGCCATTACCGGCCTGCCGTTTGCCATTGACGACGGCACCAACGCTACGACCTACGGCAACATTAACCGCACCACTAACACATGGTGGAAATCTAAGGTGTACGCTGCTGGTTCGGTTAACCCGACCCGCCAGAACATAATGCAGTACATTGCGGGTACGACCAAAGCCGGCGCTGAAGTGCCGACGTTTGGCGTGTGCGGGTTCGGAACCTGGACATTGCTGGCGCAAGACTTTGTAGGTCAGGAAATCTACAACGTGCAGCCGGACAGTTCGTTTGACACCCAGCAGGACGGCCCGCGCTCTGCGTTCCGCGCTTTGATGGTTGGCGGCGTGCCGATTTTTGCAGATCCGTTTGCGCCGGAAGGCCAGATGTTCTTCATCAATTCTAACTACCTAAGCCTGTATATCCATGAAATGGCGTCTTTTGCCTTCACGGGTTACGAAAGCACGATTTCCAACTTCCAGGTTGGCTATATCGGCGCGGTGCTAGTCGTGGCAGAATTGGTGAGCGTCAAGCCGGTAACCATGTCGCGTATTTCCGGTTTCAACTCTTTGACTCTGTAAGGAGACAACAATGCCAATCAATCAAATGGGATTCGGCCCTCGCACTACTGCGTTTCCGCCAATCCCTGTAACGCTGCAAACGGGTGGTGTTTACACCATTCCTAGCGGTCAGTATCAGATCACGCCTGGTGCTTACACCTTCTTCCAAATGTTTGACCCGGTTTCCCAGATTTGGCGTCCGTATCAGACTCCCACGCAGTCGGATTCCTACACCATTTCTTCCGACGGCTCTAATTATCGTTTGGCCAACTTGACGGGTACGGTTGTTGGCGCGGTGATTACGAACGCAGGCACGGGTTACACCAACGGCATTTATCCGCCGGCTGCCCAGTTGGGTACTGCTGCCGCTCCTTCCGTGACGTTTGCGGCGGGCGGTGGTTCCGTGCTGGCTCGCGGCACGTTGGTTGTGGGCGGTGCTATTCCGACCGCGGCTGGTAACTACACGATCACGGGTGGTTCTAACTATACCTTCCCGCCGATTGTGCAGATTTCCCCGCCGCCAGCCGGTGGTGTGCCCGCAACTGCAACGGCAACTTTAACGTCTGGCGCGGTTAGCAGCATCACTATTACCAATCAGGGTGCGGGTTATACCGCGGCCCCGACCATTACGCTGGTGACCAACCCGCTTGATACGACGGGTATTGGTGCTGCGGTGGTGACTAGCACGACGTTTGCGTTGGCTGGTTCTGGCACGGTGACGGCCATTACCATCCCCAACAACGGGGCTGGCATGACTTCCGTGCCGGCCATTTCGTTTGCGCCTGCGTCTTCCACGGCTGCTACTGCAATTATGTGTTTCACCATCACGACTGGTGTGGCGCAGACTTCAGCTAGCAATCTAGGTACTGGCAACGTGGGGTTTGCGCTTGGCGGCCTCACCGCTGGTACTGCAACGCTGACCAATCCGGCAATTTCTACGGGTTTGTTTGTGCCAAGAATGGCTATGACGGCATTTAATACCACTGCGAGCGGCGGTATTACGTTCCTTGATGGCGGTCTGCACCAGACAATTCCTGCCGGGATTGCTTACGCAAGTTTGTCCAACGGTACAATTTCGGCGGCGGCAACTGCGGTCGTTCAGACTGTTGGTGGCGTAACCGACGTTTCTTATTTGTTGCCAATGTAATGATCATCATCCACAACACGCTAGACGAGGGGATTCGGGGGCGCTTCGCTGGTGTGGACTATGACTTTCCGCCGAAAAAAGATGTGCCGTGTGACGAAGACGCCGCTCGGCACATTTTTGGATTTGGAGACATGGACAAGGCTCCTGCATTGCTTCGCTTAGGCTGGATTATTCCAGGGCAACCGCGAAACATCGCTGAAGAAAAACTGTCCAAGGTTGTGTTCAAGAAAGCTGAAGTGCTAATAACCGCCGCTAAAGACTGATGTGGCTATTACCCTTCAGACATACATTACCCAGTGCCAGAGGCTTCTGCATGATGCTTCGTCAAATTTCTGGTCTGTTGGTGAGTTAACCGACTACATCAACGAAGCCAGAAGCCGCGTAGCCGCGGATACTGGGTGCAGCCGTTCTTTGCAGTCTATTGTGCTGAACGTCCAAACCTGTACTGGCGTTGGGGACGGTTCTGGCACCATAACGGGGATTACGCCAAGCCCAAACCAAACTTGGATTGGGTCTAGCATTGCGGGTTCGGGGCTTACGGGTATTGTAAGCTCCAACCCCATTATTCAGACGGTTACTGGTACTACGATTACCATTTCTGGCACGGCAACAGCCGGGGCGGTAACTTTTACCTACTACCAGGAAGCTTATCCGTTTACGTCTGTGCCAACGCCAACGGGCACCAGCATCATTGACATTGCCAACATCACGGCAATATGGGGTAACACCCGCTACACGTTGCAATACAAAGATTGGTCTATGTACAACGCTCAGATGCGGTCGTATGTAGCGTTTCAGCAGCGGCCTGTGATGTATTCAATTTTTGGTCAAAACACGGTGTTTATTGGGCCTATCGTAGATCAGCCCTACGTTACCGAATGGGATTGCGTGTTAAATCCTGCGCCGTTAGCAAACCTAACGGATGTGGAAAACATCACCTATCCTTACACTGACCCCGTGCCCTATTACGCTTGCCATTTGGCCAAAATTAAGGACAGCAGCTGGGACGAAGCTAAAGTGTTTCAAGAGGAATACTTCAACAAGATTAAACACGCTATTGCAGCGTCTGCCATGCGGCGCATTCCGAATATCTATGCGGGGATGTAATGGCCGAGAAATCCATCAACAAGAAGCATGAGTATTCAACCTCTGACTTCGATGGCGTAAACACCCAGGCGCTACGCCAAGCCATCAAACCTGGGCAACAAGCCTGGTTGGAAAACATTCAGCCTATTGGCCCTGCCAATGCCAAGGTTGTTCCCAGCATTTCAAGTCAATTAACCCAATTAACGGGCGGCGTTACTCCGTATTACGCTCAGGGGTTCAATATCATTATTGGCGGAACGGCTACAGACATTATTTTTGTGGCCACGCAAACTGATGGCAACATTTGGGCAATCAACCTTTCAACGTATGTGGTCACGGCCATTACGCTGGCAACGCCCAACGCAGGGTCTTTTACCAAGTGTTCTGCTGCTCAATGGAAAAATGAGCGGTTGATGATCATTGATGAGGTGACCGGCCTGTGGGACTGGGATGGCGCGGCCTTAAACAACGCCGGGTATACGGCTAGACCAGCTTCCGGAACGTGCATAGCGACGTTTGCGGGATGCGTATGGGTGTCCAATAACCGCACTATTAGCTACAGCGCCATCAATAGTTATTTGAATTTTGGAGCGCCAGGCGGATCTCTCATCATTACTGATGAAACCCTGCATAGTTCAATTCAGCAACTGGTGTCGTCCAACAACTTTTTGTATGTGTTTGGCATTGATTCGGTCAACGTGTTTTCAGATGTGCGGGTGTCTGGCGGCAATCAAGTATTTACCAATACCAACCTGTCTACGGGCGTTGGAACTGGGTTCCCTATGTCTTGCACGACGTATGGCAGATCTGTCTGGTTTGCGTCTGCCAACGGTTTCTATGGGCTGTACGGCGCGGCTGCCCGAAAAGAATCAACAGAACTAGATGGGATGTATGACCAGATTCTGAACATCAATAATCCCTCGGCTGTTGGTGCAGCCCCTACGGTTTCGGCGGGTTTAGTAACCATCAACCAGATTTTGTGCGTCGCGTTTTTGTTTACCTATGGAGATGTAAGCGCAAACCGACCTTTGCTCGCAATTTACTTTGACAAAAAGTGGTTTTTTGCCTCCCAAGGGGCAAATTCCGGAGAATCAGCGCCCACAATCATTGTGGATTGCCCCGTTAAAGGCAAAAACAGGCTGTATTCTTTTGATACTGCTGGCCGGTTTTACGAGATGTTTGCTGGAACAGCTGATGTAGCGTACATGTGGAAGACCGCTTTATGGGATTTCCAGCAACCTATTCAATACAAACAAGCTACTAAGGTGGGTGTTGGGGCAAACTTTGCGGCGTCTGTTAGCACGGTGCTTGGCACTGTGGATACCGAAAGTTTGTCTGTATCCATATCTCCAGGTTTATCTGTAAGCGGGACGTTGACGTTTTTAGGAACAGGCCCAATTACGTTTCTAGGAACAGGCCCAATAACCTTTCTAACGTCCGGATATAACCTTTTACAAAGCGACGCTAGTAATTGGGGTCGATATGTAGGAGTGACGTTGACTGGGACGGCTTCAGATTTGACGTTTACTTTGATGATGATGGAATACAACTACCGTTCGCAGTGGGGCAATTAGTATGGCTTTTTGGACAGTTCCCAACACATTTGCATCGTTAACCGGAAATCAGCCGGCTTCGTACCTGGACGACAATTTTCAAGCGTTATCAATTGCCCCTCAGTACGCCAGTTTGGTAAGTGGTTCGGACAACATTCTTATTACGGTGCCGTTAGCCAGCACAACGGGCAATTACCAAGCGGGAATGACGTTCATTTTCACCGCTGTGGCTAACAACACCACTGCGGTGACTATTAGCGTGCAGCCTGCTGGTGGGGGATTGCCTTACCCTGCTACGTCAGTGACCAAGAACAACAACGAAACTTTGGTGGCTAACGACATTTTGGCCAATGCGGCTTATCAAGTGTACTACGACGGCGTTAATTTTCATTTGTTGAACCCGGCGTTAGAAAGCGCTGCTACTCAGAACAAGATCATCAACCCTGGGATGGTGATCGATCAGCGTTTTGAAAGTACCGGCAACGCCAATCCTCTAACTAACGAGTACACCATTGATAGGTGGTTTATTCAATACAACGGTGTTGCCAATCCATTTAGCCAGCAACAATCCGCCGACGTACCTTCCAATGCTTACGCCAAATCGTTGTTATCAACGGTAGTTACTCAGGACAACGCAATTGCCGCCGGCGATTTTTATGCTTTGGGCCAAAAAATTGAAGGTTATGACATTGTTGATTTGATTGGCGTAACGTTTACCCTAGGATTTTGGGTGAAATCGTCTGTTACCGGAACGTATTGCGTTGCGTTTCGCAATGGAGGCTCTAATTATTCGTATGTGGCAACGTATAGCATTAGCGTTGCCAATACCTGGGAATACAAAACCATCACGATTACGAATGGCCTTACGTCATTAGCGACTTGGTTAAAAACAAACGGAATTGGGCTATATGTAACCTGGGCGTTGGCTGTTGGATCTACATACCAAACAACGGCAGGCACATGGGCCGCAGGAAACTATCTAGCTACTAGCGCCCAAACCAACTGGATGGCTACTGCTGCGAATCAGTTCCGCATTACCGGCGTGCAATTGTCCGTAGGCAGCATCCTTCCGCAATGGGAATCACGCCCATTTGGGGAAGAACTGGCCCTTTGTAAGCGGTATTACCAGAAATCTTATACAACCCCGTCAACTGTTACGGGAATACCGGGAACAGTAACAACTGTTCAAAGATACAATGGGGTTCAAGGAATAGCGGGAACTATTGTGTACAACTACAACGCTGTATTGCCAACGCCTATGCGAGCGTCCCCTACGGTAACTTTATACAACCCTAATACTGGAACGTCAGGGTCTATTAGAAGCGGAGCAACCAATCCAACTGCTACCGCAACAGGGCAGGGGCAGTTGAATACTGGGTATGTCACGTTGGGAACTGCGGGAGCGGTGGGCGATATTTTAACTATGCACTACACAGCGGAAGCTGAGCTATGAACTATAAACTTGCTGAAGATGGCGTTATTAGGTCGGATGGCGCGAGCATTCCGGCAACCGAAGAAAACAAAGATTGGGTGGCGTACCAAGAATGGTTGGCGGCGGGTAACACGCCAATACCGTTAGATGAGCCTATCCCCACCGACTTTTTTAACAACTGAGTTCAGATTATGGACATGTTTGCCCCGTCTAGTTTTGACCCAAACGATCAAGACGCCTGGGCAAACTGGAACTTGTTCCACATAGCAACCCATAATCAGATTTATGGAGCTGCGCTTGATGCGGGGTACATGATTAACAACTACCCGCTGGACTACGACAAGAAATACGACGCCTGGAAAGAAAACCACCAGGTGGTGCATCAATCGCTTGATGAGGTTCTGGGCGTTAGCTATGGAACAGCAAACTTGGCGGATGTGGATTTTAACGATTTGGAAGATTTCCAAGGCTGGATGTTGTTTCACGCCGAAGTGCATCAGGCGATTAAAACGGCGCTAGGACTATGACCCCACAACAGATGTTTCAACAACCTGTTACGTCCCAGCAGCCGCAACACAATACGGTAACTCCGCACCCCGCGGGCGTGACGCCGGAATCACGGTTCCAAACTGGTCAACCTGCTAAACCTGCGGGAATTGCTGGGCCGCCCAAATCATTGGCTGTGCCCGAATACCGGATAAACCCTCAGGGCATAAACCAAGGCGTTGTTAACAGGGATGGCGCTAGCATTCCCAATGATCCGGCCAATCGAGACTGGCAACAGTATCTAGCTTGGGACAAAACCCACAACGCTGCTCCTATGGCGGGCACAACTGGTGGCACAACTGGCCCTGTAAAAGACTGGTCGTTTCTTAACGATCCAAGATATGCCGGCTTAAAAAATTCACCAGAGTTTCAACAATACCTAAAAACTGCCGCTGGCAAAGGCCCAACAAGTTTAGGGACA
>Ga0304730_1001325_pt1 | contig 18901 bp, 47 predicted proteins | sample M_130628_MF_Meta_FD_190474 | JGI IMG/M metagenome (GOLD analysis project Ga0304730, IMG submission 190474) | Freshwater microbial communities from Lake Montjoie, Canada to study carbon cycling - M_130628_MF_MetaG (v2) (version 2) | ecosystem: Environmental > Aquatic > Freshwater > Lake | place...
TAAAAGATAAGTTGAGTGAGTGGACTGATGATGAATTAGGCGAAGCAATTGCAGAATTTAACCATTTAGAAAGTTTAGACGATTAAGATATATGAGCGCAGGAGGAGGTTTATTATTACCTAAAAATAGAACACTACACTTTGCCAAACAAGTAGAGCAATCTACGATATTGGAACTAACAAAGGCAATTGTAGATATAGTTGAGGATGATGAATACTTAAAAAAATTGTATTCTATACACGGTTTAACATACGAACCTCAACCAATTAAGATATATATAGATAGTTATGGTGGACAAGTGTATCAATGTATGGGATTATTGGGGGTTATGGAACGCTCAACTACACCAATACACACCATCGTTACGGGTGTTGCTATGAGTTGTGGTTTCTTAATTACATTAGGAGGTCACAAAAGATTTGCCTACCCAACATCAACCTTACTATACCATCAAGTCTCGTCTACATCGGCAGGAACTTTGAAGGATATAGATGATGATGTAATTGAGTTAAAGAGATTGCAGAAGTGGGTAGAAGATTTAACCGTCCGTAGAACCCATATTAAAAAGGCAAGGTTAAAAGAAGTATATAGAGAAAAGCTTGATTGGTATATCCCAGCAAACGAAGCATTGGAATTGGGAGTAATTGATGAGATACTATAATGGATAAGATAATTCTAGTTCACTACATTAATATAAATGGCATACCCCACCATGATTTGGGAGAAATGATGGAAATGGTAAAAGATTCACTAGCAAAAGATGCTGATATTATTTCTTATATAGTTCCCGTTAGAGATGAACCAACCCGCATTGAATGTGTTAATTCAAAGTTATTAAAAGATAATGATGATGCATGGGATAATGTTAAGAGGATTTTAGATAGAAATCAAAAGGCAGTTGATAAATTTATAAAGGGGTAATAATGAAAGCAAAGTGGGATGGTTATATTGGTGTCTTTGAAGATGTTATACCAATAGATAAGCAAGAACTTATCAGGTATGAAATGTTGGAATCTAAAAAGTTCCCTTGGGTTTATCAACCATTTTCCTCATTTAAAATGTATGATAAGTTAAACGCAAACTTTCCTATTAATATGCATCCTTTTGTACAAGATTATGATGTAAAAAGTTCTTATTATCCTAATATACAATTTATTGCATGGGAGGGAGCAAAGAAAGCTGGGTTTCGTCACGAATTAACTCAAATATTCCAAGCTCGTGCATATTTTCAATATCCGTTAAGTGAAGAATTTCAACCTAGACATATAATAGATTCATTGCATTGTGATACGGATTTAGAGCATTTGGTAGTTTTGTATTATGTAATAGATTCCGATGGGGATACAATTTTAACTGATAAAAGACGTGAGGGTAATGCGTTGGTTGAAAAAACATTAAGGCTTGAAGACCATAATATTATAAAAAGAGTAACACCAAAGCAGGGAAGAGTATTGGTATTTGATGGCAGATATTATCATACAACACAACAACCACAAAGAAATATTAGAAGTGTGATAAACTTTAATCTCACATAATGGAAGAAGAAGAGAAAGTAAAATGGGATGGATTCGATGGTGCAATCATAGGAAATTGTTACTACACCAACCGATACATATATGATACAGATATAATGATTACTACTCTAATGACTAGAGATGGTATGAGTTATAGTGATGCTTGGGAACATTTAGAATTTAATGTATTAAACCACCATTTAACAGATGATGAAGGTAAATACATAACACCAATTCATTTAGTTAGAGAATACGAAATAGATTAGTATGGGAAAAGATAGATTCTTTGCCAATTGGGAAGAAGATGAAGAGGATAAGTGGGAAGATGTAGACCAACCAAAAGAGGAAAAACTTACCACCGAAGAACGTATCGAAAGGATAAAAGATACGATGATTAAGAAAAAATGGTCTACTGGAGCATATCCACGTGGAGCAGGCTTTCGTCCTATATTGGAATCTGATATATTAGATGCGCAAAACAAATCAAAATCTGGATTTGAAACTGCTAGAACATTGGGTGTATCATATAATACCTATAAAAAATGGGCTAAAACATATGGTATATTTGAAAGAGCATTAAACCCATCTGGCATTGGTATTGTCCGTGCTAATCAAGTCCATAAAGGTGAGAACGCATTGGATATGATATTGAGGGGAGAAGGTAGACCAGATTATCCTATTGCAAGATTAAAGCGTAGATTGATTACATCTGGTTACTTTGCAGAAGAATGTACTTGTTGTGGGTTTGATGAGAAAAGAGCAACAGATGGAAAAGTTCCACTACTATTAGATTTTTTAGATAATGAATGGCAAAACCATAAATTGGAAAATCTACGATTTTTATGCTACAATTGTTTCTTTCTATTGGTGGGTAAGAGAAAAATACCAAAAAGAGGAACTATTGTGACGCAAGGAGTGGTAGATGATGGTGATGAAGATGAAGCAACGGAAGATGAAACTACAAATGAATAATTATGATAGAAAGATATTTTGATTTATTAACACAAGAAAAGTATAATCAACTTACAAAAATTGTTGAAAAGCTGAAATGGAGTTATGAGGGGTTTAGTACACCTGATAAAAACTCAAATAGATTTTGGTATTCCGAATTGATGGACCATCCATTCTTTACTGATTGGTTAGAACAAATACAAAAACTAACTAATAAAAATTTTAAAATAGATAGATTATATGCAAATGGTCAAACATTAGGACAAGATGGTAGTTGGCATGTTGATTCGAATGATAATGAAAATGGTTATACATTTTTATATTATTTTAATGATTATGATGATGTATCTTTAATTGGTGAAACTTATTTTGTGGTAGATGGAGAACCAGTTGGTATAACCCCAATACCAAATTCGGCAGTATTATTTCATCACCAATACAAACACAAAGGGATGGCACCCAGAAAAGGATATAACGATTTACGTGTTACTATTGCCTTTAAACTAACAGAAATAACCAATACTTAAAAAAACCTTAAAATAATTTGGAGATGTTAAATAATATTCGTATATTTGTATCACTTAAAAATTAAAACAAATAAATAAACAAAAAACTATGGCGAAATACTTTCAAGTAGCAGTAGAGTTACACACAGACAATGGTAAGGGTGGAACTAAAAAAGTAACAGAACAATATTTAGTGGATGCTCAATCGGTGACCGAAGCAGAAGCAAGAGTTGTTAAGGAATTTGAAGCATCTAACATTCAGTTAGAGTACAACATCAAAGGAGCAACCCAATCAAAAATCGTAGAGGTATTTGAATAATGGAAACGCAAGTTAAAGAAGAAAAGAAACTTGTACTTAAACGTCTTCCACCCGGAGATAAGTGGGTATTTGCCGAAGGTTTATCTAAAAGCGTATTCCCATCTCTAACAGATGGATTGGAGGCTTGGTATCAATATAAAGGTGATACACAATTCTTTATGGATGCCAGAAAAGGTACAGTTGAGGTAGTTTCAACAATTGAAGTGGAAGTCCCACAGAAGAGATTTTCGTTGTATGGCGAGGATTAGTTATATTTATTATAGTAAAAAACAATTTAAAAACCAATGAAAAAATTATTTGATTTTATCAAAAACCTTTTCGCTAAAGCAGACGAAATTGAGCAAAAGGTAGAACAATTTGTAGCAAAAAGTGATTTTATATCACCTACAATTAAAAAGGATGTACAATCGACACTTAATAAAGTGAACGAATTGGAAGCTAAAACTAAAAAAGTAGTAGCCAAAGTGGAAGTAGCAGAACAAAAAATTACAACTGCTATTAAGAACAAAGATATTGTTTCAGCAACAATTGCAGTTGAATCTGTAAAAGATGTAGCATCAGACGCCACATCATTAGTATCAGATGTAAAAGAAGAAGTTAAAGCAGTTAAAAAGAAAAAGCGTTATTATAAACCAAAAACAAATAAACAATAAAAACAAAAAGTATGAAAAATTTATTATTCGTAGCGTTCATCGCATTAGGATTAGGATTAGTGGCTTGTGGTTCATCTAACAATGATGCAACCGTTGTAGATTCAGTAGCAGTTGATACAATTTCAGCAGATTCAGCAGCATCTGATTCAGTAGCAGTTGATTCAGTAGCCAAATAGTTAAACCTATTTAATAATCAGGCCTCCCGTTTGGGAGGTTTTTTTATGCAAAAATAATTAAGAAAAGCGTAGGAAATATGAAATAAATTGCCTATCTTTATAGGGTAATGAGAGTTAGATATAAAATAAAATCAATATTGGGTAAAATAACACCAAAAGTGGGTAAAATACCATTTGACATTCTCAATTATTTTCACTATATTTGTATATACATTAAAAGATAGATACTATGCTAAATAACTTCTTCAAAGGTAAAACCGCTACGAAATCAGCCACATCTTTTTGGGCTAATGATTACGATTTAGATTATGGCTGGGATGATGGTGATGTGGATGTTCCTACTAGAACTGCTACTGAAACTTCTACTTTACATTATTTAAAGTTAAATGCTCACCGCAGAGCGATTTCCAACTTTGTAAACATCCTTACTAACAGAAATATTCCTGTTAAGTTTACCATCAAAGGTGATTCTTATACGGATGGTAAATCTGTTACTATCTCTTCCGATTTGAAGCCAGATAAGTTTGATTCTACGGTTGGTTTAGCATTGCACGAAGCATCCCACATTGTTCTTACTGATTTTGAAACCTTTGTAAACTACAAAGCAAATCCTACATTAGTTGATAAGTATTTAGCGGTGGTTGAAAATATTGATACTGCTAATTCATCCCACCAAAGTTGGGCTAAACAACGGATTTGGGATTTGGTTAAGAACTTAACTAACTATGTAGAAGATAAGCGTATTGACAATCACGTTTACACTACCTGTCCTGGCTATCGCGAGTACTATCGTTCTTTATACGATACATATTTCAATGATGCTTCTATTGATAAAGGATTACTTTCAAATGAATACACTACGGAAACTATTGATTCTTATTTGTTCCGTATTATCAATATCACTAACCCTAACACTAACTTATCAAAGTTACGTGGTTTAGGTAAGATTTCCAAATTGATAAACTTAAACAATATCAAACGCATCACCACTACCCAACAGGCAGTTGATATTGCTGAAGGTATTGTTGAAATCATTCTTCAATCTATCTCCGATGAAATGGAAGACGAGAAGAATGGTAATGGTAAGCAAGACGCACAGAATGGACCACAAAGTGAAGGCGATGGTTCTGGTAACGGACAAGGTGGTGAGGGTGAAGGTGATGAAGAAAGTGATGATGATTTAGAGGTTGAGTTTGATGATTCGGAAAATGATGAGAGTGGTTCAGATTCAGGTCCATCTGCTTCTATGAACCAACCACTTAAAGGTAAGGTTAAAGTTAAAGAATCCGAAGGTAGTGGTTCTGATAAAGGTGCTACTTTAAGTGAAGCTAATAAAAAGAAATTAGATAAAGCAATTCAAAAGCAAAAGGATTTCTTAAAAGGTGAAACTAAAAAGAAAGCAATTACTAACAAAGACGATAAAGCATTGGAACAAATTGCTAAATCAGGTACGGAATTAGTAAATGTTGCCGGTGAAACTATTGAAGGTGTTGGTAAAGTTCCTCAAACGCAGGTAGTTGTGGTTAAGAAATTGACAGAAGAGTTGATGAAATCAGAAAGTTTCCCATTAGCTAGAACTGATTGGAAAACAAAAGAATTAGTAGTTGATGAAATAACCTTACAAAAAGGTTTGGCGTTAGGAACTATGTTAGGCAAGAGATTGCAGGTTCGTAGTGAAGAGCGTGATACTGTCTACAATCGCCAATTAAACGGACGAATTGACCGTCGGTTAGTTTCTGCATTAGGATATGATTACCAAAATGTATTCTATACAAAAGAGGTTGATAAGTTTAAGAAAATCATTCTTCACATTTCATTAGATGCATCTGGCTCAATGTCCGGTGACCGATGGAGACAGGCAATGACCACTACAATCGCTATCTGTAAAGCGGCTACGATGGTAAACAATTTGGATGTACAACTTTCAGTTCGTTCAACAATTGATGGTGGTAGCTGGAACAATAACAAACCTTATATGGTGATTGCATACGATTCTCGTACTGATAAGTTTACAAAAGTTAAGCAATTAGTTGCGGCATTAGAACCCAATGGAACTACACCCGAAGGTTTGTGTTTTGAAGCAATTATGAAACACTTTACTGAATCAACAAACGATTTAGAATCTTATTTCTTAAATATATCAGATGGTGAGCCAAACTTTGGTAATGATTCAATCAGTTATTCTCGTGATGTAGCAGTTAAGCACACCGCGGAAATGGTTAAGAGAATCAAACAACGAGGTATTGGGGTGTTGAGTTACTTTGTATCTGATTACACACCATACGAAAGCTCAAAGCAAGTATTCTCCAAAATGTATGGTAAGGACGCTAAATTTATTGATGTTAATGGTTTAGTTCCAATCACTAGGACTTTGAATGAATTATTTCTTAAAAAATAATGAAAAAAAGTTCAAAAATATTTGGTAAAGACGTTGCATAATTGAAATATTTTGCGTATCTTTATTAAACATTGAGAGAGTTACTAATTTTAAACATAAAACATAAATTCAATTCCTATGACAAATTCAATTAAAAGTTCAGAGTTCGGTTACACAAATGAGATTTACAAATTGGAAAAATTACCCAATGGTAGAATCCAAATGATGAATACGCAAGGTGATGTTGTCACCGGTGTTTCACTTCACCCACATACTCGCAAACGTGCTTTGGATTCCAATTCGGCAGTTCGTGCTCACGTTAGTAAAGCGGGTAATAAAAGTTACAGATTAGTTGATATGAAAGAATACGAAAAACTGGTTAAACCGTTAAACACTACAAATGCAGAACCTGCAAATGAAATTCCAAATGAGCACAAATCAATTGTGGATTTCATTCAAAATGATTCGGTTACATTAAAACCTAAATCTCTGATAATTTCAGATTTGAAATGGAAATTCTTAATCCGTTCAGCAGTTAGGGCTCGTAACATTATGATGACAGGACCTGCGGGTTCTGGTAAAACTTTAGCCGCAAAGGCATTGGTTGAGGCATTAGGAAGACCATTCCACTACTTTAATTTGGGAGCAACGCAAGACCCGCGTGCAGCATTAATTGGTAATACTCACTTTGATAAAGGTAAGGGTACTTTCTTCTCTGATTCTGCGTTTGTTACAGCAATCAAAACTCCAAATGCAGTGGTGTTATTAGATGAGTTAAGTAGAGCACATCCAGAAGCTTGGAACATTTTGATGACAGTTTTAGACCAGGGACAACGCTACTTGCGTTTGGATGAGGCAGAAGGTTCACCAATCGTTCCGGTTGCAGACGGAGTTACTTTCATTGCTACTGCCAACATTGGTAATGAGTACACATCCACTCGTGTTTTAGACAGAGCAATTATGGACCGTTTCACAACTATCGAAATGGATGTTCTTAACAAAGAGCAAGAGTTAGAATTACTAACAATGCTTTATCCTGGTATTGATTCTTACGATTTAAACGCAGTTGCAGAAATCGCTGCTCATACTCGTGACCAAATTCGTAATGAGGCAGGTAAGTTGAGTACTGCAATATCTACGCGTGCTAGTGTTGAAATGGCTGGATTAATTTACGATGGTTTCAATTTGGTTGAAGCTGCTGAAATCTCTATCTTCCCATTCTACTCTACCGATGGTGGTATTGATTCTGAAAGAACTTACATCAAGCAGTTAGTTCAAAAGTATCTACGTGATACTACTGAAGAGAAGCCATTGTTTGAAGAGAAGGTTGAAGAAAACGATGAAGAAAACATTGTTTGGTAATTAACTCACTATGGTTGGGTGTGAAAGCACCTATCCTTTATCTTATATCATTATGAAATATAATCCCAACGAAGAATTGACTCAAAATGAGTTAAGTGCGTTAGAAGAGGCAGATTTCTTTGAGTATTTAGACTCAAAAGCAGAGTATCTCAAAACAAAATCAATGCCTTTACCATCGCGTTTAATTAAGAATTATGCATATATGACAGAGGCAGTTTCTAATATGGATGGTAATGGTGAAATACATAATATCGTAAATAATACAGCATTAGAAACTATCATCCGTCAGAACAAAGAATTATCTGATGATTTGTTAGCAGAAAAATGGGAAGAAAAACTAAACAAAAAAGAAAATGATTAATATGAATATAGTAAATATAATTTTAGGATTGACTTTAATTATTTTAGGAGGATTGATTCTATTGGGAGCACCTCTAATGTATGTATGGAATTGGATAGTACCATCCATATTTGGATTACGTTACATTACATTTTGGGAAGCAGTGGGTTTAAATATCCTAACCGGTATATTATTCAGAAATAGTATTTTCCCAACCAATACATTTAATATAATCAAAAGCAAAATATCATAATATTATGAACGTATCACTAACAATAGAACAAACCAAATGGTTTATAGATGCCAAAAACTACAAAGAGGCATTGGAACTTGCTCAAAATAGTATAACCTATTTAGCAAATCAAAGTAGAGAGCATGGTAATGAGTTTATAGTTCCAGCCTACTTACCTATATTTGGTGAATGGATTATGACATCTAACGGTAAACAGAAACGTGTTCTACGATATGATAAAAAAGAAACAAAATCAGTAGATTATTGGAAAGAAAGATTTTGGGAGTTATATTTATTAGCAGAAAAAAAGTACAAAAGACAACAAAATAAAATTAAAAAACAGGAGTTATTATGAATTTAATGGACAAGGTTATTGTTAAAGATGGGCAGAATTTTTTAGAAAATATATTCTACCTACGAAATAATTATGTAAAATCCAAAAATATATTTACATCGGAAGATAATTTGGTGTATGATGAAAGTCTGGCAGTAATATGGGAAGGTTCGGTTGGCTCAAAGGCAATAAGGCCATTAAGAGATGATTTACCATATACGCAAATTGATGAAACCACATACGAATTGGATGTTGCACCATATTTGCATGGTCCTTTCACTATGGCAGATTTATTCTAATAATAATTAGGAATTATCAAAAAAAATGTGTATATTAGTGTCACACTAAAACAAAATTGGTTATGAGTAAAACAAAAGAATATTATTTGGAAGTGTTAGGATTAAAAACGGAATCTCTTTACGATGATGTGGAGTATAACAATCCACCATTGGATTTGTTTTTAGATGAAGAAATTAAATGCAACCTAACAGAGCAGGAAATTTACGAAGCAGAATTACTATCAGGTTATTTACACCAAACTAATCAAAAGTAATTATGACAAAGAGAGAAGAGAATGCTGTGGTTAAAGAATACCACCCATCTGCATTGGCAGATTTATTAGATTTAATTGATAAATTTGGTACAGATAAAGCATATGAAATATGTAAGGACCAAAAGTTAAAAGAACAAAAGGAAATGTTTGAAAAACTTTACCTTTAATTATTTGTATAAATCAATTTATTTTTGTATATTTGTAAAACTTTAAAATCTAAATAGTTATGAGAACCTTTTATTATTACGAAAATCCACGCAAACGCTACAAAGCAATGCAAACTGCAACAGAAGGCACTACTTATGTGTTGGAATATCGTGTTAAGAATTTTAATACTTTTGGTAAATCTTTTTATACTTGGAGACATGTATTGGATATGATTTCTAAATTAAAGTTCAAAGAGGTAAAACCACTAATTGATAGAAGAGTTAATTTAGATAGAGAAATACGGACTATGAATCGTAAAACATACACCAATCCATTTCTGGAGTATATTAACGATTTGGATTAACTATTTTTCTAAAAGTATATATTTATAGAAGAATAAAAACACAGATTATGAAAAAATTATTATTATTATCGGCTATTGTATTTGGAATGAATACTGCAGCCACAGCGCAAGAGTGGTTATTTTCTGCAACTAGAAAGGGTGGTCCAGCAGATGGATACATTACTGCAGGATACATCAAAAAAGGATGGGGAATCTATGCAGGTTTACCTTATACTGAAATCCAATCTGCACAGGCAAATGGAAATGTTGCAATTCCTGCAATCAACACACAGACAGGTACTATTTCAAGCCAAATGAAATATGGTATTCTTCGTCAAGTGGTTGAAGGTAAGTGGATGTTTGGTGCTGGTATTCAACCAACAATAAACGGAACTAAACCAAATGTATTCTTAATGTATAATCCATTAAAATCTAGTGGTAATTTGAAATTATGGACAATTGGTAACTTGGTAGGTTCTGATTTTACATTAGGTGTAGGTTTATCTCTTAAAATGGGTAAATAGTGCCAAACAAAAATAGTTACAGAGACAGAAATGTCATAAATAGACTCATAAAAGAATTAGAAGAAAAGTTGGGGTTTGTATATTCCTGTGAAAATCATTTAGATAAAACAGGCAATTTATCCAAACCTCAACTAAATATTTTGTATGGAATGGTACAAAATCTTCATATTGTAGATACTTATATCAAAAATACAAAAAATAATGATGTGGGAAACTAAACTATATGGAACTTCTTTTTTAAGTTTAAAAGACAGCAAGGGGAATAGTTCAAAATATATTAAGGTAGAAGATGCTACCAAAGTTGCAGAAACTGCTTGGAATGAAGCACTAACAAAGGTGCAAGATGTATTCCAATCCGAACCTGATATTGTTCAGGAGTGCAAGGATTTAAAATTATAATCAAATGGAATTTGTATTTATATCAGATACTCATGGTTTACATCGTGAGATAGAAAAACTATATCAGTTTCCACAAGGAGATTGTATTATCCACGCCGGTGATGTGAGTAATATGGGTAAGCCAGAAGAACTACGTGATTTTATAGATTGGTTTTCTAATCTACCATATAAATACAAAGTTTTTATAGCAGGTAATCACGACTTTGGATTAGAGCATCAAGACTTGGTTCAAGAGCTACTTAAAGATAAAGACCTAATATACCTTAACGATAGTGGAATTGAGTTGGAAGGATACAAACTATGGGGTATGCCGTGGACTCCTTTGTTCGGTAATTGGGCATTTATGAAACCGCGTGGCGGTATAATTGGTACGAAGGTAAATCTTATACCAAATGATACTGATATTCTAATTACACACGGTCCACCATTTGGTAGATTTGATTTTACCAAATATACACATACATCTTGTGGGTGTGAAATGTTAAAGCAGAAAGTTCAAACCATAAAACCTATGATTCATGTCTTTGGTCACATTCACGAGGATGGTGGTAAGATATATGATGAGGCATTTAGTACCAGGTCAATCAATGCATCTTTGTTAGATGAAAATTATAAGATAAAAAATCCGATAATTTGTTGGGATAGTGATACGGATACTTTCTATAATACAAATCCTACACTTTAAGGTGTAGGTTTTTGTGTTTTTTGTTATACTTATTATTGTACGGGTCAAACCATCCCCCAATAAAAAACCAAAAATCTTTTGGTAAAGTACTAAAAAATTGTTATATTTGTAAAACCATTTAATCAAATGAAAATATTCAGCTGGTTTAAAAAGTTATTTAAAAAGAATGATGAAATACACCAATTCATTGTTACACTTGCAGATGGAACGCAAGAGTTACGAGTGTATAAAAACGGAAAGAGAGTAGACAAGAATGAAATCATCCGTAATTCTATCACCAAACAAAGGAAAATATGAGATTATTGATATGTTTAATTTTAATAGTAAATACAGCATTAGCTAAACCAACCTTAAAACCTAAATTAGAAAAAGAAGAAGTATTAAATTATATGGATAGTTTGGGTATTCAATATCCAGAAATAGTATGGGCACAGGCAGTATGGGAAACCGGTCATTTCCGTTCAAAATTGTATGTATATAACAACAATCTATTTGGAATGCGGGTGGCTAGAAGTAGGAAACACACCGCAATAGGCAAACGATTTGGTTATGCTAGATATTTAAGTTGGCAAGAAAGTGTATTAGATTACAAATACTTTCAGCAGTTATTTATAGGTAAAATAAAGAGCGAAAAGGATTATTTTAGGTATTTGGATAAGTATTATAGTGCCGGAAGACACTATTCAAAATCAATTAAAAAAATATTATAAAAGTGTATATTTATTGGTGAATTTAAACCTACAAATTATATGAGCTTTTTAACAAGCGTTAAAGATTTTTTAATAAATAACAATACCCAAATATTTTTAACATCCATACTGCTTTTTATAGCAACAATCAGTTACACTAGATATAATGTAAAGGAAACTGCTAAAAAAGAAAGATATGAAGAAATGAAATATCGTTTGGATTCTGTAATGTATGAAAATTATAGAAGAGAGAATCAGTTACTACATGATGTTGCCAAAAGAGATAGCGCTTGGGTAGCAGAAAACAAAGAAGAAAAATAGGTTATGGATTGGAAGGATGTTACAAAACTACAAAAGCGAGAGCTAATAATCAAAGCAGTTAGTGAATTATACGATGCAGCTGAAAAAGATGGTGTTAGTACACTCACGCTCAATCTAAACTTTAATCCTTACAATTGGGGACATAAAATAAATACAGATTATCAAATAGGTTATCTAACAGAAAATGACAAAAAACCCATTTCGTAAAGATTTTATGAAATATCAAGATAATTTATATATTATCCATGCAATACATCCTGCCGAAAAGGTTAAAGACCATAACGGAATAAAGGAGCAATTGGGTTGTAATTTGGTATTGAGACAACAAAATCAAATGTATTTTTTAGAGCAAGTGCAAGATGTAGTTTTTGAAGAAACAATTGTATAATTATATGGAAGAAAAGAACGAACTGATTGACGAACAAGCAAAGTTAGCAAAATTAACAGATATGGTGAATGAATATATTCAAACATTTGGTTTGGATGTAACACATACCGATGATGATGTAGTTAATTTAGAACATAAGATATTTTATTTGTTACATTCTCGTGAAAGAATAGAAGAGAAAACTTTCAAAGGAAATGATGCAAAAGAATGGGTAGCAAAATACGGACCGGAAGCAAATGTGTTTAAGGAAAGTGAGGTTTTGAATTTTATAAAAAAACACAAAATCAAATAACTATGGAAAACTTAAACGAAGGTAAATCAAATGTAGGTCAACCAATTGATAGAAAGGTAAACCTAAAACTTATTGGTGATGTATTACTTGCTAACAAAACAAAAGCAGGTGCAGGTAAAGGAAATGCAAAATCTAATATGAATAAGAACGCATCATTCAAAGCAAAAGTAAGTAATACAAAAATGAATATCCGTAAAGCTCAATAAAATGGAAATTACAGAAGAACTATTATTATCTCTTGGGTTTGTGAAAAACCTAGTAACAGAGGAGGAATCTGGCGGAGATACTTATTATTACTATTCAATAGATTTACTAACAGATGATAATGGGTATTCGGCTATTACATTACTATCTTGCGCAAACGATGAAGTAGAAGAAAATGGTGGATGGGTAGTTGAAGTAATAGATAATGGACACCATAAGATTAAAGATGCCGCTTTACTTACCACATTTATAATGGTGTGTAGAGATATAGAAAATCAGTAAGTTATGAAAAACTATAAGTATAGTATTAGTCAATTCCGTTGGGATAAGAATGAAAACTGCTTTTATGCATCTGCTCCTTATCTATGGGATGAGAATAGACCAGAGTGTGTAGATACATTCCCAAACGGAAAGAAAAAGTTTATCATACAAAATCCTAAAACTAATGGATTTCGTAGGTTTTCCTTTCTTAAAGAATACGATGAAAAGCATGAGTGGGTACACGATACATATAGTATTGAGCAAACTGATACAATTTGGGAGTTTGTAAGTGAGGATGGTATAAAATGTAAAATATCTCAACTACCATAATGGAACAAGTTATAACCATAAATGATATAGAATATACAGTTATTAAAGGTATTAAAATTAGTACCTATATGAGTGCAGTATATGAAATTGAAGAAGGTGGTAAAACTTATTTTAAAGCATGTAGATGGGTGGAAGTGATGGATAAAAATATAAAAGAAGTATATTACATTAAAGAAATAAACAACACAAGAAGTTCAGGTATATGAAAGTAAAGATTAAAAAGTTACACCCAAATGCAGTAAAACCAAAGTACGCAAAAGAAAGTGATGCTGGTATGGATTTGGTAGCAACTCAAATCATTAGTGAAACCCCATCACAAATAACGTATGGCACTGGATTAGCCATCGAAATACCAGATGGTATGGTTGGGTTAGTATTCCCACGTTCATCAATCCGTAATACCGGCTTAACTCTATCCAATTCAGTTGGTGTAATTGATGCCGGATATAGGGGTGAAATCCTAGCAACATTTAATAAGAATGGAGTCAACCCACGTGAGTTTTACAACATAGGTGATAGGATAGTACAAATTATAATCGTACCACACCCAATTATTCAAATAGTAGAGGTGGATGAGTTGAGTGAAAGTAGTAGAGGTATAGGTGGATTTGGTAGTACAGGCAAGTAGTTAAAATATGTTAAAGTCTATATAAAACCTATATACGTCTCAATATTTTATCATTTTAATACAATAGAAAGTTCACATAATAGTTATAGATAAATAAACCAAATTCAATATGAAAAACTTTTTTGTTACTACAATTTTGATGATTACATCCATTGTAGCATTTTCTCAAACGATTGATACATCAAACAAAAATCGTTTCTTCCCACAAAGATTACATCAACCACAATCCCGTTATTTCCGTCCAATACCTGATAAGTTTGGATTTGATAATCACCAAAGAGGAATGCAAAGAGGACCACAACTACCAATACCAGATAGTATTTATATGAAAAGTGGTAAGGTTATTATGATATTTGATGCAAATAAAATCAAACAATTTATTCAAAATAGAAGAAGTAAATGGATGAACTTATAGTAAGTGCTGGTATTGCTTTGTTTGGCATAATCATTGTTATTTTTTTGACAGATTACAAAAAAGGTACTAGAAAATAGTACCTTTTTTATTTGGATTTGTAAAATAAATTTCGTATATTTGTTTTATGGCAAAGATAAGTAATGAACCAATAGCACCTAAAAAGTTTGAGCAGGTGTATGAAGATGAACGCGAGATAATGATATGGAAATATGATTATTCAAAGTTTACCAATGGACCAGTATCGGTTGAAATCAAATCAAAATACCAACCATTTGAACCAAAGAAGAAGAAACCTAAAAAAGAAAAAGAACGATTTAATAGATTTTTTTAATATGATAAAAGCACTAATATTATTTGGAATTATTTTGGTGATTTTTGCACCAATTTGTTGGTTATGGGTAAGAGGTTTGGATGATATGCAAAAAAATCATCCCCATTACAAAGGAAATGATTTATTTGGTGAAACTGAATAAATGATATTTATGTAGGATGATAACTCCTACTTATATAATATTTGGAACAATAATTGTAATTTTAATAATATTAGTTAGGATAATGTTCTGGCTATTTGATGATATGTAATATGGAAATAATATTAGATTTAACTTTTGTTGTTATAGCAGTATGGTGTATTGTTATGTATGTAAGAAATACAAATAGAGTTATAGATGACTTGATGAAACAATTAAAAGAAAAGCAAAAAGATGAAAAGTAAACTTACAATATCAGGTATAGAATCTTTAAGTGCAAAATCGTTTGATATTGGATTATCAATAACTTATGTCTTATTTGATGAGTTTTCATATAGAATTGGTTTTAAATATGATGGTGATAAAGGTTCAATGATTATACAAAGAATATCAAACAATACATTATATGCAATTGATTGGAAATACGCAAATAAGCAAGATTACTTTGTATTATTAGAAAACCACATAAACACAAAAAGTAAATTAGTAGATACTATTTTATCAGGTATAGATTTAACATTAAACTCTTAAAATGAATTACAAAGAAAAAATTACAGATGTGCCAAATTGGCCAGTTGATGGTGTTATGTTTCGTGATATTACACTTTGATTTGCAAGAAAACCACAGAAAAGGAGCTGATTTGTTTTTAGAAAAACTATATGATATTAAAGATACACAACTTTCATAAGTTAGAAACACCAAAACTAACAATTGGAATGTGGGATTTGAGGGAAACAACAAGTGATACTGATTTCTATGGTGCATACTTTTATCATAAAAATATAGTTACTAAATCCCAATGGCCATATCCTCACATTGAAGCAGTAATCAACCGATATAAAGTTGATGAGTTGGGTTATCAAATAGAAATAAAATTGTGGGAAGAATGGGGTCAATGGGATAGTTTGTTTGAAGTATTTGTGGAAAAGGATGCTATAAGTAATAAAGATAAATTTTTAGATATAATTAGTGATAGTATTAAAGTAATTCAAATATAATGCTAACCATAAGTAATTTTGAAAAGCTAGATGGATACCAAGATGATGAACTACGAATATGTGGTGTATTCCAATATGGTGATGTATATAGAATATTTGTAGATTATGCAATAGAATTTGAAAATATAAACATCTATATTAATATAAATAGAAATAAACGAACAGATGTAGACCCAAAGTTCCCACTTGATAAAACGCCAGTATATAATACAACAATTGAACATAGATTTATCAATGGCAATGTCAAACGAAAAGATTTGGGTATAAAAAAGAAAGCGTTGGAGAGTAGTGATAATATAATAAAAGCAATAAAGGAGATGCTAGATGATTTTGTAAACGAAAGATGAAAAAGTTACTGATATTTGTACCTATATTACTATTGGCTTGTATGAAAGAGCCAGAATATATAGTACCAGCCCCACCTCCATATAATTTTACATTTCAATTAGATTCTGCTTTAAATGGTAGTGGTACTCGTGCTTTGGTTAAAGATAAGGCAGGGTATTATCATATGAAATTATCCGAATATACTTTTCAAACTTTTAGCCGTATTACCGGAAAATTTTTGTGGAATGGTAAACCAAATCCTAGACCATCACCAGTTGAATGTTGGATAGAGTGGAAGAGTTCACACTATTGGGTCTTAAATAATAAAACAAATCTATTTGTAGTATATAAAACCTATTTTAATGAATTTACAGGAAAACTGACAACATCGGAGTTGGGTACATTCAAATCACAATCAAACCAACTAATACCAACTGTCAATGGTTCATCATATCCATCATCAACCGATGGTAGTATAAATACGGTATTTGCTCCAATATACTATATGGTTGGAGATACTATAACAGTAACAGCAATAGCACATATAAACAAAGAGATACCAACATCGAAATTATTTGTGATAAGTGTGAAGGATTCATTAGAAAGAAAAGTAAGATTTATTTGTGAATGATAAAAAAATTTACTATATTTGTAGTAATAAATAAAATTAAATAATGGAAGTTAAATACGCAACAATTGCAACCAAAGACCAGGAAGATGGTAGAGTATTAGTAAAACATATATGTGTATGGCAAGATGAGCCATCGGAGGATGATGTTAAAAATTTAGTTAAAGAACTTTGGGAAAGGCCAGAATGGGCTATGGTTGAGGATGATGATTATGATTTGGTTAATTTAGAAAGAAACGAAGAGAACGAACACATCTTTGAGCAACTGAATATACCAAAGGAAATCACAGAACAAACGGAAGAAGCAGATGTAGTCACTACACCAAAGAAGAAAGCAACTCCAAAGAAGAAACCAAAAAAATAAGCAGATTATGTCAATTGATTTGGAAGATATAAATAAAAGATTAGATGATTTTTTAGAGAAAAACACATCAAAGAAAGAACGTGTTTTTAGGCAATTCCATCCAATAGGTGATGATGATTATGTAGTAGAGTTTCCAAAAGGACCTACCACTACTTACTATACCGTTAAAAAGGATACATACAACAAACTCAAAGCGGAAACTATAAAGGAGTTGAATGGAATAGAAGATAAAAACGAACTGCGGGCAGTTGAGTTGAGGACAGTGCTTGTAATGTTAGATTGGATACACAAAGAATCCTAATAAATAATATGCAAACAATAGATAAATTTAATCAGTTCTATGAGCATGGTGGATACGAATCAAAAATGAAAATGATTCAGAAATCAAAGACCAATAACATAGATAAGCAGAGTGAGATGACAAAGTATTTGGCTGAAATCTATATGGATTTTGTAAGAGCAGAAGGTAAGGTAGATGATGGGATGATGCGAGTGTTCATAGCAGTAACCGCACAATACTTCGGTGAGATATAGGCCCGTAGGGGAAGGGGCGGGGGTAGGAAACGAAGTCGAACCCTAAATTTTTTGATAGTTTAAATTTATTCTTAAATTCATACTCATAGTATCAATAATGGATTTCTTTTAAACTATATGGACTTGTAGCTCACTCGGTTAGAGCGGCGGTCTCATAAACCGAAGGTAGCAGGTTCGATTCCTGCCTGGTCCACACACAATAGTATAAAATAATAAAAATATGAATAAAGATTTAAAAGCAACTCTAATAACCATTAGTATGATTTTAGGGTTTATTGGGTTCATTACCCTAATTATTGCATTCCCCCAAATAGTCCTTTGGTTATTGGTAGGTATAGCCGGGTTTTGTGGTATTAACATCATCATTCTTTTATGGGATTCGGTGAGAGCGGGTTTGGATAAGGATGGTAAGGAGGGTGAGTATTCACCTAATAAAGCCTATTGGGACGAATTACAAGCCAAAGTTGATGCGGATAATGAAAAGAAAAAGCGGGAAGCACGTTTGAAAGAGATGATGAAAAAGGATGAGGAGTTGGGTTTGTATGGTGCTTTTGATTTGGACGAAAATGATAAGAACCAAATCGGGTAAAAAATAAGTCTAATGGATGCGTGGAAAAGGTGGGAGATAGAAATGGA
>Ga0304730_1001329_pt1 | contig 18873 bp, 20 predicted proteins | sample M_130628_MF_Meta_FD_190474 | JGI IMG/M metagenome (GOLD analysis project Ga0304730, IMG submission 190474) | Freshwater microbial communities from Lake Montjoie, Canada to study carbon cycling - M_130628_MF_MetaG (v2) (version 2) | ecosystem: Environmental > Aquatic > Freshwater > Lake | place...
TTATCTGTTCCGTTATAAATAGTCATTTGGACACAAATGGTCGGTAATCTTGAGGTTATGAGCGAATTACATGGATTTATGGCCCCAAAGACCCCAACGGGAAAATCAGCAATCATCCCGAATATGCCTTGGTTTTATTCAGGTACTTTACTGACAGTTGAGTATCTAACTGATGAAGCTAACGTCAGGGCTATCTTGCCGCCTGAGCTAGACCTAGCTGATGAGCACCCAGGTGCAGTCGCTCTTATCTGGGCTGACTGGCAGTCATGTTCAACCGGTGGCGAAGAACTCCTTGATCCAGTTCGCTCACAATACCTAGAGGCATTTGTTGTAGTCAGATGCAAATACCAGGGCAAGACTTACTCACGCTGCGTAGCTATCTGGGTTACTAAAGACTTTGCTATTGCTCGTGGCTGGTTCCAGGGCTATCCGAAGAAGCTTGGCAATGTTGCTGTAACAAGAATCTTCAACCACGGTAAAGCAACTCCAAAACTAGAAGCAGGAGCAAAGCTAGGTGCATCACTTGCAGCATATGATCACAGACTTGCTTCAGCAGTTGTGACCCTAAGAAAGCCTGCAGACTCCAATGGCTTTGTTAACGGTCACCCAATGATTCACTCACGCTGGATGCCCTCTATCACTCCAGGACTTGGTAACTCAATGGATCAACTAATCACCATGGGTGGAGTTGATGCAGATCTAGGAACACCTTGGGTGGGAGATGCTGAACTTACTCTTTCAGATTCACAGTGGGATGAGCTAGCTTCCATACTTCCAGTGAAGGAAATACTTGGAGGTTACTACCGTGAAGTAGGGGTTACCTTCAACGGTGGAACTCTGCTAGCAGATAACTCAAATCCTTCGATTTAGTAATCCTCGAAGTATTCCTGAATCTCCCAGTCAGTCACATCTCTAGTCGATGGGTCTGGCACAGCTGCTTCATATCTTTCAATCTCATCGCGCTTCATAACCAAGAAGATTGCAATCAAACCAGTTGACATGTGCTCACGCATACGCTCATTAGCCTCAAGTGCATCTAGTGCTTCAGTGAATGTTGCAGGAAGAGTTGGTGCGGCCTCATTGTCATAAGCCATACCTTCAGCAGGTGCTGAAACATCAAGCTTTCTAACAATGCCATCTAGGGCAGCTGCCAAGATGCCAGCGACAACTAGGTATGGGTTAGCAGCACCGTCACCAACACGAACCTCTAGCCGAGTTCCTGAACCACGCTCAGGTGGAATACGAACCATGGTGCTTCTGTTGTCATAGCCCCAGTTAGCTCTATAAGGAGCAAGGGTGTCTGGACCTAGTCTCTTGAAAGCATTCACAGTTGGGTTAGTGAAAGCAGTCAGAGCATTAGCGTTCTCACAAAGACCTGCAATCATCTGCTTAGCAACTTCGCTAAGTTCATCGCCCTCGTGCATCAGGTTCTTACCCTGCTTATCGGTAACTGAGAAGTGCAGGTGGAAACCAGATCCTCCCTCATCGCTCCAAGGCTTACCTAGGAAAGTTGCATGCTGACCTTCACGGTGAACAATGTCCTTGATCGAAGTCTTGAACAGGAAGGTTCTATCTGCTGCATCCATAGCTCCTGAATGCCAAAGGTTGATTTCATATTGACCTGGGGAGAATTCATGGTTACCGGCAAATACTCCGATGTTCATTTGGTCAAGCATTCTTAGTAGGTGTAGGAACGTTCCCTTAGGGTCAACTAAGGCACCACTGGTATAGACACGACCTGTTCTCTCAAGTGATCTTTTGAAACCTCCACCCTCAACACGATCAGCGATATAAAACTCAAGCTCCGGTCCAACAACGGGAACTAAACCTAACTTTTCATATTCAGCAATAACTTTTCTAAGCACAGTTCTTGGGGAGAACATGTTTGGCGATGAATCTGGGTTTAGTGCATCACCGATTGCGTACGCTACACCTGGCTCCCAAGGCATTTCATGAATAGTGTCTGGGTCTAATTGTGTGATCAGATCTTGTAGCCCATCGCCTGCGATGTTTTCAGCATCCAGCACTCCACCCTGCGTGGTTGTTACCCAAACTCCTTGGCAAAAGGCGGGGCCATGGCTAGCTGCTTTCTCCAACTGGCTAACAAGCAAGTCCTTAGAACGAGTTATACCTAACACGTCAGAGTAAATAACTCTTAGGACATCAATGCCCTGCTCTTGCAGTTTCTCTCTCAGAGCGGTGAGGTTGGTGCTCATTGCAACTCCTTTGTTACATTTCATTAGGGTTCAAACGATATTTGAATGCTACTTCCTAGTAGCGTTAGAAATAGCCATGGAAACCGAAAAGTTATGAAGGATTTTATGAAAGCGCTCTTTATTCAACATGACCACGTCAGCCCAACCGGCTGGGTAGGTGAGGCTTTAGCCCGTCATGGCTTTGAAATCACTGAAGTTCTTGTAGTTCCTGAAAGTTCTTTTGATACCCCAAATGTTTCCTTTGAATTCCCTGACTTTCATGACTATGACCTAATCATCCCTCTAGGTGCTCCATGGGGAGCTTGGGACGATGCCTGCATCGGTAACTGGTTACAGCCTGAACTTGACTGGATCAAAAGAGCCTTAGATGCTCACAAAGCCGTTCTTGGAATCTGCTTTGGTGGCCAACTAATGGCCAGAGCCCTAGGCGGATCCGTTGCCCCAGGACCTAAAGGTGAAATCGGTTGGACTAACATCTGGTCAGATCGAAAAGATTTGGTAAGCCAAGGACCTTGGTTCCAGTTTCACTATGACTGCTGGCAAGTGCCACCAAGTGCTACCGAGATAGCTCGTAACCCAGCTGCCTCACAAGCATTCATCTATGACAGATCTTTAGCTGTTCAGTTTCACCCTGAACTAAATGCAGCAGCACTGAAGGGCTGGCTTGATTGGGGTGGAAATAAAAAGGTAAGTGCCGACGGTCAAGACCCTGACATCATGATGGCTCAAACTATCGCTGAGGATGAAGCCTCAAAGCAGAGAACCTTTGCTTTGGTTGATGCCTATCTAAAAGATATAGCAAAACTTATCTAAGCGTTACCTTCACTGGGAATCTCTTGATTCCGTTTACGAAGTTTGAACGCAAGTGATCAATCTCACCAACTCTTTCAACTTTGTCAACTCGAGATAACAAATCTTCAAACATGATGCGAACCTCTAGACGAGCGAGAGAGTTACCCAAACACATGTGTGGGCCACCACGACCAAAGGCCATGTGCTCATTAGGGTTTCTCTTCACATCCATCTTGTAAGGGTCAGTGAAGATAGCTGAGTCTCTGTTACCTGATGCGAACCAAGGCACAACCTTCTGTCCTTGCTTGATTAGAGTGCCTTGGAACTCAACATCCTTGGTTGCTGTTCTTCTGAAGTGATAAACCGGAGAAGCTAAACGAATGAACTCTTCAACTGCCCAAGGAATAAGGGAAGGGTCTTCCTGCAGCATTGCCATCTGCTCAGGGTTCTCAATTAGGTAGTTCATAGTGTGTGAGATGGTGTGACGAGTGGTCTCGTTACCAGCAACAACTAACAGCAAGAAGTAAGTGTTGAAATCACGCTCTGAAAGTGGAATGCCATCTGATGGCACCTGGTTGATCAAAGTAGAGACAAGGTCTTTGCCGTCTTTACCTCTGCGCTGATTAGCAAGGTTCTGACCATACTCAAAAACCTCTAGCGCGGCAGGGGATCTAAAAGGAACTAGACGATACTTTTCACTTTCAGGATCTTCCAGCAATACATCTGCGTGCTCAGGGTCAGTGTTACCAATCATGCGGTTACCCCACTCAATCAACTTGTCAGTGTCATGATCTGGAACATCAAGCATTCGAGCCAGAACACGAATAGGGAAATCAGCAGCAACTTCATCAACGAAGTCAAAGCTTCCCTTAGCAAAAGCATTGTCAAGAGTTGTTGCAGTTAGCCCTCTTAGGAATGTTTCATAGCCTGAAACTGCCTGTGGAGTGAACTCCCCCTGAAGCAAACGTCTAAGTGCACGGTGACGGGAACCATCTGTTTCCAAAAGAGATCTTCTAGCCTCCTCTTGCTCAGCATCAACCTCTTCCAAGTTAGTGAAGTGGTTTGAGGTGAAAGTACCTGGGTCACGAAGGACCTTAACGATGTCCTGGTATCTGGTCACTGACCAGAAACCACTATTCGGTTTCTCCTCAACATCCCAGTGAATAGGTGCTTCAGCACGGAGCTTGTCGAAGACGTGCCAAGGGGCACCACCATCGAATAGGTCTAGATCTGCAAGGGTTAGTTCTGACAGCTGTGTCATGTTCACTCCGATTGTTAGGATACGAATCATTTTTAGATTACAACCCTAACGACCAAGAAACGCCTTTGTGCCCTAAAAGTTATTTAGAACCGAATGATTAGTGGAGAATAGAAGAACCTATTTAGGAGGTATCTCATGGCCGGACCACATACCCTTGCCGAGACTGAACGCCAAGTCAACGAAAAGCTTGTTCACAAGAACATCAACTTCGAAGCCATGGCCGTTACCTCCAACCTCTTTAGAGCAGCCAACTCAGTTAGAAACCACTTAGAAAGAACAGTGCTAGCAAAAGCAGATCTATCATGGACTGCTTTTGTGGTGCTATGGGTTACTTGGATTTGGGAACCAATTGAAACTAGACAAATCGCAGTAGAGGGAGGCTTTTCTAAAGCCACCCTTACCGGTGTGCTATCAACCTTAGAAAAGCGCTCACTCATTACAAGAACTAAGAGCAAAGACGACGGAAGACTGGTCATTGTTCAGCTGACCAACAAGGGCAGAAAACTAATGGACACCCTTTTCCCTGCCTTCAACAAACAAGAAACAGCAGTAGCTAACGTTGTCACCCAATCAAAGCAAGGCCAACTAGCAGATCAGCTAAGAGCAATAACTAAGTTTGCTGAAGCTAATTCTTAGCCGCTTCTGAAACAAACTTTGTAAACAGCTCCATCTGCTGCTGAATTGATTTGTAGTTATCTTCTGGATGCCACTGCACACCATAGGACCAAGCTTTAGCTTCAATCTTGAAGGCTTCAACATGTCCTTCTTCAGCTCTAGCTAATGCTTCTAAACCTTGACCTAGTTCTTTGATGGCTTGATGGTGGAAGCATGAGCTCTCTAGTACTGGGTTAGTAAGTCCTAAGCCTTCGGCATCTTTATCGATAGTCACTGTGTGGATGTAGTGTCTGTGATCTTTGTCCATGTGTTGAACTAGAGATCCACCCATAAGAACGTTTACTAATTGGAAGCCTCGGCAGATAGCCAGCACTGGTAATCCGTTGTCAAAGGCATATCTTGCTATTGAGAAATCATTCTCATCCTGAAGATCATCAACCCCATAAAGTTCTTCTGTTTGTGGCTCTTCGCCATACCACTTAGGGTTTACATCTCCTCCACCTGGGATCAGCATTCCCTGGCAGCCCTCAAGTCTTTCTGCCCAGTTTGGGTTCTCGACTGGCAGGAAGGTTATCGGCTCTCCGCCGGCTGCCCAGACTGCTTCAAGGAGTCTTCGGGAAGAGACAACGCCAAGGCTTCTAATGGCTGAGGCCTGCTCTGTGAACCTGCCTACTATCGCAATCTTTGGACGGGTTGCCATGGTCTTGCTCCTTGCACGAATCGTTATGAAACATGGGGTTTATACCCCTTAAGTATGCCCTAATATTAATCGTTAGTATCCTAATGAATAGGCTAATTAAAGGACTTGACCAATGAACACCGTTGAAGTTGTTGGCACCCAGATAGACACCCGCCATTACATTTGTGGGCAAAGAGTCGCTTCTTCTGAGACCTTTACTAACACTTCCCCAGTTGATGGTTCATTCCTAGGTGAGATCTCCAGGGGCACAGAACTTGAAGCCGATATGGCTGTCACTGCAGCTAGAAAAGCCTTCCCTGCTTGGGCAGCTCTAGGTCCTAAAGGTAGAGGTGAACTTCTTCTGAAGTTAGCTTCTCTAGTTGAAGAGAACATTGAAACTCTTGCTCAATTAGAGACTATGGATAACGGTTCTTTACTTAGATCACATAGACGTGGAGTAATGCCCCGAGTTGCGATGAACATTCGCTTCTTTGCAGAGTGGGCGATGAATGAATTACAACATCCTGATTTTGAAACTCGTGGACACACCAACAAGATCTCTTGGGATCCATCTGGTGTTGCAGTTTTGATTACACCTTGGAATGCTCCACTTATGCTTGCTACCTGGAAGATAGGTCCTGCATTAGCAGCAGGTGACACAGTAATTCTGAAGCCTGCTGAATGGACACCTTTGAGTGCATCATTCTTCGCTGACCTTACTAAGCAAGCTGGAATACCTGACGGTGTTTTCAATGTTGTTCAGGGCTTTGGTAAAGAAGTTGGTGCAGCTCTGGTAGCTCACCCAGGTATCTCTCGTATTTCCTTTACCGGTTCAGTGCCAACAGCAAAGATTATTGGAAGATCAGCTGCAGATAACCTAACTCCTGTTTCATTTGAACTAGGTGGCAAGTCCCCTTGCGTTGTTTTAGAAGATGCTGATATAGATCTAGCAGTTGAACTAGCAGTTGAGCAGTATGACAATGCTGGTCAGGTTTGTTTATCAGGAACTAGAATCCTGGTTCACGAAAACATCGCTGAAGAGTTTGCTTTGAAGTTCAAAGAGAACGCCTCACAGATTATTCAAGGTGACCCTAGAGATGAGGCCACTCAGATAGGTCCTCAGATTCACCAGCTGCACTTCGACAGAGTCAAAGGTTTTGTTGACAGAGCTAAAGAATCTGGTGCCAACATAGTTATGGGTGGCGAACCTAACAGCGAACTAGGTGGCCTTTACTTCAGACCAACACTGGTTATGAACCCAGACCCAACTTCAGAAATTGTTACCGCAGAGGTATTTGGTCCAGTGCTTTGTCTACAGACTTTCAAGACTGATGAAGAGGCGATTGAGATGGCTAACTCAACCGAGTTTGGTCTAGCAGCTGTTCTGGTTTCAGGTAATAAGGAACGAGCTGAAAGAGTTGCTAAAGAACTAGTTGCAGGAACTATCTGGGTCAACTGCTTCTTTGTTAGAGACCTAAGAGCACCTTTTGGTGGCTCAAAGAAGTCAGGTATCGGCCGTGAGGGCGGTAACTGGTCATTTGATTTCTATGCAGACGTAAAGAACACAGTGGTATCACCTAATGGATGGAAGGAATAGATCATGGGAGAAGTAGTAGGCGCAGCGTTACTAGCTCACGTACCAACAATCATGTTGCCTGAGGCAGTTAGATATGACCTCAATGAAGGTAAAGAACTAACACTTGTTCCAGGACTCAAAAAACTTCGTAAAGATGTATTTGAGACCTTGGACTATGACACAGTTGTTGTTCTTGATTCACACTGGGCAACCACAGTTGAGTTCGTTATTACATCAGCCGCTGAACGCTCAGGCCTATTCACCTCTGAAGAGCTTCCTAGAGGTATGTCACAGATTCCTTATGCGATGAAGGGTGATCCTGAACTTGCTAACTCGGTAGCCAACTATGCAGAGAAGAACGGCACTTGGGTTACTCCTATTGCTGACCCGCACCTACCTATCTTCTACGCAACAGTAAACCTTTGGCACTATCTAGGTAGAGGGCTGGATGACAAGAAGTGGGTTTCCATGTCTGTTTGTCAGACTGGAACTCACGAAGACTTTCTTCGTGCAGGTCGTGCACTAGGGGAAGCTATTAGAGACAGTGACAGAAAAGTTTTGTTACTAGCATCTGGTGCTCTATCCCACACTTTCTACAAGCTTCGCGACCTTCGTAAGCATGAAGCATCAGATCCTAAGCACATCTATTCAGACCTTGCTCGTGAGATGGATTACGAGAGATTGGAATGGATGCGAAACGGTGAGCACGGCAAGATTCTAGAAACCATGCCTGAGTTCTCTAAGGTCAAGCCTGAAGCTAACTTCTACCACTGGCTAGCTATGGCAGGTGCTACCGGTGAAGAACTAAACACCGCTAAGGGTGTTATGTATTCAGAGTATGAGAACTCAATCGGAACCGGTCAGGTTCACGTTTACTTCCCTAAGCCAGAAGGTGGCTTCCCTAAGGCTAAGGACTTGGTACTTTCCCGTGACTGAATATAGAAGAATTCTGATTGATGGATACCCAACCCTAGTTGAACGCAAAGGTGAGGATCTAGTTGCAGGAGATGGTCGAGTAGTTGCGATCAAGGATGCAATCCATTTGCCTCCTGTTGAGCCAACCAAGATCATTGCAGTGCACTTGAACTATGACTCAAGAACCCAAGAGTTTATGACTAAGTTACCTGCTGCCCCAACCTACTTCCATAAGCCAATCACTGCATTGAATTCACACAATGGAGCAGTAGTAAGACCTGCAGGACTCAAGTGGTTGAACTATGAAGGTGAAATCGTAATTGTTATAGGTAAGACCTGTAGAAATATTTCTCCTGAAGAAGCTGGCGAATACATCGCTGGTTACACAATCGGTAATGATTTTGGTCTTCATGACTTTAGAGATACCGATGCTGGATCAATGCTTCGAGTAAAAGGTTCAGATACTTTAGCTCCAGTAGGACCTGGACTTGTTACTGATTGGGACTTCAAAAATAAGTACATTAGAACCTATGTCAATGGCGTTGTAAAGCAAGAAGATAACACTGACAACATGGAGTGGGATATGCACTACCTCGTTGCTGATATCGCTAGAACAATCACCCTGGTACCAGGCGACATGTTGTTCTCAGGAACTCCTGCTAACTCAAGGCCGGTTGAACCAGGGGATGTTGTTGAAGTTGAAGTTGAAGGCTTAGGCAAACTAACCAACCACATTGTTGAAGGGCCTACCAGTATCAGAACAGATGTTGGTGCTCAACCTACCTCTTCTGAAGAAGTAGTTTCAACTGCCCTTGGTGGTGACTGGGAGTTCAGAGGAATAAGAACTCCATCTAAAGATCTTTATCCGTCAACAGTTGTAGAGAAGGAATAACAAATGATTAAAGTCGAAGTTGATATGACTAAATGCCAGCACTACGGTCAGTGTGTATTCGAGGCACCAGATATCTTCCGTCTAAACTCTGACGACAAACTTGAATACACAGCAGAAGCTGATGATTCAGAACGAGCAAACATTGAGGCAGCAATCGATGTCTGCCCTATGCAAGCAATTCGTATCGTCGAATAGCTGATGAACCATCCCGTAGTAATCGTTGGTGCATCCATGGGTGGATTGCGCACAGCTGAATCACTACGACGTTTTGGTTATCAAGGCCCAATCACAGTTATTGGTGAAGAAACCCATAAGCCATACAACAGACCTCCACTATCTAAAGACGTGCTGGCCAATGAGGTTACCCACGAAGCAGTTGCTTTTGAAGAACGAGCAGCAACCGCTGATGTGAACTGGGTTTTAGGAACCAGAGCCGTTTCTGTGGATACCGAGCACAGTACCGTTACAGACAGTTCTGATGTAATCCATCATTACTCAGCACTAGTTATCGCAACAGGGCTTAGGCCGAAGAGGCTAAATGTTCCTAATGGTGATCTTGCCGGTAGGTTCGCACTTCGAACTCTTGACGATGCGATTGCTCTTAGAGAACAACTCAAGCCTGGTACAGATGTGGTAATTATCGGTGGCGGATTCATAGGTTGTGAAGTGGCGGCAACTGCCAGCAAGCTAGGTTGCGATGTGACAGTAGTTCACAACGCTGCTCATCCGATGCTTAGACCCCTTGGAACTGAACTAGCGAAGCAAATGCAACTAAGGCATGAAGTGCAGCGAGTTCGATTTCTACTCAACAGATCCGTGGTTGACCTTATTGGAGAAACCGCTATCCAAGAAGTTCTAATCGATGATGGCACAAGCATTCCCTGCACTGTTCTAGTTGAAGCTATGGGCTCACACCAAAACACAGAATGGCTAGAGATGACAAACATCGACCTAAGCGACGGAGTATTAGTTGATAGTGCTATGCGAGCTGTTAGTTCTTCGGGTCAGGTAATCCCAAATGTTTATGCAATTGGCGATGTGGCTAGGTTTGCTAACCCAATCTTTGATGAAATCCCTAGAAGAGTTGAGCACTGGAATATCCCCACCGAAACTGCAAAGCGTGTGGGAGCTGTTATAACTGCAGCGCTAAGTGATAAAGAAAAGTTTGAAAACCTAGTCCAGGAAAAATTCAAACCAGTTCCATCATTCTGGAGTGATCAATACGATGTTCACCTATTAGCTTTTGGCTCTCTTGGGTTAGCCGATAAAGTGATATTAGTTGCAGGAGATGTAGCAGACGAATGTGTTTTTGAATATCACAGAGCCGACCAACTGGTTGGAGTCTGCGGTATTGGTATGAGATCTGTTGTCCAAAGTTACCGAGCCAAGTTCGTATAGGAGAAAAGCATGTCAAACGAATTCGATCTAGATGTCACCTTCGAAGAGAACGATCCAGACCTCTCAAGTCTTAGTGCCAAAGAATTGCAGGCAGCTGTCGACAAACTCCCAGATGCCATAAGGCTGGTGGCTCAGGGAATACTCATCGATAAATCCACAATGAGCCACGTTTCTCAGGACTTAGGTATCAGACAGGCTGAGTTAGTAACAAGACTGCACAGAGCAAAAAAGCTCATTGCCGCGCACATCTGAATGGGATTTTTATAGCGCAAGCGTCACGACTTGATTGTTAAGTACGGTCCTAAGAAAAAAGCTCTAATTCCGCAGGATAGGCCCCTTTTATTTCCCTAGCTCTCGCTCTCATAGCGGTTTCGAATTGAAAAACACGAGTTTTCAAGGACAATTTGTCAAAAACCTCGGTCCGGATGGCTCCATAAATCATTATTCCTGCGGGTTGCAAAATGTCGAGAATTTCAAACAAGCCATCTTCGAAAGTGGAGCGCAAAGCCAAGTCCTGAAAATTACCGAGAGCTCCAACAGCAAAGACGCTGTTAGTTGAGATGCCATCGCAAACAAAGTCAAGGTCAGATAAGTCAATCCATCTGATAGAAGGGATTACCCTAAATTGTCTGGACTGGTAGAAAGCTCCTATAGCTCTTGATAAGTGGGTTCTCTGTATGCGCATCCATCGAGGCATTCCACTCATTATTGACAAATCAGGCGTTAGCAAGGATGAAAATGGAAGGAATTGCTCCAGGTGTCTTTCAGGTTTGGTTAGCAATGATCTAAACTTCTTGTCCTGCACATAAAAATGTAAACCTGTTTCTTCAGGCTTCACAGTTCTACTTAGCTGATTGAACGCACACAAATACTTTGGAACATCATCGACCGGTACGCGAGCAAGTTGTGCAATCTGGTGTTCTCCAGCTAGTGGCTGCCCTACGGGATACCAGTTCGGCATACCCCCGTAAATCAACCGGTCAAATTCAGATTCAAAATTGGTTTTAAAAATACACCACTAACGCTTTAGGGCTTCAATCTCTCGGTGGACATTGAAGTGCTGATTTAGATCTTCTTCGAACTCGTTCGACACCTGGGGTAACGTTTCTATATCTAAATTTTCCTGATAAGTAATGGAAAGCATGGGCAGATTGTGGTCCTCCAGAGAAATCAGTAAATATCCTTCAGCAAATTCAATAGCGACAGCTGAGTGACAGGTATACTCAAAATTGGGAACACGGTCCAATGAGCCTGTTATCTTGTCCTTAACTAAACTCACGGATTTTATTTCTTGACCCGAGAATTTCTTATAAACATTTCCGTTTTCAAAACAATCTTCTAAGACAGAGACATCCACTTCATCTACATTAATCTTGCTGATGTCTAGCCACTCCTCGCCAAACTTCATCTCTTCGCAATTTGCCTCCAGCTCAATGACTGCTTTCTCGGTAGTGATGTAAACCTTTGGTGCTGTCAGGTGGTGCCACAGTGTTGGCCCAGCCAAGTGGCTGAAACTCGACCCAACTTGCTTGCCGAGTAATTCCATTTCTATTGTTGTGAGTAGATTTTTCAATCTATTTATCCTTACCTTTTGTCCAACCGGTTGGTTCAAAGCGAATTTTGTACCTTTGACCTTTAATGCCTGTTAACTTAATGTTTACTGCAGGGCCACCACTGGATGAGGTCTCTCTAAAAAACACCGTGGACTTGTCGCTAAAAATAGCAATCTTCCCTTTACTTACTTCTGACACTTTTCCGCCTGCACTCAGATCTTTGAAAAACGATTGAGCCGTTGCCGTTGGATTATCTGAGACTATAACCCTTGACTTCCCTTCACCACTCACACCGAACTTGCCAGACAGCTTGTTAAACTCATACTTACCTGCAAGTTTGGCAACGTTTGCCGCCAAACTTGCTCCGCCTGAGAAACCTCCCCCAGTGCCTGAGCCCATTCGAGTACCAATCCTTCAATTATAACTATTTGGTAACATAATGATAACATCCGCATGGGAACGCGCCCTGAGGTTGATCAAACAAGGCACAACTGCGAGCGCTGTGAATTCGAGTCACAAAAGCTGGATTGTAACCCGTGCCACTTGGCTGCTCATTTTTAGATGTCACCTTTCAAATTGGTGACCTCTGAGGGTCAAGCAAACAGACTGAATAAACTCCCATGACCCAGATTCGACTATCTGCTGAGCAGTAAGTTGCTCATTAGTTGAAGCTATGCAAATCACCTTGTTCGCCAAGCACAAATTTAGCTCTTACTCACAACCCACTTCCATTAGCAAATGTGCCGCTCCGACTACTTGCAAGGACCCAGCATGTAATTACCGAATGTTGGCCTAGCTTTTAGCGAAGCAACATTTGTGCCAACCCCACCTAGTTCAACAGCGCCACCAGGTAAACCCGATTCAGACATTCCCAGTTCTATTTCCTCTGGGAATTCCTTGCTAAATTCTTTCTCATTGGCTCCAACGGAAACACAAACTTCTAACTTGCCCGGATCATCAAAGTGAACCATGTGCACTTCACCCTTAGAATCCAAAAACGCTTCTACCTCTCCATTGAATCTGAACTTCAATTTGTAGTCAGCAATCATGTTTCTGGCAAAGTCAGCATTGAAAACTGGCAACTCCGGATTCGATCTTCTGTAGTAAGCGAAGGTATCTAGCAGTGCAGCTAATTGAATTTTGCTATCTGAATAGTCGGGTATTTGATCTATTGGATCTGGGAAGTCGTAGTTGGTCGAAGTAATAATGCTGTATTCGTACTTCTCTTTATCCAATTTGCTTGTGTCAGTGTTCAGCTTTGGCAAGGCTTGAGAGTAGTCAATTGGTGATAGTTGCGTGCCTGATAATTGCATAGCTATTGGTGCACCATTACTCGCAGTTCCCTGCAAATAATATGCAGGCGAGATCCAGCCCCAACCAACGCTCCTAGGGTAAGAGGTCATCACAGTTTCACATCGGGCCTGCGACTTGTTTGAGATCTTTTCCATTTGAGCATCACCTGGAATTGAATCGTGAGTAAATCCGAGCTTCTTAGCAAAGGCTAAAGTCTCGCTACAAATCTTTGCGTCTTGTCTGTCTTGGAGTTTGTTGGTGGTGAACATTAGACAAGAGTCAGGTGATTGATCCTCCCCTGGACAAGGAAGGCCTCGATTGAACATGGCTGCCATCGGCTCATTAAAGCTTGGAATGAGCGAAACATTATCCACCACCTGAGCTTTATACTCGGTTGCCATTGGGCTTAGTTCGACCACAGAAGGAATCGGTTCAGGATTGAGTTGGCTATTCATGCTGTTGGTGTAGCTAATGATCTGGCTAATAATCCAGATAGGTAACAGAAGGGTACTCAGGCAAGAGAAACCAATAACTCTGGCAACTATTTTGCCTGTGCTGGCTCTTGGCTTTACTGGTGCTGGCTGATCGTTTGCTGGTTCGTTCTGAATATCTGAATTCATACTTTGTCCTAACCTGTCGATATGTTCGATTCTCCCAACAATTAGGCCTTGTGCTCAATAGCAAAATAGTCCCCACTTTAGGGGACTACCTGCAGAGTTCACTCAATTAGGGCTATGGAATAATCTTCAGTCGACGCAATCTAGCAAGAGCACCGTCTTCAATAGGTGAATCTGGGCCAATAAGGATTTGAAGAGCTCGAAGGCTGAACCTAGTAACTGGCACAACTAGCCACTTGGGCAAGGTACGAAGTCCAAGCATTCTTCTGTGCTCTGGACCCAAAGAGACCACAGCTGCAGCAAATAGCAGTTTATAGATTGGACGAACCGGTGCTGGTAGCCCTGGGTTTCTAATGAACTGCACTACTCGTTGAGTTGTTTCATCAACTCTTAGTTCACTGCGGTCAAGGTATCCCCTGATTGCAGAATCGAGTTCAGTTTTAGTGTGTGGAACGTTTGAGAGCCCGAGCGGTTCAACTGATCTTGACCATTGGTCAACGTAAGCATCTGCACCACCTGGAATCTTTCGCCATGCATAATCCAAGTGGCAGGTTAGAAAAGAATCAGTGAAGGCAATGTGGACCCAAAGAAGTAAATCCTGGTCTTTGGCTTTGTAAGAGAGTGTTTCACCTGAGCTCTTGGTGTATTCACCTTTTACTCGATCGTGAAGGCGATTGACTCTGCTTGCCTCACCGGCTACTGCCTCGTGAGAACCAAATGTAGTTACTGTTAGCCAGCGAATAGTTCCTGCTAGTCGACCTAACGCATCTTGTTCGTAACGTGAGTGCTGCGCAACACCAGCCAAAGTGCCTGGATGCAGAGCTTGCATAAGAAGAGCTCTGATTCCACCAACTAATGTGCCGAAGTCCCTGTGCACAATCCAAGGCGCATCGGTTGGAAGAAATAATCCGCCTGTTTCACCTTTAGCGATTACATCCAGCCACGGTGGAGTTCCACTGGGTTCGTTGGAGAGTAAAGCTCTGAATCTTTTGGAATAAGCTTCTTGAAATCTATTGTTTGGCATCAGGCCTAGCAGGTCTTTTCTTTTTTAGGTAGTTTGCCATTGATTAGGAAATCATCGACTGTGTTAGCTACACAACTATTTGAAGAGCCATAAGCTGTGTGTCCTTCTCCATCGTAAGTCAGTAAGTGACCATTAGCCAAAACGTTCTCGGCAAAGTGCTTTGCCTGTGAGTAAGGGGTAGCTGGATCATTCGTTGTTCCAACAACCAACATAGTTGGAGCACTTTTTGCGGAATAGTCCTTTGGTGCTTGAACCACATCGAAAGGCCATTGATTACAAGCTAGCCCGCCATACTGCCAGTAACGACCAAAGACTTTGCTGGTCTTTTTGACAAGATCATTTTGAGCCAGCATGTCCTGCTCTTTATTGGATTCACGGCCATCAATACAGGTAATTGCTTTGAACGCTTCATTGTTGTTGTCCTTAAACTTTCCTAAATCTGCATCATAGGAAAAGTAAGCATCCGCGAGAATTAAGAATACGCGTCCGTCAGATTTCTTCTTATCAAAGAATTCGTTGAATGCCTGGGTAAGGTACTGCCAGGAGCTTTCTGAGTAAAGTGCTGAAATCATGCCAGTAAAGCCTGAAGCAAGAGTTAGTGTTCTTTTTCCCTCAGATGTGTAGGCTGGCTTCTTTTCAAGAACAGCTAGAAAGTCTGAACCAACTTTGTCCATAGCTTTTTCAACTGATAAGCCTCTAAACGGGCAATCTGATTCATTGGCAATGCAGTCCTTGAGGTAAGCGCGCATAGCGGATTCAAAACCAACAAGCTGGTTTATGGAGTCTTGTTCAGGAGTGGAAGTTGGATCCACGACACCATCAAGGACGAATCGTCCCACGTTTTCAGGGAAGAAGCTGGCATAAGTCGCGCCAAGTAATGTCCCATAGGAGAAACCTAGATAGTTGAGTTTCTCGCTACCTAGAACTGCTCTGATGATATCCATATCCTTAGCCGCTGAAGAAGTGTCAATGTGGCCAAGTAGTTCTCCAGTGTACTCAAGGCAAGCTTCACCAAATTTCTTGATTGATTGTTTTGTGTAGTTCAAATCTTTTTCACTGCCGTATTCAAACGGCGACTGATCGTAAAAAAATTTATACAACCTTTCATCGCTAGCAGAGCACTTTATAGCCGTGCTCTTGCCCACTCCCCTAGGGTCAAAGCCAACTACGTTGTATTCATTTCTAAGTTCTGGTGTGCCCAGGGAATCTAAGTAGTCAGTAATCCACTCATGGCCGCTAGAGCCGGGTCCCCCAGGATTCATCAGCAAATAGGGAGAGTTATTCGGATCGCTAGCTGGGTTGATGGCTACGGCAATCTTTATCGCTCCTTGCTCAGGCTTACTCCAATTGAGCGGCACCTGAATAAAGCCACACCTAGCCTCTGTGTTGTTTCCTTCACAGTCACTCCAAAGTGGGGTCTGAGCATAAAACTCTTCAACAGTTTTTGGTGTAGTTGTAAGACCTGGGTCGATAGGAGTCGAGTTGTTGTTTTGAAACAACACCGGATACGCCATCGCACCTGATGCCACCAGAGCTGCGATGATACTTACCGAAAGAACTACCTTGTTTAGTCGGCTCATCTTGAGGCCTTTCTTCTAAAGCCAACTGCTAATGAATCCAACAAATAGCTATCTCTTACGTTGCGATCCATGCGGTATCTAACTTTCTCGATTTGTTCAATGTTGTGGATACTTTGGGCTTGTGTGCTTTCGTTAGCAAGTTTCGTAATCTCTTGAACCAGGTCAGCATTGATCAAGGCTCCGCCTGTACCAAGCTGAATGGTCAGCACATCTCTATAGAGACCCATCAGGTCAATGAGAACTCGATCTAAGCCATCACGTTTTGACCTGGTCGCCCTCTTCTTTTGTGCCTCTTCCAATCTTCTAATTGCTGCCCTAGAACTTGGATTGAGTTTGCTTTCCTCACTGACACCAAGAGAGATTAGAAGCTCTTTACGCTCAGCCTCATCTTGCTCCGCAGTGAGCTGTGCTCCGTCACTCTCAGCTAACTTAGCCAAAATCTCTGATACATACATCGCAGAAGGTATGTCGGTTATGGAGAGAACTGATTTGAGGGCTTGGCTTCTTCGGTCTCTAGCCCCGGCATTGGTTGCAAGCCTTCTAGCCATACCCACATGGCTTTGTGCCTGAGCAGCGCTGCTCTGTGCTAAATCGAAAGATATTCCATATTTCTCAACAAGCAACTGGGCCACAGCCTCCACTGTTGGAACCTTTAGTTGAACTCGGCGAACTCGAGAACGGATAGTTGGCAGAAGATCAGCTTCGCTTGGAGCACAAATCATCCAGATAGTTCCCTTAGGTGGTTCTTCGAGAGACTTTAGAAGTAAGTTGCTGGTACGCTCTGACATTCGATCAGCATCTTCAATGACCATGATTCGAAACCTGCCGATAGCCGGCATCTGAATTGATTTCTCGATGAACTCAGTTACCTCATCCACGCTAATCAACACACGCTCAGTGTTTAGCACCTGAACATCAGGATGATTGCGGTTCTGAATCATCTGACAAGAGTTACATGACCCGCAACCACCGTCAGCGCAGAGTAGCGCAGCTGCAAATGCAAGTGCTAGTTGAGATCTTCCAGAGCCTGGTGGTCCTGTGAACAACCAAGCATGATGAATGTCTTTACCTTCACGACCTATTTCACTCAGCAGTGCACTTACTGCTTCTGGTTGAGAAACAACATCGCGAAATACCTTTGGTGGAGTGAGCATTTGCTTAGATAAGTCCAGCTACTCGTTCACGGATGATCTCTTGCATTTGTTCAACTGTTACCGAGGCGTCAACTACCAAAAAACGTTCTGGCTCAGCATTTGCTAAATCTAAATATGCAGAGCGAACAGTCTCAAAGAATTCTGTTTTCTCTTTTTCCAAACGGTCAGGTTCTGTGCCTGATGTGTTTCTTCGAGCTCTGGCTTGTTCAGCAGGAAGATCCAGGAGCACTGTTAGATCTGGAAGCAAACCGCCAACAGCCCACAAAGATAAGTCTCTAACTTCAGTTCTAGAAAGGTCTCTACCTGCGCCTTGATATGCAACGGATGAATCAAAGTAGCGATCTGTGATCACAATCTTGCCCTGCTCAAGAGCTGGGCGAATCTTGCTAGCCACGTGGTGTGCGCGGTCAGCTGCGAACAGTGCTGCCTCTGCTCTAGGAGCAAGATCGCCTTTGTGATGCAAGAGGATCTTTCTAATTTCCACACCGACATCGGTGCCACCTGGTTCAAGGGTTCTAACGACGTCCTTGTTTTGTGCAGTAAGCCATGACTCTAAAAGGTCAGCTTGGGTTGACTTACCAACTCCATCGATACCTTCAAAAGAAATAAAGAGACCAGCCACTATTCAGCTTTCTTCTTTTTTGCTGCGCCTTTTTTGACAGTTCTAGCAGGAGCTGTAGCCCTCCGGCCTGCCTTTGAGGCCTTGGGTGCAGCTTGACCAGGCTCGAGTCCTAGCTTCTCTCTGCGAATAGCTAGCAATTCAAAGGCACGTTCAGAAGTTAGCTCATCTAGTGGTTCATCTTTAGGAACTGTGGCGTTCAAAACACCGTCAGTTACGTAGAGACCGAATTGTCCAGACTTGGCAACAACGTTGGTCTTGGCAGCTGGGTCTTCGCCGAATTCCTTGAGCGGAGTTGCCGCGGTTCTGCGTCCTCCATACTTAGGCTGAGCGAATATCTCAAGCGCTCCAGGTAGGTCTAGGTCGAAGATTTGATCTTCTGCCTGCAGGCTTCTGGATTCTTTGCCCTTTAGAAGATAAGGCCCGAACTTACCGTTTTGAGCAGTTATGTCGATTGCTGTTTCAGGGTCTTGACCGATAACTCTTGGTAGAGCCAAAAGCCTAAGTGCAACTTCTAAATCAACAGATTCAGCGGACATGGTCTTGAACAAGGAAGCAGTCTTTGGCTTTACTGCTTCTGGGTCATCAATCAAAACGTACGGACCATAGCGACCATCCTTGAACAGAATGTTGTGTCCAGTTGCCGGATCTGTTCCAAGGATTCGATCCTGCAAGATTGGCGCTTCAAT
>Ga0304730_1001330_pt1 | contig 18867 bp, 19 predicted proteins | sample M_130628_MF_Meta_FD_190474 | JGI IMG/M metagenome (GOLD analysis project Ga0304730, IMG submission 190474) | Freshwater microbial communities from Lake Montjoie, Canada to study carbon cycling - M_130628_MF_MetaG (v2) (version 2) | ecosystem: Environmental > Aquatic > Freshwater > Lake | place...
CCACCTTGCGGTATCGCAACCCTTTGTACCGGCCATTGTAGCATGCGTGAAGCCCAAGACATAAGGGGCATGATGATTTGACGTCATCCCCACCTTCCTCCGAGTTGACCCCGGCAGTCTCCCATGAGTTCCCACCATTACGTGCTGGCAACATAGGACGAGGGTTGCGCTCGTTGCGGGACTTAACCCAACATCTCACGACACGAGCTGACGACAACCATGCACCACCTGTATAGAGACCTTGCGGGGCGTACATCTCTGCACGTTTCCTCTATATGTCAAGCCTTGGTAAGGTTCTTCGCGTTGCATCGAATTAATCCGCATGCTCCGCCGCTTGTGCGGGCCCCCGTCAATTCCTTTGAGTTTTAGTCTTGCGACCGTACTCCCCAGGCGGGGAACTTAATGCGTTAGCTTCGTCACAGAAGCCGTGGAATGGCCCCTACAACTAGTTCCCACCGTTTACGGCGTGGACTACCAGGGTATCTAATCCTGTTCGCTCCCCACGCTTTCGCTCCTCAGCGTCAGTTACGGCCCAGAGATCTGCCTTCGCCATTGGTGTTCCTCCTGATATCTGCGCATTCCACCGCTACACCAGGAATTCCGATCTCCCCTACCGCACTCTAGTTGGCCCGTACCCACTGCAGGTCCGAGGTTGAGCCTCGGGTTTTCACAGCAGACGCGACCAACCGCCTACGAGCTCTTTACGCCCAATAATTCCGGACAACGCTTGCGCCCTACGTATTACCGCGGCTGCTGGCACGTAGTTAGCCGGCGCTTTTTCTGCAGGTACCGTCACTTTCGCTTCTTCCCTGCTAAAAGAGGTTTACAACCCGAAGGCCGTCATCCCCCACGCGGCGTTGCTGCATCAGGCTTGCGCCCATTGTGCAATATTCCCCACTGCTGCCTCCCGTAGGAGTCTGGGCCGTGTCTCAGTCCCAGTGTGGCCGGTCACCCTCTCAGGCCGGCTACCCGTCGTCGCCTTGGTGAGCCATTACCTCACCAACTAGCTGATAGGCCGCGAGCTCATCCTTGACCGAAATTCTTTCCACGCCCGTGGGATGCCCCAAGGCGTCGTATCCGGTATTAGCTACAGTTTCCCGCAGTTATCCCAGAGTCAAGGGCAGATTGCTCACGTGTTACTCACCCGTTCGCCACTAATCCACCGGAGCAAGCTCCAGCTTCATCGTTCGACTTGCATGTGTTAAGCACGCCGCCAGCGTTCATCCTGAGCCAGGATCAAACTCTCCGTAAAAGTTTTTTAGGACCAAAGCAAGCTTTGGCCCAAGTTTTACGAAACCCCCGGAAAATGGGGGCATCAATTTGATCTGACTAAATCAGATTGTCTGACAATCTGTCTAATCCAATTACTACTGAACATTCAAAAAGGCAAGCCTTCTTGAAGCCAGGTTCTTGGCATCGACATTGTGCACGCTGTTGAGTTCTCAAGGATCGGATGCATCTGTGATTTCCGTTAGGTCCTACGCAGAGCAACTTCACTAACTTACCACTTTTTGAGCATAAGTCAAATAGACATACGCAAATAATCTAGAAATTCTAGATTCAATTAGTGGAAGTGCAATATGCCCCAAAGTCGCCAATTTACTGGGTTCTTTGTGAGCTTATTGGTTGCACTTGAGCCGAGATCCATAAAATAGATTTCTCAAACTGTGGGCAACAGGTAAAACATTACGCCTGAATAACATTCAAGTCAAATCGAGATGAATGATTTGGGCTATTTTTGGCTGAATATCCCTGCCAGGGTTTTCTTCCCTCTTCGAAGGACAGCGAATTCCCCCATGATTAGTTGATTTAAGGTAGCTTTTTCATCCTCGACACGCACATTGTTCAGGTAAACCCCACCCTCAGCAATTGCTCTCCTACCGGCACTGACTGTAGCCACCAGCCCTGTCTCAACCAATAGGTCAGCCACATTAGCGCCCATGGAAGCGGCGACATTGGGTAAAGCTTGGAGTGCTGATTCGAGTGTTGCCTTGTCCAGCTGGTCGAGTTCGCCCTGCCCAAACAGTGCTTGAGACGCGGCGATTACATCATCTGCGGCCTGAGCTGAGTGCACCAGTGAGGTAACCTCATAAGCCAAGCGTTTTTGCGCAGCCCTGAGGTGCGGTTCAGCAACTAACTGGCTTTCAAGATCTTGAATCTCGTCTTTGCTCAAGAAAGTGAATACTTTTAGAAGATTTATGGTGTTTGAGTCTTCTACGTTCAGCCAAAATTGGTAGAAAGCGTACGGAGAAGTCAGCTCAGTGTCTAGCCAGATGGCATTTCCCTCGGATTTACCGAATTTCTTTCCCTCAGAGTCAGTAATCAGTGGCGTTGCCAGAATAAAGGCACTCTTGCCTTCAACTTTGTGGATCAGGTCAGTTCCGCTGGTGAGATTGCCCCACTGGTCACTTCCTCCTATTTGTAAAACACAGTTGTTTCTTCGGTATAGCTCCAGAAAATCCATTCCCTGCAGAATCTGGTAAGAAAATTCTGTAAATGAAATACCTGCATCGGAGTTTAGGCGAGCAGAAACAGCATCTTTGCTCAACATCTTTCCTACTCGGAAGTGCTTACCGATATCTCTAAGGAAATCTATAGAACTAAGTGGTGCAGTCCAGTCCAGGTTATTGACTAACTTGGCAGAGTTTGAACCTTCAAAAGATAGAAACCTCTGTGCCTGTGTACCGAGTCTTTCAACCCAGTCGGCAACTGTCTCTTTGGTGTTAAGGATTCTCTCAGCAGTTGGCTTTGGATCTCCAATTAGCCCGGTGGCTCCACCAATTAGAACCAAAGGATTGTGCCCGGCAAGTTGCAATCGACGCATCACTAGAAGCTGAACAAGATTTCCAAGGTGCAAACTCGCAGCAGTTGGGTCAAAGCCACAATAAAAAGTAAGTGGCGAAGACTTTAGAGCGCCTCTAAGTTCGGCTTCATCAGTTGAAATGGCAACCAGACCACGCCATTTGAGTTCTTCCCAGATATCCGGGAAGGAAGAGTCATTGCTCTGTTGTTGAAGTGCTTCGCTTGTGGCCATGACTAAAACCTATCTGTTTTCGCTAGGCACCAGTTTACGCAACGCACTGATTTGATCTAAGACTCTAGGCACAGCGGTTCCACCTGCACCAGTTCTGGAACGAATTGATCCAGATACACTCAGGACCTCACGAACTTCAGGAGTCAGGTGAGGGCTAATGGCTGCTAGATCAATATCCGACACTTCATCCAGCTCCAAATTGTTGCTTTCTGCAAAGGCGACTAGCTTTCCAGTAATTTCATGTGCTTCCTTGAAAGGCACCCTCTGCTTTACCAACCACTCTGCAACATCAGTTGCTAGTGAATACCCAGCTGAAGCGAGTTCTTCCATCCGTGTTGTGTTGAACTGCATGGTTGCAACCATTCCAGTAAAGGCAGGAAGAATCAGTAGCAGGTTATCTGCAATATCAAATACCGGTTCCTTGTCCTCTTGAAGATCACGGTTGTAAGACAGCGGCAGAGCTTTTAAAGTTGAAAGCAATCCGGTCAGATCTCCAATGATTCTTCCCGCTTTGCCACGAGTTAACTCAGCCACATCTGGATTCTTTTTCTGCGGCATAATCGACGAACCCGTTGAGAAGGCGTCGGCAAGTTTTACGTAGTTAAACTCTGCACTTGCCCAAATGATTATCTCTTCTGCAAAACGAGAGAGATTGATTGAAATCAATGTTCCGATAAAAGCAAATTCAGCCACAACATCACGCGATGAAGTTGCATCCATTGAGTTTGCCATTGGTGCAGTTAGCCTAAGAGCGTCAGAGACTATATTCGGATCTAATTCCAGAGAGGTTCCTGCTAGCGCCCCAGCTCCATAAGGAGAGAAGGATGCTCTCTCCCGCCACTGCGCAAGACGTTCAAGGTCTCTAACCAAAGGCCAGGCATGGGCAAGGAGGTGATGTGAAAGCAAAACTGGTTGGGCATGCTGGAAGTGTGTGCGACCTGGCATTGGTTCACTCAGGTGCTCCTGAGCCAATGTGGTTAGTACATCAATCAACTGCAGAACTTCAGTTTTCAATAACTGAGCTTGGTCAAGGAGGTAAATGCGAATCAAAGTCGCTATCTGGTCATTGCGTGATCTTCCGGCTCGAACTTTTCCGCCAAGTTCAGGACCAACCATCTCAATCAGTCCACGCTCTAGAGCGCTGTGCACATCTTCATCAGTTGGCTTTGCAACAAACATTCCAGAAGTAACTCTTTTTTCTAGTTCAACTAGAGATTTATCAAGCTTGACTAACTCTGCTTCTGCCAGGTATCCAGCTGCTCTGAGAGCTAGTAGGTGTGCTCTGGTTCCTCTGATGTCGTAGCTGGCTAAACGCCAATCAAAATGAATTGAACGGCTAAGTGCAGCAACTGCATCATTGGTGCTGCCAGTGAACCTGCCGCCCCATAGCGATGATGAATCAGACATGGTTACTTCTTACCCCTATTGGCATCTCTACGCGCAGCAATCTTGCTTGGCAAGGCCCAAAGCTCAATGAAGCCCTTGGCCAAGGACTGGTCAAAAGTGTCACCGGTGTCATATGTTGCAAGGCTGAAGTCATACAAAGATTCATCTGACTTGCGGCCAGTGACCACTGCTCGCCCACCCTGCATCTTCATTCGCACATCACCTGTGACATGCTCCTGAGTGTGATCGATGAAAACATCAAGGGATCGCTTCAGGCCTGAGAACCAGAGGCCCTCATAGACAAGATCTGCCCAGCGAGCTTCAATACCACGCTTGAATCTATTCACATCACGCTCAAGAGTTAGATTCTCTAATTCTTCGTGCGCTGTAATCAACGCAATACCCGCCGGTGACTCATAAATCTCACGGCTCTTGATTCCTACTAGGCGATCTTCAACGATATCGATTCGACCAACACCGTGCGCCCCAGCTAGATCATTCATCTTCTGAACTAGTTCGATTGCTGAATAGCGAACGCCATCAATCGCTACAGGAATACCTGACTCAAAAGAGATTGTGATTTCAGTGGCTTCTCTATAGACATCAGGATCTTGAGTATATGAATAGAGGTCTTCAATAGGTGCGTTCCAAGGGTCCTCAAGGAAACCAGTTTCCACTGCTCTACCCCATACATTCTGGTCAACAGAGTATGGCGACTTCTTGTTCTGAGCAATTGGCAGGTTGTTCTTCTCCGCAAACTCAATTGCTTTATCTCTAGTCAAGGCGAGGTCACGAATAGGAGCAATTGACTTTAGTTCTGGAGCAATCGCAGCAACCGCTGCCTCAAAACGAACCTGGTCATTGCCTTTACCGGTGCAACCATGTGCCACGCTGTCTGCGCCAAGCTTTCTAGCCACGCTGGCTAGGTGCTTACCAATCAGAGGTCGTGAAAGGGCAGATACCAAAGGATATCTCTTCTGATACAAAGCATTTGCCTTAAGAGCTGGCATCAAATAGTCATCAGCAAATTCAGATTTAGCATCAATAACGATTGCCTCAACAGCTCCGCAGTCCAAGGCACGTTGACGGATAGCGTCCATGTCTTCGCCACCCTGACCAACATCGATTGCTAGAGCCACAACCTCTTTACCGGTAGCCTCCTTCAACCAGCCAATACCAACTGAGGTATCTAGGCCACCTGAATAGGCAAGCACTACACGTTCTGACATTGTTGCTCCTTAAATGCTCTCGACTAAAAACTTCATCGGGATTACTACGATTTTACTTGGCACGTTGATCTAACCAAACCATCAAGGCTTTTTGAGCGTGAAGACGGTTTTCAGCCTCATCCCAAATCACAGCCTGGCTACCATCTAATACCTCAGCACTGATTTCATAGCCTCGATATGCAGGCAGACAGTGCAAAACAATTGCGTCAGGTTTGGCAAGAGCTAGAAGCTGCGCGTCAATTGTGAAACCAGCAAAGTCTTTGACTCTCTGTGCCTTTTCAGATTCTTGCCCCATAGACACCCAAGTGTCTGTAGCTAAAACATCTGCACCAACAACAGCTTCATTTGGATTCGATGAAAAAGAGACTGACCCACCGGTGTCGAATGCGATTGCGTCAGCACGGGCAATAACTTCATCGGCAGGTAAATACTTTTCTGGGGTAACAACCACAACATGCATAGCGGCTATGGCTCCAGCCAATAAATAAGAATTAGCCATATTGTTACCATCCCCGATGTAAACCAGCTTTAGTCCTGCTAACTTACCCTTGTGCTCTTGAATAGTCAGCAGATCTGCTAAAAGTTGGCAAGGGTGAAACTCATCACTAAGTGCATTGATAACTGGCACTTTAGAGAAAGCAGCCATCTCTTCTAAACCAGACTGGGCGTATGTTCGCCAAACAATCTGCGCGACTTGACGCTCTAAGACTCTTGCCGTGTCTGCTACGGATTCTTTAGCCCCCATCTGGCTACCTTGAGCATCGATGACTAGTGGAACTCCACCAAGATCGCTAATACCAACAGCAAATGAAACTCTAGTTCGAGTGGAAGTCTTGTCAAAAATAACCGCAACAGTTTTAGGTCCGGCAAAAGGCTTTTGTGAATATGGGTTCGCCTTGAGCTCCAAAGCAAGTTTCAATATCTCCGCTTGCTCACTAGGAGTGATGTCATCGTCTCTCAAGAAATGTCTAGTCATAATTCAATCTTCCTCTTCAATCCAGTTATGGCAGCACCAAAGTGCCAATTCCAGAAGGTGTAAACACTTCCAACAAAATGCTGTGTGGGACTCTCCCATCGATGATGTGTGCTTTTGTCACACCACCTTGAACAGCATTCAAACAGGCTTGCATCTTAGGAATCATTCCTGATTCCAGCTCTGGGAGTAACTCTTCAAGTTCAGTAGCTGTTAGTTCGCTAACCAAAGACTCCTTGTTAGGCCAATCGCTGTATAGCCCTGGCACATCAGTCAAGACAACTAGCTTCTCTGCCTTAGTGCAACCGCCAGTGAAGCCGCGGCTAAATCTGCATTGACATTGATTAGCTGGCCAGCACCATCAGGTGCAACTGTAGAAATCACTGGAATCGAACCAGCTTCAAGTGAATTCCATACTGTAGTTGCATCAACCGAAACAACTTCGCCAACCAACCCTAAATCTGCCCTAGTGATTGATGCGGTAAACAAACCATTGGTTTCACCATTGAACACTGCAGCCTTGGCTCCAGCTTTTTCTATCATCTCTGCCAAAGGAGTGCTGATCTGGTTCAGTAGAACATCTCTAACAACTTCTATTGCCTCTGGTGGTGTTACACGAAGTCCATCAATAAACTCACTCTTCATCCCCAATTCAGATAAACGCGAGGTAATTTGTGGTCCACCACCGTGAACGACAACGGCTTTGATACCGACTAGGTTCAAGAATGCGATGTCTTGCGCAAAAGCCTGTTGCAGCTGGTCATCGACCATGGCGTTTCCGCCAAATTTCACGACAAACACTTTCCCTTGAAATTTTCTAATCCAAGGAGCTGAATCAATAAGGGTCTGAGCCTTGATACGTGCAAGGTCTAAGTTCGTCTGATCTGCCTTTATCATTTGGTGGCACCTGCTATGCCAGTGCCCTCAGCCAAGCCCAGAGCGATGTTCATGCTCTGCAAAGCAGCACCAGCTGTTCCTTTAACCAAGTTATCGATGGCCGAGATAACTACAACTTTCCCGCTTGCCTGATCAACTGCAATACCTATTTGCACCTTGTTATTGAATTCAAGATCTGCAGTATTAGGAAATTGCCCCTGTGGCAGTAGTTCTATGAATGCCTCATGTGCATAGGCGTCTTCAAATGCTTGTCTTACCTGTTCCAAACCCGTTTCCAGGACAAGCTTTGCTGTGTTTACGGCAAGAATTCCTCTAAACATTGGAACTAGGACAGGAGTGAAAGTTAGAGAGACTTTATCTTCCGAGATCCTGTTTAGATTCTGCTCAACTTCTGGAATGTGGCGGTGAATACCACCGACCTGGTAGGCAAATGCTGAAGCGAGTGCTTGCCCCTGATTGACCTCAGCATTTCGACCAGCACCACTGGTGCCAACAGACAAGGTTGAAACTAGATCGGTTGGGACAATCAACTTCGCCTTCAGCAGTGGAGCGAAGGCCAACGTAATCGCGGTTGCATTACAACCTGGAATAGCTATTCTCTTTTGACCTGCAATCAACTCACGCTGTTTGGAGTCATTCTCACGAAGTAACTCAGGCATGCCATAAACCCAAGATCCAGCGTGTTTGGTTTTATAGAACTTCTCAAAATCTTCAGCTGACTCAAGGCGGAAGTCAGCTCCACAATCCAAAACGAGCACATCATCACTAATCCAACTAGCTACCTCAGCAGATTTGGTGTGTGGCAAAGCCAAGAACACTACATCGTGACCAGCAAGATTCTCTTTAGTGTTTTCGACAAAAACTAAATCTGCAAACTTCGATAAATTTGGGTTTAGTGAACCCAACCTCTCGCCGACACTGCTGTTGCCAGTTACTGTGACAAGTTCCGCATCAGGATGATGCTCCAAAACTCGAGCTAGTTCTCCCCCGACATAGCCGCTAGCGCCAGCTATAGCAACCTTTAGTTTCATGGCTGACTCCTTAGAAGATTTAGTTAAGCTCTGAGTGTTGCGCCAAATTTGGCATTTGCGGCTGAGACTGCATTGTCTCTAGCAACGCTTGCCTCGACCTGAGTCAAGGTTCGATCATTCGCTCTGAATCTAAGTGCAAAAGTCAAAGACTTCTTGCCTTCTTCAAGGTTGGTACCTCTGTAGTCATCTACCAAAACTATTTCTTCAAGAAGGTCACCGGCAGATCCTGCAAGCACATCCAAGACAGCTCCAGCTGGAACATTCAAATCAATAACCAATGAGAGATCTTGGGTAGCTGCAGGGTAAGTATCAACAGCACTTGCCTGAATAATCTCTGGCGCATTTGCAAACAAGAGTTCTAGATTGATTTCAACCACACCGACTTGACGAGGCAAATCATTATCCAGTGCTAGCTCTGGATGTAATTCACCGGCGTAACCAACACTTACATCGGTGCCCTTAATCATCAATGCTGCTGTTCTGCCAGGGTGAAAACCTTTAGGAGTTGCCTGAACTAGATCAATCTCCAATCCAACAGCATGCGCTGCAATTCGAGCTGCCTGAACAGCATCTGCATAACCTGAACGGCTAGCTTTACGGCCGACTTGCTCAGTGATTCGGTTGCCAACAAACAATGCGCCAAGATAAAGCGGTTGCTGAGGAACGCTCTCGTGCAAGAGCTCTAAGTCTTTATCACTTGGCAATTTTGTTCCATTAGGAAGTGAAACAGCCTTGTTTGATTTAGCCGGATTGAAGACCAAACCAACTTCATAAATAGACAAATCTGTAAGAGTTCGAGAAACATTTCGCTTCGCAGCATCAATAAGACCAGGCAACATGCTCAGGCGCATCTCATTTACATCTTCTTGCATTGCATTAGCTAGAACCACACGAGCTGAGTTAACTTCTGCAAAATAAGAGTTCTGTTCATTCTTCAAGAATGGATAAGTCAGAACCTCTACGTGTCCAGTGGCTGCTAGTTGGTTCATAACCGCTCGACGCATCTTTTGACGACGAGTTAACCCACGGCCTGGAGGCGCAACAGGCAACCTAGAAGGAATGCGGTCGTAGCCTGTAATGCGAGCAACTTCTTCGACCAAATCTGTTTTATGACTGATGTCCGGCCGCCAGCTTGGAACTAAAACTTCAAAACCGCCGGCAACTGTTGCAACCACACATCCGATTTCACTCAAGGTATTAGTGATTTCTGTTGATGTGTATTCAACTCCAGTTAGTTCTGAGGCAAAGTTTTCAGGTAAGAAGACCGCAGTTGTAGTTGGAGAGTTATCGACATAACTTCCAAGCGAATCAGCGGTAGCGCCAGCAAGTTCTTCAAGCAGTGCAATCGCTCGAGCAGCTGCAAACTCAGCAACCTTAGGGTCAACACCCCGCTCAAATCGCTTTGAAGCTTCGCTTGGCAGTTTGTGCCTACGTGCAGATCTGGCAATAGATACGCCATCAAAGTTTGCCGCCTCAATAAGAACTGATGTGGTGGCCTGTGAAACTTCAGTACTAGCTCCACCCATCACACCGGCTAAACCAATAGCGCCAGATGAATCTGCGATGACTAGATCTTCAGGGTTTAAAGTCCGGTCTTGACCATCCAAAGTCTTTAGTGATTCACCCTTAGCTGCTCTTCTTACAGACATAGAACCATTAAGTTTGTCAGCGTCATAAGCATGAAGTGGTTGACCCATTTCAAGCATTACGTAGTTAGTGATATCAACAACTAAAGAAATTGATCTCATACCAGCAAGTTTTAGTCGAGTTATCATCCATGCTGGAGTTGGTGCAGCAGCGTTCACATGGCTAGCGCTACGAATGACAAACTTAGTTGAACCAACTCTGCCTCTTATAGGGGCATCATCTTTGATCTCTACTTGGAAACCTTCACCATGAACTGGTTTTACTGAATCAATAGGGTCTGTGAACTTAGCTCCGGTAGCGTGAGCAAACTCTCGAGCAATACCTCTAATCGAGAAACAGTAGCCACGATCTGGAGTTACGTTGACTTCTGCTGCCTCATCGTTTAGCCCCAATAGTGCAAGTGCATCGGTACCAACTTCAGGATCAATCCCGAGAGTTGTAAGGCGAAGAATGCCTTCGTGATCATCACTTAGGCCAAGCTCCTTGGCGGATGCGATCATTCCATCGCTGGTATGTCCATAGGTACTTCTGGCGGCTATCTTGAAATCTCCTGGCAGCACAGCCCCAGGCAAAGTTACAACTACTTTGTCGTTGACATCGAAGTTACCAGCACCACAAACAATGCCACGAACATCTAGCCCACCATCGCCTGCTTTTTTACCTGCAGGAGCAACTCTTACCTGACACCAACGAATAGTTTTGCCATTGGACTGCTCTTCTTCAACAAACTCAAGCACTTGCCCCACAACAATTGGTCCAGTCAGGCCGTAACCGTGGGAACCTTCTTCTTCTAAACCGACCTTAACCAATTCAGCCATTACAGTTTCAGCATTTGAATTCTTAGGAAGTTCAACGAACTCCCCTAACCAGGACAGTGGAACGCGCATTAGAGCACCACCCCGAACTGTTTAGAGAATCGAATATCTGCTTCGACCATGTCGTGCATATCTTTAACATCGTTACGGAACATCAAAGTTCTTTCAATACCCATACCGAATGCGAATCCTGAATAAACTTCCGGATCAATTCCAGCAGCTAGCAATACGTTTGGATTTACCATTCCGCAGCCACCCCATTCGACCCAACGAGCTCCGCCTTTAGCACCTGGGTGCCAAACATCTAACTCAGCTGAAGGCTCAGTGAACGGGAAGAACGAAGGACGCAGACGAATCTTTGCATCCGGTCCAAACATGATTCGAGCGAAGTGTTCTAGCGTGCCTTTGAGATCAGCCATGGTTAGACCTTTATCAACTGCAAGTCCTTCAACCTGATGGAAAACCGGTGTGTGAGTTGCATCAAGTTCATCAGTTCTAAAAACACGACCTGGGCACAAAACATATACAGGGACTTCACGCTCAAGCATTGAACGCACTTGAACAGGTGAAGTGTGTGTGCGCAGAACTAGATGAGCTTCGACAGGCTCTACAAAGAAAGTGTCCTGCATTGCTCGAGCAGGGTGATCGGCATCAAAGTTCAGTGCATCGAAGTTGAACCATTCGCTTTCAACTTCAGGCCCCTCGGCAATTTCCCAACCCATACCGATAAACACATCTGCAATTTCATCCTGAAGTAGAGAAAGTGGATGCCTAGCGCCAAGTACTTGAGTCAGCGGGGCTGCAGTTATATCAACGCTTTCCTCAAGGAGTTTTTGGTTCTGCTCTGCTTGATAGAAAAGAGCTTCTGCCGCTGAGAAAGCTTCGTTTAGCTCTGCCCTGGCAGCTGTAATCAGCTTTCCTGCATCAGCTTTCTTGTCGCCTGGCAGTTTGCCCATTAGCGAACTTAGCTTGGTAATCCCTGAGTTCTCACCTACCGCTGAAGATCGCACCGCTTTTAGAGAAGCAAGGTCTGTAGCTCCCTGGATAAGTTTCAGAGCATCAGAAACAACAGCATCAACTGCTGCTTTAGTAATCTCTGTGTTCTCTGACATTAGACCTCAAGTATATCTTTCAAGTTTTAAATGCAGGCTTAGCTGGCCACTGAGTTCTGCGCGAAAGCAGAAGAGTAAAGGCAGACACTGGCAGCGGTAGCTAGATTTAGCGACTCTGCAGCACCATAAATTGGCACTGCCACCACCCGATCTGCCAAAGCTAAAATCTCTGGCTCAAAGCCCCAGGCTTCATTACCGAATAGCCAAGCGGTTGGCTCTTGCAATGAACCGTCCTGCGCTAGAACTGGAAGTGAGTCTCCAGTTGCATCAGCTGCCAAGACCTGAATCCCGGCTGCCTTTAGGGCCGCGACTGTTTCATTGATTTCAACATCTACTACAAATGGCAGGTGGAACATCGAACCCGTAGTTGATCGAACAACCTTGGTGTTATAAATGTCCACGCTTCCTGAAGTGAAGATAACCGCATCAGCTCCAGCAGCATCAGCTGCTCTTAGAACAGTTCCAGCATTACCTGGGTCTCTAATCTGTGATAGCAGTGCGACAAGTTTTGGCTTAGTTGCAATTACATCTTCGAGAGAAACATCGAACTGGTGGCAGACTGCAACAACACCCTGCGGTGTATTGGTATCGCTTAGAGCTGCCAGAACTGCATCACTTACTAACTGAACTTCAATTCGAGCAGCCTTAGCTTTGGTAAACAAATCTGCATGACGCGACAAAGCCTCCTCGGTAGCAAAAGCTTCGAGAACTAGTTTCGGTCTTTCGAGTGCCTCGCGGAAACCTTGTGGTCCCTCAAGCAGAAAGAGCCCGGTCTCACGACGGGCTTCTTTCTTTACTAGCTTGGCAACCCCACGAACCTTAGCGGCTTTGGGATCAATCAGCACTTGGGTTATTTAACCTTCGGAGCTGATGTGTCTGCAGGAAGTGCTGCCTTAGCAGTTGCAACCAAAGATGCAAATGCCTTTGGTTCGTTCACTGCAAGATCTGCCAGGATACGACGGTCAACGCCGACACCAGCCAGGTTTAGGCCCTGAATAAGACGGTTGTAGGTAAGACCATTCGCACGTGATGCAGCGTTAATACGCTGAATCCATAGACGACGGAAGTTACCCTTCTTATCGCGACGGTCGTTGTATGCATAGACCAGGGAGTGCAGAACCTGCTGCTTTGCCATACGGTACAGACGTGAACGCTGACCGCGGTAACCCTTTGCACGCTCAAGTGCGGTACGACGCTTCTTCATCGCATTGACTGCGTTTTTAACTCTTGCCATTAGTTTCTCCTAAATAAATTCTGAATGTGCTTGGACTAGTGGCCGAGCTGCTTCTTGATGGTCTTGAAATCAGCCTTGCTTACAAGCTGGTCCTGGTTTAGACGACGTGTGCGTCGTGATGACTTGTGCTCAAGGTTGTGGCGCATGTTGATCTGTTGCTTCATCAACTTGCCTGAACCTGTGAAACGGAAGCGCTTCTTCGCTCCAGAATGGGTCTTCTGCTTTGGCATAACTTCTCTCCTGTTTTTCTAGTCTGCGGTTTCAGCCGCAGAATCCTTAGTTTCGGTCTCAGTAGGTGCAACATCAGCTTTCGCTTTCTTGTCTGCAGCTCTTTTTGCATCAGCTTTCGCATCAGCCTTGTTACGAAGGGGCGCAATAACCATCACCAAGCTTCTGCCGTCTGCCGATGGGCTCGACTCAACAACGCCTGAATCAGTAACTTCTTCGGCTACCTTCTGTAACAACTTGACACCCATCTCCGGACGTGATTGCTCACGGCCACGGAAAACGACCATCACTTTGACCTTGTCGCCAGCCTTCAGGAAGCGCTCGATCTGACCTTTTTTAGTGCCATAGTCGTGATCATCGATTTTCAAACCAAAACGAACAGTCTTGATGACAGTGTTTGTCTGGTTCTTTCTCGCTTCACGAATCTTCTGGGCTGCTTCGTATTTGAACTTTCCGAAATCCATAAGCTTACAAACCGGTGGTGCTGAGGTTGGTGAAACTTCTACCAAATCGAGGTCCACTTCCTGCGCCATACGCAGTGCTTCTTCGATTTTGATGATGCCAAGTTGCTCTCCGTTAGGGCCAACTAGGCGTACTTCTGGTACACGGATTCGTTCGTTGATACGCGGGTCGCTGATCTGCTGCTCCTTTTGACGTGACTTAAACGGCCACGTAGGGACAAGGAAATCCTTGTCAACGCGCAGAACTGAAAAGTTCAAAGCTTACCCGGCAACCTAATAAGTCGGTGGACGCGGGTGGGAAATGAATCCACTTCTGACTGAAGACCAGAGATCTCCAGAGCCATGGGCTAGCCTAGCAGAGAACCCGTGCGAAAGTGAAGCCCAGAATGTCAGAAGATTTTGAATCCCAAGCAATGCGAGAACTTGAGGAAGTCCCAGCCGTTGAGGTGATTACCGCGACAGCGGTGCACCTGATGAGCGCAGCTGCTGTCCAGGTGGGACTTGCTGAAAGTGGCTATAAAGGTGACCTGGATGAAGCCAGAAAGCTTATTACTGCCTTAGCTGGCCTTCTTTCAGCTACATCCCCAGACCTAGGTGATCACCACGCTAGGCCTCTAAGAGACGGGCTTCGTAGCCTTCAGCTAGCATTCCGTGAAGCATCGGTCATCAAAGACGAACCTGGACAAGGCCCAGGTGAGAAATTCACCGGACCGGTCAACTAGCCTGCAGGAACTTCACTTCTACCGAGTCAACTAGTTCGACAAATCGTTCCGAGCTGGCTATCTGCTTAAAGAAGTCCTCTTCAAGCTCTTTCAGTTGTGTTTCGGTCAGGCCAGGCTTTAGATATAGAACTACCAGCAATTCTTGACCTAAGAGTTTGTGGGTCGGATCACCTTCGACCAAGGTAAAGCTCTCAACAGCTCCGCTCTCTGCCAAAACTGAATTGATGATTTCAACTACCTCTGGGTTATTTGCAGGCACTAGCCAATCTAGGTCTTGAGCAACGGCGGCAATACCAGGTCTTCTCACCACAAACTCAGTCTCGCTCATTGGGTCTAAAACAAGTCTGGTGTTTCCTTCGCTGGCTGCAGCTAGTGCAACCTTGCGACCATCATTTGGCACAGGTCTAGCTTCAGGGTTCCAGTGAGTCATTGCCGCTACCGAACTAAAAACTGGAAGTGCTCTTTGGTTATCAGGAGTGAGTACGGTAACAATCGATAGGTCTGCACTCTTATCAACTTGATGACCGTGTGCACCTTGCTCGCCTTCGCCAAGATTTGCAATAAGTGGAATCAATAATCTGGCTTGACCAATAGCTTTCAATACTTGTTCTGCACCTAGCTGACCTGATTGAAACTTAGCGATGGCTTCAATTAGATTTGCATCCGCCTCACCGTTATCACCACTGTATGGATTGATATCAAAACTACGACCAGCCCAAGGTACTCCTGCTGAGTCAGTAAATTTCGAAGGTTCAGTTTCAGACACTACTCACCGGCAACTTTCAGAGCCTGTTCAAGTGTGAACTTTCCTGCATACAAAGACTTACCTAGAATCGCACCTTCAAGGCCAAGCGGAACAAGTTCTCTAAGTCTTTCCAAGTCTTCAAGAGATGAAATGCCACCGGATGCTATTACCGGTTTGTTTGTTCTCCGCATAACTTCTTTAAGCATCTCAATGTTTGGGCCAAGTAGCATTCCATCCTTAGTCACATCAGTCACTACATATCTTGGGCAACCGGCTTGCTCTAATCTTTCAAGAACTTCAAACAGATCTCCACCATCTTCGGTCCAGCCACGCGCTGCTAGTGTGGTGCCACGAACATCCAACCCAACGGCAATCTGGTCACCATACTTGGCAATCACTTCTGCAGTCCAGTCAGGATTTTCGAGTGCTGCTGTGCCAAGATTTACTCTTTCTGCACCAGCAGACAGAGCAGCTTCTAAGGAAGGAGTGTCTCTGATTCCACCACTGAGCTCAATCTTTACGTTTCTGCTGTTTGCTACAACCTCACGAATGATTGCTCTATTCTCGCCACGAGAAAAGGCAGCATCAAGATCGACTAAGTGAATCCATTCCGCTCCTGCTTCGATAAAAACATTCGCAGCATCAATTGGTGAACCATAATCTGTCTCACTGCCTGCCACACCTTGACTTAGTCGAACAGCCTTGCCGTCAGCCACATCAACAGCTGGTAAAAGTATTAGTCGTTCGCTCACAATATTCCTCTATAGATTTCTTAGCCAGTTATTCAAAAGCGTTAGGCCTGCCTGGCCAGATTTCTCAGGATGAAACTGAGTTGCGGTCAGTGGTCTATTTTCAACAGCAGCAACGAATCTGGAACCATATTCAGCCCAAGAAACTTTTGGCTTCTCAAAAGGTGTCTCGTCTTCAAGAACAAAGGTAGCTGCTCCATACGAGTGCACGAAGTAAAACTGCTCTTCTGAAACACCTTCAAACAACTTTGAACCAAGAGGAACTGAAACATCATTCCAACCGATGTGTGGCAGCGTTGGTGAGTCAAGCTTGGTGACTTCACCTGGCCATTGACCCAGCCCTTCAGTCTCAACACCATGCTCAAAGCCTTTATCAAACATCACCTGAAGGCCAACGCAGATGCCAAAAACAGCTTTACCCGAAGATAATCTTTGATCCACAATGCTTGGCGCACCAACTGCATTGAGTTGCTCCATAACAGTTGCAAACGCCCCTACCCCAGGGATAACAAGTCCATCTGCCTGTAAGGCTTTAGACCTGTCGGAGGTTAGCTCAACCTCGGCACCTAGTTCACTGAAGGCATTAACTACCGAATGAATGTTGCCACTTCCGAAATCTAAAACAACAATTTTGGGATTGGTCACAAAGTTCCCTTAGTGGATGGAATTCCAACAGCTCTAGGGTCTTTTTCAACTGCCTTGCGCAGTGCACGTGCAAAAGCCTTGAACTCAGTTTCTGCAACGTGGTGAGGATCTCTTCCGTCTAGAACATTTATGTGCACAGTCATATCTGCATTGAGGCAAATGGCTTCAAATACGTGGCGAACCATAGATCCGGTGAAGTGTCCGCCAATTAGGTGCATTTCGAAACCTGCTGGCTCCCCCGTGTGAGAGAGAAATGGTCTGCCAGATAGATCAACAACAGCGCGCACTAAAGCCTCATCCAAAGGAACAGTGGCATCACCAAAACGTGAGATTGAATTCTTATCGCCAAGAGCTTGCTTGATGGCTTGACCCAAAACAATAGCGGTGTCTTCGACTGTGTGGTGAACATCGATGTCGGTATCGCCACTAGATTCAACATTCAAATCAATCATTGAGTGCTTTGAGAACGCAGTCAGCAAGTGATCAAAAAATGGAACTGAAGTTGAAATGTTTGACTTGCCAGTGCCATCAAGGTCAAGGCTTAGTTTGACGGAAGACTCACTGGTCTTTCTTTCAATGGATGCAACTCTGTTCATGGTTATTGCCTTTCAAACCTGTAAATATATGAAGAACTTGACGTCTATGGCAATAAGCCAATTCTACTTCTTGCCTAGTAGTTCAGTAAGAGCGTTTATGACTGCGCTAGTTTCTGCCTCAGTTCCTGCGGTAATCCTGAGCGTGTTCGGGATTCCTACATCTCTGACAAGAATTCCTTGGTCTAGAAGTTTCTGCCATATTTCAGCAGGGTTAGATATCCCACCTACCAAGATAAAGTTGGCATCGCTTCGGTAAGGGTCTAAACATAGATCCTCGAGCGCAACAAATAACCTGTCCCTTTGATCTCTGATCTCAGAAACCGTTTCAAGCATTTTTACGCTGTGGGTAAGCGCTGCTTCTGCTGCTGCCTGAGTCAATGCACTCAAGTGATAAGGAAGTCGGACTAACCTCATCGCATCGCATACTGCTTCGTCAGCAGCTAGATAGCCAAGCCTTGCTCCTGCAAAAGCAAAAGCTTTCGACATAGTTTTGCTAATTACCAAGCGAGGTCTGCCTGCCAAGAGAGATAACGCACTGTTTTCATTTAGAGAAAATTCTGAGTAAGCCTCGTCAATAACTAGCATTCCTTTGGTCGCAGCATATGCGGCTTCAATAACTTCCAAATCAACCGGTGTACCCGACGGATTATTTGGGGAACAAATCAAGACGATATCTGGATTGTGTTCAGCTATAGCTTTGGTTACTAGTTCAGCTGATATCTCGTAACGCTCAAGCCTAGGAACTTCAACATATTCGGTATCAGTCGACTGAGCTATCAATGAATACATGCTGTAGGTAGGTGTGAAACTGAGCGCTTTACGCCCTGGCCCACCAAATGCCATAAAGATCTGCTGGAGAACTTCATTAGAGCCATTTGCTGCCCAGATATTTTTTGAATCTAAGCCGTGACCTACATAAGCTGCAAGCAATTCACGCAGCGCGGTGAATTCCCTATCTGGATATCTGTTGATGGTGCTTAGAGACTCAGCAATTCTGCGAATAACATCAACCAGAATCTCTTCAGATAGCTCGTGGGTGTTTTCATTTACGTTCAGGGCAACAGGAACATGTAACTGAGGCGCACCATAGGGAGTTCGGCCACGAAGGCTGTCTCTTATTGGCAGATCATTTAACTCAGTCATTGGTCAAGGTTACTAACCTTGAAAGGAAAATGCTTAGTTGTTTGGAAGAGCGATACGCATACCTGCATCAACAACAGAGTCACTCATGTTGTTCAGTGCAACAATTTCAGCGATGAAATCACGCGGGTCGCGATTTGGGGCATATTGTTCTGCAATTGACCAAAGACTGTCGCCACTCATGATTGTCACGTACTCAAAAGTTGCAGCTGTGCTGGAAGTC
>Ga0304730_1001332_pt1 | contig 18855 bp, 23 predicted proteins | sample M_130628_MF_Meta_FD_190474 | JGI IMG/M metagenome (GOLD analysis project Ga0304730, IMG submission 190474) | Freshwater microbial communities from Lake Montjoie, Canada to study carbon cycling - M_130628_MF_MetaG (v2) (version 2) | ecosystem: Environmental > Aquatic > Freshwater > Lake | place...
ATCCATGTTGCTAATTCAAGAGATGAACTTATTGCTATTGCTAAAGATGTTTGGTCAAGAACAGATAACTGGTTAGTTCTTGGTGGTGGCTCTAACTTAGTTGCAGCTGATGAACTACCTGGCCTAGAAGTTATCCAGGTAAGAAACCTAGGTGTTGAATACAAAGGCCAAGGCAGAGCAAGAGTTCAAGCCGGAGAGAACTGGAATGACTTTGTCATCCACACTGCAAAACAGGGTTTAGCAGGAATTGAATCTCTAGCCGGTATTCCCGGCACTGTTGGTGCAGCACCGATTCAAAACATCGGAGCCTACGGGCAAGAGCTATCCCTGACTCTGCACTCGTTAGAGTTTTTAGATTTCAAAACAGGTGAAATACAAATCATGTCTAAGACCGACTGCGGGTTTGGATATCGTGACAGCATTTTCAAACAAGGAAAACAAGGGCTAATTACTTGGGTTGAATTCCAATTCTTCACAGATCTTCCTGCTGCTCATAATGAATTGCTTGAATCAAGAGTGGAAGAAGTGTTAGCGCTAAGAGCTTCAAAGGGAATGGTTCTGAATGACCAAGACCGAGACACCTGGTCATGTGGATCCTTCTTTACTAACCCAATTGTTTCTGAAAGCTTTGCCAAGACCTTGCCATTAGATGCACCCCAGTGGCCAACCGAAGCAGATGATGGACTAACAGTTAAGCTCAGTGCTGCCTGGCTCATTGAGCAGTCAGGAATCCATAAAGGTTTTGCACTGCCAGGATCAAAAGCAGCCATCTCTTCAAAGCATGCCCTTGCTATTACCAATAGGGGAGATGCAAGTGCTGAAGAGGTTACCCAACTAGCCAGATACATTCAGACTCAGGTATCAAATAAGTTCGGAGTGAATCTAGCCCCAGAACCTAACCTGATTGGTTTCTAATTTAGTTTTGCGACTGCAAGAGTGATGGCAAGGCTATACATAACAGCCGCAATAAACACATCTAGTATCTTCCAGAATGTTGGCTTACTTACTAATTCAGATGCCTTGCTGGCACCAAAACCCAAACTAAAGAACCAGATGAAGCTAGCCGTTACTGCACCTATGGCAAAGTACCACTTCTGATCACCGAACTGGTTAGCTATTCCACCTATAAAGATGACTGTGTCCAGATAAACATGTGGGTTCAAGAAAGTAAGGGCAAGAGTTGTGAGCACAGTCTGTTTCAGGTTCCCTGAACCAGATTCGGCAGCCTTCAGAGATTCATTCTTCATAAATCGCCTCAGTGATGTTGAGCCGTACCAGACTAGGAAGGCAACACCCACCCATCTAATTACTTCAAGTAGCCAAGGTAACGCCGAGATTAGCGCACCTAATCCAAGAACGCCCAAGGCAATCAGCGTCGCATCACTTATTGCACAAATCAGAACAATAACCAGCACATGCTTTCTGAGAAGGCCCTGCCTCAGGACAAAAGCATTCTGAGCACCAATGGCAACAATTAGAGATAGGCCAGTTAGAAATCCTGGCAGTATGAGGTTCATGTCTTTCAGGATACTGGGCTAACTCTCTGCTGAAGAGGTTTAGGTAGGCTTAGGCTGTGAACGAATTTCCAAGAATCTCTCATCGAATTGGCTCTATAGCTGAGTCAGCAACTCTAAAAGTTGATGCTAAAGCTAAAGCTTTGCAGGCAGCTGGTAAACCAGTAATCTCATATGCTGCGGGTGAACCTGACTTCCCAACTCCAGCACACATTGTTGAAGCAGCTGTGCTTGCAGTTAGAGATCCTAAGAACCACCGATACACACCAGCGGTTGGACTACCTGAACTTCGTGAAGCTATTGCGCACAAAACAAAGATTGATTCTGGAACAGAAGTTACTGCTGCCCAAGTAGTTGTAACTAACGGTGGCAAGCAAGCTGTCTATCAAGCATTTGCAACACTTCTTGATCCAGGCGATGAAGTTATTGTTCCAACACCTTTCTGGACAACATACCCAGAAGCTATTCACCTAGCCGGCGGAGTTCCAGTTGAAATCTTCTCGGGTAGCGACCAGGGCTATTTAGTAACAGTTGACCAGCTAGAAAAAGCAAGAACACCTAGAACCAAGGTTCTACTATTTGTTTCACCATCTAACCCAACCGGTGCAGTTCACTCTAGAGAAGAAGTTGAAGCTATCGGTAAGTGGGCTTATGAAAACGGTCTTTGGGTTATCACTGATGAGATCTATCAGAACCTTACCTATGACGGTCTAAAGGCTTACTCAATTACTGAAGTAGTTCCAGAGCTAACCGATAGAACCATCATGGTTAACGGTGTTGCTAAGACCTACGCAATGACAGGTTGGCGTTTAGGTTGGATGGCTGGCCCACTAGATGCCATGAAGGCAGCAGCCAACCTACAATCACACCTTTCCTCTAACGTTTCAAACATCAGCCAGAGGGCAGCGATTGCTGCGCTTACAGGACCACAGGATGAAGTTCTAGCCATGCGTGATGCTTTCGACAGAAGAAGAATCCTTGCGGTTGATGAACTAAACAAGATTCCTGGTTGGGTTGCCCCAACTCCTCAAGGCGCTTTCTATGTTTACTCTGATGTGACTGGACTGCTTGGTAAAGAGTGGGGCGGAAAGAAAATTGAAACCAGCCTAGAACTCTGCGATTACATGCTTGATGCTGCTGAAGTAGCTCTTGTTCCAGGAGAAGCTTTCGGACCTTCAGGTTACGTAAGACTTTCTTATGCTCTCGGAGACGCTCAACTTCTTGAGGGAATCCAGAGACTTCAGAACCTGTTTAGCTAATTCTTTTCGATTCCGCAATTAGTTCATCCCAGCTGCTTGGAACTCTTCCTGAATCCAGCATCTTCTTGAATACAAGATAAGCGTCTGTTTTCGATCCGTACTCTCGCAGTGTGTCTGGATCATTTACCCATCCGTAGGCGATGATTTCACTCCTCGTGCTGTATCGAAAGAAAATTCTGAATTGCTGCAGAAATTTGTCTCTGAACCAGTGGGTGTGCTCTTTTCCGAGGGAATCACCCAGTCTAAAGTCTGGATTCCCAGGATTAGAAGGGATGTTGGTCCATGTCGCAAGAGTCAGTGCTCTTAATCGCTGGGCCTGTTTGGAATGAATCGAATCAGCACCAATCTTCTGCTTGGTCTGCCTATTTGCTTCCCGGTAACGCTCCAGTTGCCCAAGAAACTCTAGGTGTCCAAGAAGAAGCCAATCTTTAGAACTCATTTGTTGTTTTCTTCTTGAGCCCAAAGCTCCTCGAGAGTTGGCGGCAGCCCTTCTACGCCTTCACCCCTTTTCCCTGAGAGCTCTGCAACTATGTCTTCATACATCTCTGCCGTCAATGGCACCAATCGCTCAGGATGGTTGGCCATATCCTTGGCTAAGAAGTCTAACCATGCGTCTACAGTCGGATCTCCATGCTCAAGAGTCTCTGGATTCCTTTTGCTGATTCTGACCCCTCCCGACTCGTCGAGAATCCACTCCAGCTTGTCTCTCTTGTTTAGACCCAGGAGTTTGCGTATTCTGGCTGGAACAGTGGTTTGGTAGCGATCAGTGAGACTTGATTCAAGTTCGTTTTCATCCATGCCGATATGGTAATGCATATGCATTACCTACACAAGAACCAGGATCTCCCTTTGCATTTAGAGGGGCTCAGGGCTAAACTCGTTAGAGGTAGTTTGACAACTGCCCCAAGCCTAATCTGGCAAATTTAATCATTTTAGATATCAATCTATTAGTGTGCCCATTTGCCTCCTTAGGGCAGTGGCTCAATTGGTAGAGCAGCGGTCTCCAAAACCGCAGGTTGCAGGTTCGAGTCCTGTCTGCCCTGCAAACAATGTCACATTTGTGATATTGAAAAGTAACACCAGCATTAACTGAAGGAAGAGAAATGTCAGAAGAACTAGAGCAGGCATCCGAAGACTTAGTTGAAAAGTCAAAGGCTAGTCGCGCTGCTGCACGCGGACCTATCGGTCGCATCATTCTTTTTATTCAGCAAGTGATCGCTGAGCTTCGCAAGGTAAACAAGCCAACTTTTACTGAACTACGTAACTACACCGGAGTTGTTCTTGGTTTCGTAACTGTAGTTATGGTTATCATCTTTGGTTTCGATTTCATCTTCGGACAAGGTGTTATCTGGCTATACACAGCTTTCGATACCACCAACTAATTTTTAGCAACAACTAACTAAGGAAACACGTGACCGATTTCGAATCAGAGCAGAACCAGCCAGAAGAGATCAACCTTGAGGTTGAATCATCTGACTACGCTGAAACTGACCCTGCATACATTGATGACACCAACGCTGATGAGCAATCAGCCGAGGAGCTAGCTCTTCATGTTGAATCTGATGTTGAAGCTGCTGCAGAATCTGAAACTGCTGCTGCAGAAGACATTCACGCTGCTCCAGTAGCTAACGAGGCAACTCCTGAAGAAGACGAAGATCCTTACGCTGCCTTCAAGAAAGAACTTCGCGAGCAGCCAGGTAAGTGGTTCATCATTCACTCATACGCAGGTTACGAGAAGCGCGTGAAGCAGAACATTGAAAACCGTATGCTCTCAATCGTTGGTGGCGATGACATCTACCAGATCGAAGTTCCAATGGAAGAATCCATTGAAATCAAGAACGGTCAGAGAAAGCTTGTAACCAAGGTTCGTATCCCAGGATATGTTCTAGTTCGTATGGAAATGAACGAAGACTCATGGTCTCTAGTTCGTGGTACCCCTGCCGTTACTGGCTTTGTCGGTCACAGCGAATACCCAAGCCCAATGCGTCCACAAGAAGCATTCGACATGCTAAAGACTCTCTATGTTCTTCCTGAAGAAGCAGCAGCTAAGGCAGCTGTCAAGGGTGGAGCTAAGGGCAAGGCGAAGTCAATCCCTGTTAACGTCAACTACAAGCTTGGCGAAAGCATCATGATCAAGGAAGGTTCATTCGCAGGTCTACCTGGAACCATTTCTGAAATCAAACCAGAAAGCGGCAAGCTTATTGTTCTGGTTTCATTGTTCGAACGTGAAACACCTGTTGAACTTGCCTTCGACCAGGTATCAGCTCTCGTCTAAAGATTTACAAACCTAAAACCAAAGGAAACTAACAAATGGCACCGAAGAAAAAAGTAACCGGCATGATCAAGTTGCAGATCCAAGCAGGAGCAGCTAACCCAGCTCCACCGATTGGTCCAGCTCTTGGTCAGCACGGTGTTAACATCATGGAATTCTGTACTGCATACAACAATGCAACTGCAGACCAGCGTGGAAACGTTGTTCCAGTTGAGATCACTGTGTATGAAGACCGTTCATTCACATTCATCCTTAAGACTCCACCAGCAGCTGAGCTAATCAAGAAGGCAGCTGGAGTTGCTAAAGGTTCAGCTACACCTCACACCGTGAAGGTGGCAAAACTTACTCGCGAACAGGTTCTAAAGATCGCCGAGTCAAAGATGTCTGACCTCAACGCCAATGACGTTGAAGCAGCAGCAAAGATCATCGCTGGTACTGCCCGCAGCATGGGTATCACCGTCGAAGGTTTCTAGTAACAAAATAACCAAACGGAAGTGGGAGAGTCGCGCGCGACTCGTTACACCACAACTGTGACCAACTAAATAAGAAGGAAAAGCAGAATGGCTAAGCGCTCAAAGGCATATATTGCCGCAGCAGAAAAAATCACTGAAGGTAAGTTCTACACACCTGCAGAAGCAGTAACTCTAGTAAAAGAGACTGGCACATCTAAGTTCGATGCAACTGTTGAAGTTGCAGTGAAGCTTGGTGTTGACCCTCGTAAAGCTGACCAGATGATCCGTGGCACCGTAGGTTTGCCGCACGGAACTGGTAAGACCGCACGCGTTATCGTATTCGCTACCGGTGCAGCTGCAGATGCAGCTCGTGAAGCTGGGGCTGATGAAGTCGGTGGCGACGAGCTAATCGAGAAGGTTGCAGCCGGTTGGACAGACTTCGACTCAGCAGTATCAACACCTGAACTTATGGGTAAGGTCGGTCGTCTAGGTAAGGTTCTAGGTCCTCGTAACCTAATGCCAAACCCTAAGACTGGAACTGTTACTCCAGATGTAGCGAAGGCTGTTACTGACATCAAGGGTGGAAAGATTGAGTTCCGCATTGACAAGCAGTCAAACCTTCACTTCATCATTGGCAAGATCTCTTTCTCTAAGGAACAACTAGGCGAGAACCTAGCTGTTGCTCTAGATGAAATCATGAGACTAAAGCCTTCATCTTCAAAGGGTAAGTACCTATTGAAGGCATCTCTAGCAACAACTTTTGGTCCTGGTATCCCACTGGACACCAGCGTTACCAAAGTAGAGTTCTAAAAAGTTTTACCTAGCATTCACTAAAGAAAGTTAGGCTGAAGGACCAGGAGAAATCCTGGTCCTTCATCATCTTGTAAGCAGTTCGTAGAAGTACGAATGTAGATCGAAAGGTTGGGATATTGCCAACAGAACCGTTTGGTGCAGCAACTCTGCTAGATACAAAAGATCCAATGGGATTGCGAGCAACCGCACCCTTACTAGACGCGTGGATACGCGATATGGAGACAGACAGATCTCCCTTCCAAATACCAGGACACAAAGGCCGCACTAATCTAACCGGACCCATCGTTGATGGTGACATTCCAGTTCTTCCTGGTAACCACCCTTATCGAATCTCCCCTTCACTAATTCTTGAAGCAGAAAAACTTGCTGCCGATCTTTGGGGTGCTGACCTATGCCGCTTTGGTGTTAATGGTTCATCAGGGTCTAACCACGCAGCTGTTATGGCGGTAGCTGGCCCTGGCGACAAAGTTATTGTTTCTCGAACACTCCACAAATCAGTTTTAGTTGGCATGGTCTATGCAGGAGTAATCCCTGTATGGGTAAGACCAGAGATCAACCCTGCAACTGGTTTACCTGAGTATCTGCCGTCTTCAAGGTTGAGAGAAACTCTGGAACAACATCCAGATGCTAAAGCAGTGCTCATCGGTGAACCTTCTTACGTTGGAACAATGTCTAACATCCCAAGACTTGCCAAGGTGTCCCATGAGTTCGGCATTCCTCTAGTTGTTGATGCTGCTTGGGCTGCTCACTATGGTTTCCACCCTGAACTACCTCAGCACCCACTTGCTGAAGGTGCTGACATTGTTGTCACCTCAGCACACAAGACTCTTCCTGCCTGGTCACAAGCAAGCTTTGTATTAGTAAGAGAAGGTCTAGTTGATCTCAACAGATTCAACAAAGCCTTTGATTCAACTCAGACAACATCTATGTCAGGAAGAATCCTTGCCTCTATTGATGCTTCCAGAGCTCTTCTAGAAAAACACGGCTTTGACTTAATTGACCCAATCATTGATGCAACTGAAAAAGGTAGAGCAACACTAGTTGCTGCCGGCATTGAAGTTATTGATGGTGAATACATTGATCCTCTAAAGCTAGTTATCCTTCTTCCTAAAACAGGAGCAGATGGCAACCTGGTTGAGCAAGATCTGCTAAATGCCAACATCGATGTTGAAATGGCCAACAGAGACCTAATCATTCCAATGATTACCTTTGCTGATACCCCAGAGCTAATTGAAGATCTAGTAGACAGAATTATAGTTTCAGTAAACAAACACAGGGGAGAACCAAGATCGGTATCAACTGCAGCTGTGTTCTCTATTGTTCCTGAAGTTGTGGTGAGCCCAAGAGATGCATTTTTCTCTAAACAAGAAGTAGTAACTGCAGATAAAGCAGTTGGTCGAGTATCAGCAGAGATGATCTGCCCTTACCCACCAGGTGTTCCAGTGCTATCCCCCGGCGAGAGAATCACTCAACAAGCTCTAGATGCACTATTTGAAGCTAGGGATACCGGTGTGAGAATTGCATTTGCTGCAGATAGAACTCTAGAAACTTTTGTAGTTCTACCTGAGTAATTAGTCATCGTAAATATCTTTACGATGTCCAACTTCAAGAATTAGAAGAGTGCGCGTGTCGTCAAGGACCTCCAAGATTACGCGGTATTCCTGAACACGCAATCTATGGGTACCTGCTCTGTTATTCCCTAGTTCCTTTAGCAGTTCTTTTGGGTTGGGGCTTAGCACTAGCCACGCTAACTTCTTTAGGATTCTTTGCACTACCGACTTTTCTAGGTTCCTTTGTTGCTTTCGAGCCGTCGGGTCCCATTCCAATATCCATTCTTGTGAGTCCAGCATCTGCTAGAACCTCATCCAAAGAATATGTCTTAAAGTCTCGACGACCTTCTCTAATAGCTGCACGGACTTCCTCAATTTCACGAATTTCTTCCTCGAGGTCTCGTACGCCGCGCTCGACAAGTTGGCGAATGAAGTAAGACTTAGTACGTCCGCTTCGCTCCGAGAGTTTGTCTATGCGATCGCGAAGTTCCTGCGGAAGCCTGATTGTTACCATGGCCATAATTCTCTCCTGTCTTACCTGTCTTACATGTAAGACTAAACAGAAATGTGGATAAGTTCAAGATTTATTGCTTGTAATCTTTGCCCCGGTATTGAATTCGTTGAATCTCTATTTGGTTACTCGCGTTGTGAATTGTGAAAACGACACGTATCTTTCCGACTCTTGTGCTTAGCGAATCCTTGAGGTTCCCATCAAGCCACTTGGCGATATCGAGTGGATTTGAAGTGAGTTCGAGTTGGTCAATTCTTCTTATTACTCGACTTCTTTGTACTTGATCGAGACTCTTTAGGTCTTTTGTTGCTTTTCGGGTTAGAACTATCTGCCAACTCTTGTTCACGTAATTCAGCTTTCACTTGCTCCCAGGCTACGGTCTCTCGATCCTCTGGAGGGCCTGCAAGTAGCTCTTTTATAGCCAATTCACCAAGCACCTGATCTTCCATATCTTCAATAGACTGGGCAATCATTTTCTTAACAAAGTGAGACTTCGTGCGACCGCTGCGCTTGGCTAGCCAGTCAAGGCGTTCGTTCAATTCATCACTCAATCTGAGGGTCAACATAGCCATAATTCTCTCCTGTATTACATGTAATACACATAACCATAAATGAGATTGTGGATAAGTTCAAGGAGATTTGGGAACTAATAAGCCCCGAGCCAACCCACCCTATAGTGAGCAAACAATGTCTCTAGCTCTCGGGAATAAAGCTAACCACCAGGTGGTTTCAATAGACAGCGATGTCAGTGGTCAGGGCTAGCATCTTATTCCAAAACAATTTATCGATCTAGGCAGGAGATTCAAATGAGCAAGAATGCAAGAAAGTTCCAGAAGCCTCAGGCTAGCAAGCACAACGCTAGATGTGCTCAAACCCCAGACAAGCTTCGTTACCGTGACATGAAGGAAGCAAAGCGCGATCTGACCCGTTTCAGAGCAAGAGCAGCTGAAGACATGAGAACCCAGGGTTGGACAACTTTCAACCAGAAGCGTCCTTACGAATGTTCAGGCTGCAAGGGCTTTCACCTAACTTCTCAGGAGCTAGGCAAAGTTGAGAACGAAGTAGTTAGAGCAAAAGAACTCACTATTGCTGATCTAATCTTGTCTGCATAATCGGGAATAAATCCAACTAATAACCGCTTTACATACTTAGAACTCAAGCCCATGGAAGGGGCCACAAACTTGAAAGATCCAAAAGCATAAGCTCTAGCCCCTGCTGATATTCCCAACAGCGAATATGTGAAATAAAAATAATTGGGAACGGCGTGTATGAATTCAAACTCAAATATTCATACGAAGATAACCTTCCAACTTAAAATTCCAAACCCCAAAGACAAAGCCTTGTCAGAACCTTGGAGCACAAATGAACTACGATTACTCATCTTCAGAAGATGATTTCTGGGCAGAATTCGATCTAGGAGCAACACCAATGTCACGCAAAGTAGAGATTCTCTACAACCTCGGCTACCGCGAATTGTGGAAACCAAATAACAAAGAACCACTGAAGTACTGGATCCCGGCATTAGAAATTGCGCAGGAACACAATCTCAAGACTGAAAGCATTGAGCTTCTAGAGGCCATTACACGCGAATTGATAACTAACCAGAACGACTATCTAAGAGCGATAGAGATGGCAGATCACGGGTTAGCACTAATGCAAGACTTCACCCTTGACGTTGATGAACTAAGCTCAAAAGCTCATTTGACCTGGGGTAAGGCAGTTGCCTACGACAACCTAGAGCGCTACTCAGAAGCCCTTGCTTACTTCAAATCTGCATCAGACATGTATGCAGATGTAGGTAATCACCAGTTGGCTAACGTCCTTGCCAGTGCAACAATCTTTGCTCACATTGAACTCAATGAGCACGATGAAGCCGAGAAGCTGATCCCAGAGATCCGAGCATTCTTTCAAGGCAAAGAAGACCTTGCTCGCATTGCCTACTGCGATCTAATGACCGCTATCATCATGATGCACAGAGGTCAGTACCCAGAAGCTCTAGCCCTAACTCTAGAAGTCATGTCTGTTGAGAGACAGGTGGACAAGCTAGATGCAGGAACCCTACGTTGGGTTGCTAAGGCATACATGTACAACGAGAACTACAAGCAAGCCATCCATTACTACAAGCAGTCCATCAAGTACGCGAGTAAGAGGGGCGAACGTGACTACCGTGATGTAGTGAAGGCAACCCTAGGGCTAGCAGATGTTTATGACGCTATGGGTAAGACCGAGAAAGCCGAAGCAGCAAGATTCGATGCAGAGTCTATGAACAAACGCTTGAAGAAGACCCAAGTTCCCGACAACACTAAGGTGCTCAAAGAGATTGAACAGCTTCGTAGCCAGGGTGAATATGATTTAGCCGTTCAACTTGGCACAGAAGTAGTTCAAGAATCTTCTGAAGCAGGAGACATTTCTCTACGCATCAAAGCGGAGTGTGAAAACATCATCACTCTCTTTGCCAAAGAAGACTATGAAGCGGTAGTTCAAACCTGGGAGAGATTCCCTCAGGCAGTTCTAGAGCTCTATGACGAACTAGTAATCAGAATCAAGAACATGGTTTGCCATGCTCAATACAAGCTAGGCAGAGTTGCAGAAGCTGCAAAACTAAACGAACAAGTGCTAGCCGACATTCGTGTAGCTCAGAACAAACAAGAGCAGGCATATGCTTTTGAAAACAGAGTTGAGATTGAATCTGATCCAAACGAGAAAAAGAAGCACATCTCATACGCAATCGAAACAAACCTAGAAGCACAAAACCCAGACAGAGCACTAAAAATTACTCGCAAATTCCGCGATAAGTATTAGTATGTTCTTAGGTGGAAACACCAACTAAAACTAAATATCAACTGTTCAAGTTCGAAAGAACTTAAGAAGAGTGCAACCTGCCGCCCATCGGCAAGGTGCCAAAGAAGTACCAATGGAACAGGCCTAGACAACCGTCTAAGCAACTAAAGATGGGGCAGTCATGCCCCGATAGATCAAGCGAAAGCTTGAAGAAAGGGGCATTACTCATGACTTCACCGCTAAGAGTAGAAGATCTTTTCAGGCGCTGTGAATTGGTAGCGCCTGGACACAACCTGCCAGCAAAACTGCGCTTGGGTAAACTACGCCGAATCACACTCACAGGAGCTTACCTAGAGAAAAGAGGAGAAGCCTTTCTCCTTCACAGATTTTGCCTTCGACTTCCGGGATGTGGCTCTAGTTACATCCAATCGCTACTGTCTTCTGCTGAAACTGAAAGTCAGGTCAGGCCCAGATTCTGCTTGTGCCGCGAAGAATATGCGACGCACAATGCTGAATCGCTTGGTAAAGCTATTGAATCAAGTGATGGGGTCGAACTATTCGAAGTTAAAACCAAGAAATTGGGAGGACTCCTCATTTACATCCCTCAGACAAGGGAGTATTTCTGGCTTGAAAAATCTCATTTGTTTTTCTGGCGAAATGACAAGTGTCAAAAAATGACAAGGATACTGTCGAATGAACAAGCTGCTTCTAGTTGGTACACCGAAGGTCCTTTCATTTATTAGCCCACACCTCCTTTGGCTTGCACAGGGCCGCCTAGATCCTGGGAAAGTGAAAACTCAGACGACATTCAAAACTAAATATCCACTGTTCAAGTTCGAAAGAACTTAAGAAGAGCGCAACCTGCCGCCCATCGGCAAGGTGCCAAAAGGTAATAAAGGAACAGGTTTAGGCAACCGTCTAAACAAACAAAGATGGGGCAGCAATGCCCCGATAGATCAAGCGAAAGCTTGAAGAAAGGGGCATTACTCATGTCCGAAGAAAACAACACACCTCAAGAGGCGAGACCTTTACCGGTATTCAATCTAGGAACCCAAGAGCAGCTAAACACAGATGCTCGCAATCCTGACGCAAGTCGTTTTGAAGTAGACCGCGTCAAAATCAACTGCGCATATTTTTGGCCAGGACACAATTTTCACTGGATTCCACTGCTGAGACATAGCGAACCACGCATACCAGTTGAGGCTACTTGGCTCGAAGGTAAAGCCTTTGAAGTCCAAGTTGAAGGAAGAACTGAGATCTGGTACCACCATGATCCAGAGAGGCTCAAAGACGCTCTAGCCAAGTGTCGAAAGAGCGATATCAAAGCAACCCAGGGTAGACCATGGTTGTTCATCAACCATGGCACAGGTTCGTATGCCTTCAACTGTGCCAGAGCAGAACTCCAGGTTTGCATGGGCAGAAGCTAACCACAGCAACAATCAACCTCTAACAGAAAGAATCAAGAATCAATGATTCAAGAAACTAACAACAACATCTGCCACAGCTACGCTGATGGCCATCACTTGCACTACATAGCAATCAACTGAGCAAGTAAACCAAGAGTTCCAGCAACCATAAGAGTGTATGGAGAGGCAGCCTTCCAAGTAACAGTGGAAGGCAAAACAAACCTCTGGTTTACTCATAACCCGCAAAGGCTTGTGATAGCTCTAGCTGGAGCAAAGCCAGAAAACATCGAAGCCACCAAAGGCAGAACCTGGCTGTTTGTAAAAGGTGACTACGGAGTTAGCTGCTTCAACATGACAACAAGTCCACTGACTCCTTGTGTGAGAGAAGCACCCAAGATTGATCTCTCTGAGATTAGAGAACTAGTGAAGCAGAAACAGGAAAAAGACAAGAACAATAAAGAAGGTGCAACCAATGGCTAAGTGGAGTTATGTAAAACAATGGGAAAACCCTCAAGAGACCATCGACGCTATACGCAAGAAGTTCGGCACGATAAATTCAAGCCCTGTGTTCTTTGGTTACTGGGCTAAAGTAAGCCTCTACACAGTAGCCCTAAAGGACTACGAGGAAGGCTTACATTCTCTAATTCAGGAGAACACCTGTAGCTGTGGTTTAAGACTAGAGAAGTCAGATAACCTCTTAGCCATCATCGAATCCAAACACCACAGAAACCACAAAACCCTAGAACCAGAACCTAACCCCAAGTTCAGAGGGCTAGTAGGTAGAAGAATAAGCATGCCCATGCAGCCAGTGGATTGGCAGCATCCGGTTGATTTGTTGTGGGATTTGATTATCGATCAGAAGGAACCTTCATAGCACTAGTAGAGAGTAATTCCAGTCAGGTGACCTGCATCCAAGGTATCGGTCTAAAGAAGTGTGGCTGTATCTTTAAGGTATGCTGGGAAAAGCTGATTTCAAATTAACTGAAGCTCTAGCCGCATTTGCGGAATTTGGAGTGGAGCCAAGCTTTATCGTTCCTACCGAAACGGGAATGAACAAGTCAATCATGGATGCTCACCAAGGCATACGAAGATTTCTGAAGTCGCACGGCATTCATAATTTTGAATCGCAAGGCCTCGGAGCCCAAGAAAACGGCGTTAAATATCAATTGAATGTAATCAATGGTGCAGCGGTGCTGACACAAGAGCTTTCCTTATACAGGCCGAAAACAAAAACTGGCGATCCTAGAGTTTGGACCAACATTAGAGGCTTTGCCAAGCCAGGCAATCTGCTAGCGTTTTTTGTTTCAGGGGCTAGAGACCTTTACCTAGTGAATTGCAGCGACATCGCTACGTTCGGCTCGAGGCATGAAGTTGGATCACCTCTGAATCTTGCCTTACTTGGCGCAAATCGAGGCTCGGAAACAAGTGCGAAGCTTTTAGCAATGCTTAAAGAGGTTTCTGCTAAGGGCTGGATTGAAGCAACAAAAGAAGGAGACACCGCAGTCGGCCACACTCTTGAGACAGCGCTCGGCATGAAAGCCAATTCCAGCAAGCTTCCGGACTTTCTTGGAGTGATTGAGTTGAAGAGTGGTCGAGTTGGGAGCTTGTCTCCTCAGGGGACTCGAAGATCTAGTTCAAAGAAATCGCTCTTCTCAAAGGTTCCAAATTGGAAGCTAAGCCCTCTAAATGCAGGCGAAATTCTGAGAAGATTTGGAAGTCGAGACTCGAATGGCCGACTTAACTTGTCTGTCACAGTTTCTAGCAACCCAAATCGTCAAGGCCTTTTTGTGCTTTTGGATGAAACAAGTGGCCACGTTGTAGGTAAAGCCAAAACTTCAAGCGCAGAAGAAGTAATTGTTGTCTGGGAGCTAGAAGACCTTCAACAGGACTTAGGTAATAAGCACAAAGAAACTTTCTGGGTTGAGGCCGAATCCAGAGTTGTAGGGACTAAGGAGCAGTTTCGGTATATTCGCGTTCACCACACTCAAAAACCTTTGATTGCTAACCTTGGCCATCTAATTTCTGAGGGAGTGATTACCATGGACTTCACCCTGTCTGAAAAACTATCTGGAGGGGTTAGAGACCACGGCTATTTGTTCAGAATTGATCCCAAAAATTTGGGACTTCTCTTCCCTTCGCTACAAACATATGATTTGTAACTAATTTAGGACCTTGCTCGCGAGTTTCCCGACAGCCAAGGCTAAGAATGGTGAGACCGCATTTCCAACTTGAGAATACTGAGGCACTTCGTTTCTTCGGTTTAGCCCACCAGTCGTTTCTTTAGCTTTAAACTCAAATGTGTCTGGAAAACCCTGAAACCTAGCAAGTTCTCTAACAGTAAATGTTCGAGCAGCAAACGGATGAACGTAATCATCCGCAACAGTTAACACTGTTCTAGCAGGCTCGGCCCACTCCAGCACACGCTGCGAATGTTTTTTAGTTTTTAAATCAACAATTAGTTTCATGAGGTCATTCTCGTCACCAGCCAACACTCGGCCGTCAGCAGATTTGGCAGGGTACTTGACTCCCACAAGAGCTTCCTTAATCTTCGCCAGTTCAGCTTTTGTTACTCTCTCTGACGGAATTCCCAAGGTTCTTGGGTCTATACTCTGGGCTTTGAACATTTGGTAAAGACTAAACCTTAGTTGTGTTTTGCTAGTGTGCACGCGTTCAACTTGATTTGGTATCCCAGAACCTGAGTAAGGCAAGTGGTGGAAAAGAGATTTCAGATCTTTGCTGAAACCTGTATCTTTGGCACTCTTTTTTACTCCTGCTTGCAGATCGCCGATAGCTTCGCCAACTGTGCGTGTGTTGCCTGATTTGACTGTAGGGATAGGAGCCAGATCTGGAATCTTGGATGGATCTAATTGGTCTAAGAATGAGCTCCGCCAGAGAACTTCCGTGGAGGTTATCTTATTCTTCTTTGCCATGTCCTTTCTTAGGCCAATAATCATGAGTCTAGGTCGATGTTGAGGTGCCCCATAATGAAGTGCGTTTACCTCAACGGCTTGGACTACATAACCTTTTCCTGTTTCTTCAAGAGCTCGTTGCAGCTGCTTGAAAACATCACCTTCACCAGAGTCAAACTTGTGCCTCATACCAACTACATTCTCAATCACGACCATTTTTGGCGATGTGTCCTCGACAACTTGAAGAAATTGCCAAGGCAGTTGATTTCTCAGGTCCTCTTTGTTTCTTCGCCCTGCTAGAGAGAAACCTTGGCAAGGAGGGCCACCTACCACCAAGTCTGGGCCTGCGGTTTTTAGCTTAGACATCAGAGTCTTGCTTTTTAGAAGTTCTCCAAGCTCTTTGACGACTAATCCATTCTTGACTTGCATTTCAATCGGAGAAGAGAGGTAAGTATCCCAGTCTTCTTTTTTGTCTACTCTCTCAATTAAGTTGTGATAAAAAGTCTCTCCCGCCATTGGTGATCTTTCGACAGCCACAATCAGTTGGCCACCAGCAGATTCGAGACCGAGAGACAACCCACCACAGCCAGCGAAAAGGTCAATGTATTTAAATGCGGTGGTTTTTTTAGTCATGCACCTATTGTGCCTGTTACTGCCGACAAAGTCCAGGACCTAAGTTGGTATTTCTTATTGGCAGTCTAGAAATCATGAGAAGGCAATTACCTCATCCAAAGTAGGAGGCTCACAACCAGCTCTTTCACAAGCAATGCTTGCTGCTACGCCTGAGATTCTTACGTATTCGGCTAGATCTTCGTTGGTTAGGGTTTCTAGTTTGGTTAGAGCGTTTTCGCCTAGGTAGTTGTTGTCATCTAGTTGACCTAGGAGGTTAGCTACAAAGGTATCTCCAGCTCCTACTGTGTCAACTACTGTGATCTTTCTTGCTGGAACATCTATTGTTTGGTTGTTTCTATAGATTCTTGTTCCTTGAGATCCTCTAGTTAGCAGAACAATCTTGTTGGTGTTGTTGATCCAGTTATTGATGATTGGTGTTACATCTGTATCTGGTTCTAGATCATATAACCATTCAATGTCTTCATCGCTGGCTTTGATGATGTGTGAGCAAGAGTTGACTCTTTCAACTCTTGCTCTTTCTTTGTCTCTATCAAAGCCAAGAGCTGCTCTGATGTTGATGTCATGGCTAATGGTTAGATCGTTCTGTAATTCTTTAGCCCATGCTTCGATTACATGGTTACCTGGTTCCATAGCCATGGTTAGGCAACCAAAAGATATGGCTTTAGCGTTTAGTGCTTTTACTTGGTCCTTAGTTGGAAGTTCTTCTTTAGTCCAACCCCAGTCTGCTGTTCCATTTGTATAGAAGTTGTATGTGGGGGAGCCTTGAGTATTAACACTGATAACTGCAAGTGTTGTTGGTTCATCTGTGTTGATTATGTGGTCTAGGTTCACATTGTTTGAACTAAGCCGCTCTTTGATTAATGTTCCGAATCTGTCACTGGAGATGCGGGCTAGGAACTGGTGATCTGTTCCTCTCCTAGCAAGGGCTAGAGCTACGTTAGCGTTAGCTCCACCAACAACAGCCTGGAACTGGCCTTTAGTCTCTCTGGACTCGATGAGGTCAATGAGGGCTTCGCCAATAACTAGAATCATGCTTCAAGTTTAGGGTGGTGGGGGAAGGTGTTGCTCATGTTGCCAGTTAGGCTCAAGGTATGAATAAAACATTGAAAGTTGCTACAGCATACGTTCTAATCGGTCTTACTTCAGCTTGGTTTGGTTTCATAATTGCCAACTACGTAGGCCTATATGAGGCACCTCAATACAACAACGAAGGCTACATGTGGTTTGGCTATGCACAATTGACTAAGCCGAGCACATACATCTTCCTTACTGCTCTTATCTCCTTAGCTGCGTTCTCAGGCTCGGCTTACCGTAAAGCTGATGTTCTAGTGGCTAAGAAGACTCCTGGTGCCCTACCGGTGTTTAGGTTCGCAACCGTAGGTGTTGTTGTTTCACTGGTTTCTCTAGTGATCTTTGCCCTTAGTGCTTTCTTTGCTTCATTCAATGACTTCTCTGGTTCTAGAAGCGGTATTGCTGATCAGTTGACTGGAGTTTATATCCCAATCATCCTTGCTGCTGCTGTTGCCGTGTTCCTGATTCTTAGTGCAACTGTTTACCGTAAGTCTGAGGCAACTGTTGGTAAAGCAAGCCCAGAACAAAAGAGAGCTAAGCGTGAGGCTGCTCTAGCTTTCATCTATCCAATTGTTGGAACCACTCTTGCTCTACTAATTGGCCTAACTGTTTATCAAGCAAGCAGAGAGAACCCTCAGGTTTGGGTCTGGGTCTTGATCCTGGCTATCGTTGGTGGCTCTGTTGCACTAGGTAGCATTTACGCTGCTAGAACCAAAGCCCAGGGTGCTGTTCAAGCAAAGCCTAAGAAGGTGGCTGGAACAACAGCTCTTAGCTTGAACTTTGTTCTGGTGGTTTTCTTCGTAGTTGTTGTGACACTAATGTCTTTCGGATTTGGCATCGCGGCTATCAGTGAACTAAGTCAGTGGAGAGAAAACGGCAATTACATCATGGCCATAACTCCAGGTTGGTTCTTCAGGTCAATGCTTCCAGCCATGCTGACTTTGGCTTTAGTTGATGTGACTGCTTATGTAGCTGTGCGCATTAGAAGCTTTGTTTCAGCTGCGTAACTACTACTGCTTTCTAAAGTGTTCCTCGAAACAAACGACTAACTAAATCACCTAGTAGGGCTAGGACGCTGAACACTGCCCAGGCACCAACAACAATGAAGAATATCTTTTTGGTGCGGGTTGGGTTTTTACCAAAACTTATAATGAAAAGCCCAGCTGGCACTGAGAGTATGAAATATAGAAATGCCATTCCCTTTGGACCAACGTAGTCTCCACTGAAACCATAAGGTGCTGGAGCTACCATCAAGATAATGGCTGGAACTATTGCCACAGCGATCCCGAGTACTCTAGTCACTAATCTGAACATTCGACCTGTTCCACTCTCGTTGTTATTCATTGAAACCTCTTTCTTTAGGGATATCTACTAGATCCAATCTCGTCATAGGAATCATCAAACTCCTGCAAGAGAAGCGATGTGTTGTAAAGCGATCAAAAGAAAAATCCCAGAGCACACTAGTGCTGTTTTGTTCCTACCAGTTAGTGGCGACCCTTCAGGCCTTGCCGATTTGCGTGAAAACTTGGCTAAAAGCATCATTACGGTTCCCGTTACTGAGAAGAGTATTGAAAGAGGCCAAGTCACAAAGGCGACAACTATCCCACCTCCGCCAAAAACCAAAGGGCTGTCCTGTGGAAGAAAGTCCTTGAACAGCAATAGGACCCACGGACTTGCAAACAAT
>Ga0304730_1001333_pt1 | contig 18853 bp, 8 predicted proteins | sample M_130628_MF_Meta_FD_190474 | JGI IMG/M metagenome (GOLD analysis project Ga0304730, IMG submission 190474) | Freshwater microbial communities from Lake Montjoie, Canada to study carbon cycling - M_130628_MF_MetaG (v2) (version 2) | ecosystem: Environmental > Aquatic > Freshwater > Lake | place...
GATCGGCGGCCGGGAACTCTGTGGGGCCAAGGGCATGCTCCTCGAGGGGGGCAGCCGCGTGCCGCTCGTCGCCTCGTGGCCCGGGCACATCCCGGCCGGGCGGGTCTGCGAAGATCTCACGGGCCTTGTCGACTTCCTGCCCACGCTGGCCGAGGTCGCGGGCGCCGAGGTTCCCGGCGGCCAGCCGATCGACGGGCAGAGCTTTGCACCGCAAATGCTGGGTGAGCGCGGCACGCCTCGCGAGTGGGTGTTTGTGATGCTTGGCAGGCACTGGTATGTCCGCGACGCGGGCTGGAAGCTGACCGACACGGGCGAACTGTTTGACATGCGCGACGCCCCCTTTGCCGAGCGCGAGGCAGCGGCCGGGGCCGATGCCGAGGCGGCCCGCCGCCGGCTCGGCGCGGTGCTTGCCAAACTCGATCCTGCATCGGGCAAACTCGGCGACGAGACGGGCAAGCACGCGAAGAAGTCGCGGGCCGGCAGCGACAAATAGGGCGGGTTCCCGGCCGTCCGGATCATACGGCTGCCGTCCAAGCCCAACGCCGTGAGGCGTGGGGAGAACCGCCTCAAGACACCGCGTCCAGTCCGGGACCCCTTCTCCCGGCGATACGTCGAGGAGAGATGCGTTGGGGGAATCCTCGCGGCGGATACTGGATCTTTCGCGGCGCGGCCAGCGTTGAATGGATTAGGCCTTCCAGGGTGGGTGGGGCGATTCGCCCCAGGTGGGTGGAGCGATTCGCTCCAGGGGGGTGGAGCGATTCGCTCCAGTGGGTGGAGCGAATCGCTCCAGTGCCATGGCCAGTTGGTCCAGGTCATTCCCTCAAAATCCCGTATTTGACGGGACATCTGTCATTTTCCACGAGGTTTGCTGAGAAACGGCGCGCGGTTTGCAGTGAAATCTCGTGCTGGGGGTTGCGCACGGTTCATGAGAACCGCCCCTGGGGCAAGCAAGCCAGTTCGGCACGGTCCAGCGACGCGTAAGGAAGCAGGGAAATGCTCATGATGTCCACTCGGGTGTGCTCCGTCATTCGTGTCGTCGCCGTGGTCGGGATGACCTGGCTGAGTCTGTTCGCGGCGGGGGCCGGGCAGGCAGTCGCGGCCGACTATTACTGGGACGTGAACGGCACGACTCTCTACGGCGACGGGCCTGGCATCTTCCGTTCGAGCGCCAGCGGCACGACCTGGTCAACCTCCTCGTCGGGCACGTCGCCGCTCACCTTCGTCATCGGAAGCGGCGTGGGCACCACCCAATCGTTTCAGTTCGGCTTCGGGACAGCACCGACCAACAACACGAACGGCGCCGCGGTCACGATCGGCAACAGCACCAGCACTGCGAACCAGCCCACGGTCGGAGCCTTGATCTTCAATGCATCGGGAACGAGTGGCTACACCATTACGAACGCTGCAGGCAATGCCAACGTCATGTCGGTGACGCTCACGGGATCAGCCACCAACGCCATCGGCTCGGGTACCGGCATTCTGGTCAACAGCAACGTCTCTGGCGACATCTCATTCGGGAAATTCGGTGGCGGCGTGGGCGGTACGGGCTCGAACGCCGCCAATGTCGGCACGGCCGGCATCATCCTCGGCAAGGCACAGACCTGGACGAACAGCGGCACTTCGTACTCGCTGATCGTGAACGCTCCCATTACGGGTGCCTTCGCGCTCACCACCAACGGCACTGGCACGATCGTGCTCGGTGGCTCTAACTCGTTTAGCAGCCTCACCGTCTCCGCGGGCACGGTCCGTGTCACCGCGCCCGGAGGGCTCTCCAGCGGCACTGTCACGGTCGGTGCCGCCGGCACGCTCAACGTACTCACAGCCGTGACCAACAGCATTGCCAACTCGGGCACGGTCTCGGTTGGCGCCGGAGGCAGTCTGACGACTGGCTCGGTCGGCACGGGTGCCCTCTCGCTCGCCGGAGTCAGCGGAACGGGTGCGAGCTTCACGAGCACGTTTGCCGCCACACAGGCGCCGGCGTCCGTGACCATGTCGGGCTATGCCACGATCACGCTGGCCTCGGCCACCAGCGGGCTGCTCTCGACCGGCCCCGTGTCGATTTCCGGAGTGAGCAACCTGCTGAGCGTCGGCGGCGTGACCGCGGCGGGCAACACGTACACGCTCCTGTCTGGCACGGGCCTGACGAACACCGGGTCGATTACGCTCACCGGTGCAGCGATCGGCGGTCAGACGCTCGCCCCCGGAGGTTCGACGACGATCGGTCGCACGACCTACAACTTCAACCAAACGTCCACGGCCCTGCAGCTCGCCGTCACGGGAACGACGTATGACCTCTTCTGGAACGGCGGCTCATCCGGCGCCTGGGATTACACCACCGCCAACTGGCAGAAGGACGGCGCCGGCTCGAACATCGTGTTCGTGCAGGGCGACAAGGCCACGCTCGGCACCGCCAGCACGATCACGGTCGATTCGGGCACGTTCGGCAGCAGCGTGCAGGCCGCGTCGCTCACGGTGAACAACTCGGCCGGCATCGTTGCCCTGAGCGGCAGCGCGATCTCGACGACTGGCACCTTCGGCAAGTCGGGCGATGGAAGCCTCACGATGTCGAATGCGGCCACCTTCGGCGCCGGTGCGTGGGTCGGCGCGGGCTCGATGACCACCAGCGGTTCGATGACGGTGACCTCTGGTGGCCTCAACGTCAGCGGCGGCTCGCTCGCGGCGAATAACGCCACGACGGTCACGGCGGGCGGCCTCAACGTCTCCGGAGGCTCGTTCACATCGAACGCGGCGACGACGGTGACGGCCGGCGGCCTCAACGTGAGCGGAGGTTCGACCACGCTCAACAATGCCAGCACGATCGCCGGCGGCATCACGCTCACGGGTGGCACGACGGCCTTGAATGCCGCCAACACGGTCAGTGGCGGTGTCGGGGTTTCGGGGGGCGGCGTGCTTTCGCTCGGCAACGCAACTGGTGCCGGGGCGAGCGCCATCTCCATCAGCAACGGCACGCTCACCTCGAGCACGGCGGTCACGGTGGCCAATCCGATCGCGGTGGGGTCGGGCAGCGCCACGATCAACAATGACAACGCGCTCACGCTCACCGGTTCGATCACCGGCATCGGCAACACGCTGGTCAAGTCGGGCTCCGGGACGCTCACGATCAGCATCCTGAGCACGTCGGGCACGGGCGATGGCATGGTGGTCAACACCAGCGGCGGCACGACCGTGTTTTCCGGGACGGCCATGAAGAACTTCGGCTACACCTCGACGTTCAACGGGCCCGTGACCCTCGACAACGCCGCCATCCAGCTCTCGAACTCCACGACGCTGGCCGGCACGGGCACGATCACCACGCTCGGCATCTCGTCGATCGACCTCAAGCCGAGCGGCCCGGGCGGCACGAAGTACATCACGGCACCGGTGTCGTTCGGGAGCGGCACCACCTCGCTCAATAGCGTCTCCAGCAAGAATCTGGAACTCTCCGGCGTGATCTCCGGCAGCGGCAACGTGACGACCACCGGCATAGCGACCGTGAGATTCACCACGAGCACCCAGGGCACCTTCTCCGGCACGCTCTCGGCCAACTCCACCGGCGCGGCTGGCACCACGCAGGTGACGACGCAGGCCCTCGGGACAGGGTCGCTCGTGACCAACGCGAACCCGAGTTTCGTCATCGCCACGTCGCCCACCGCTGCCCCGTTACTCTTCAAGAACACGGTGCAGGGCGAATACTCCGGCACGATCTCGGGAGACGGCGTCGTTGGCTCCTACGCCAGCCAAGGTAACCGGGCGATCCTCTCCGGCTCCAATACCTACACCGGCGGGACATACATCTGGAACAACATCGGTTTCAAGAACTCCTCTGCCTTCGGCACCGGCACGATCTTTGCGATGGACTCGTCCTCCCGCATCAACAACGACGCCACCACGACGCTCTCGATCGCCAATCCGATCAGCATCACCAGCGGCATGGTGATGGCCTTCACCGGGTCGTCGGTCACGCGGCTCACCGGCACGCTCACGGGCGGCACCAGCACGATCCTCCGGGCCAGCACCGGCGGTACGATCGACCTCACGCAGCAGTCGACCGCGACCATGAACACGTTCTCGGGCTTGGCCGACATCGGCGGGGCCGGTTCCACCATGTGGACGACGGGTGATGCCAACTTCGGCAACGCCTCGGCCATTTCGTTCAGCGGCACGCCGGGCACGTTGGTCAATGGCACCGCCACGAATCAGGTGAGCATCCTTGCGGCCAAGGCGGCGAACGTCACGATCAGCAAGCCGATGCTCATTGGCACTGGTTCGACCGCCAGCACGTACTATGCGACGTTCGACACGGGTGCCAATGCGATGACGATCACAGGCACGATCGCCGATCGTGTCGGTGACGGCACCTCGCCCTCGTCCGGCGGCGTGATCAAGATCGGCAGCGGTAGCCTCACGCTTTCCGCCGCCAACACCTACACCCAGGGCACCACGGTGTCGGAGGGCTTGCTGCGGGTCAACGGCTCGCTGGCGACGGGCACCGTGTCGGTACTCTCGGCGGCCGTGCTCGGCGGCTCGGGCACGATCGGCAGCAGCATCGTCTACAACTCGGGGGCCAACTTCGCGTTCGATCCCCTGAGCACACTGACGGTCAACGGAGCTTCGGTTTCGTTCGGCGGCTTCGGGGTCAACAACCTGACGGGTCTCGACTCGAACACGGCGGATGGAACCTATACGTTGATGAGCGGCAGTTCGCTCTTCGATCTCACGAACGTCTCGAACGTGGGGTTGTCGAATGCCTACTCCCTCGGCGCGGGCAAGACGGCCTACTTGCAGACCGGCAGCAGTCCGAATAGTTTCCTGGTCGTGGTGGTGCCTGAGCCGACGAGTTTGATGGCCGCTGCCTGCGGTGGCCTCGTGGCCCTGCTGGTTGCTCGCCGTGGCCGGGCCCGATGACGGGCGACTGATCCGCATGCTGCATGAAGCACCGAGGCTGCGGCTTCTGAATGGCGTCCCGCTGCGGTGCATGCTTCTAACGCTTGCGGCGGGTGTGACGGTCAGCCTCGCGTTGCACCCGGTCGGTTTCGTGACGGCGGCCGAGGCCCCCAAGGAGCCGCCCGACCTCACGCAGGGCGCCCAGGTCGATCGGTCGCAGACCTACAACCTCGGGTCGACCGGCCTACGGGGCTGGATCCATACCCGGGCGGCGACCAACTTCGACGGCGTCCAGGGGCGGACGACCACAGCCAGCCGGCAGATCCTGGTGACCCACGTCGGCCGTGGTTCTCCCGCCGACGGCGTGATGGAGCCGGGGGATGTGATCCTCGGCGTGGAAGGCGGACGCTTCACCGACGACGCCCGCAGGAGCCTCGCCGTCGCGATCCAGGACGCGGAGACCGAATCCGGTGGCGGAGTGCTGCGGCTTACCCGCTGGCGGACCGGGGAGGTCGAGGAGGTGCAGCTTCCCCTGCGTGTGCTGGGCACCTATGCCGCGACCGCACCCTACGACTGCCCCAAGTCGCGGCGGATCCTCGACGAGGCCTGCGATGTGCTGGCGCGAGAGCCGCCCACCGAGGACCTCTTCGGCGCGGTCAACGGGCTGGCGCTCCTGGCGAGCGGCCGCCCCGAGTATCTCCCCACCATCCAGGAGTTTGCCCGGAGGCTGGCGGCGGGGGCGCCGGCGGTGGTCCGCGACGACATGCGGACGTGGGAATGCGGCTACCGCACGATCTTTCTCTGCGAATACCACCTGCTCACTGGCGATCGCGAGGTGCTGCCCGCGATCGAGACCCTCACCCTCGCACTGGCTCGGGGCCAGGGCCGGTACGGCACCTTCGGCCACGGGTTCTCCGAGCCGGCGGCCGACGGCGGGCTCCACGGCCCGATCCCCCCGTACGGTCCGGTCAATGCGGCGGGGCTGATCGGCAATCTCGCGATCGTCATGGGGCGGAAATGCGGTGTTGCCGATCCGGAGGTCGCCGCCGCCATCGATCGCGGCTCCCGATTTTTTGGCTACTACGTCGACAAAGGAGCGATTCCCTACGGCGAGCACATGCCCTGGCCCCATCACGACAACAACGGCAAGAATGCCATGGCCGCCGCGTTCTTCGCCCTGCAGGGCGACCGGCCCCAGGAATCGCAGTTCTTCGCGAAGATGGTGACGGCGTCGTTTCGCAACCGCGAATACGGCCACACCGGCCAGGGCTTCAGCTACCTCTGGGGTGGTCTGGGGGCCGGCATGGGAGGCCCGGCGGCTACGGCGGCGTTCGTCACGGAGGCCTCGTGGCATCTTGACCTCGTCCGGCGGTGCGATGGCTCGTTCACCTACGACGGCAGCGAGCAGTATGGGCCCGGCAGCACAGCCGACGACACCTACTTCGGAAAGAGCAGCTACTACGGCTTGAGCCCGACGGCCTCGTACGTGCTCACCTATGCCCTGCCCTTCCGCGCGATCTGCCTCACCGGTAAAGATGCGGTCGAGTCGCAGTGGCTCGATGATGGCGACGTGGCCGAGGCCGTCGCCTCGGGCCGCTTCGACACCGACCGCATGACCATGTCGATGGAGGACCTCGTCTCCGCGCTGGGCGACTGGTCGCCGGTGGCTCGCAGCTGGGCGGCGGAGGAACTGGCCCGCCGGCCGGAGGCGAAGCGGCTGGTGCCGCAACTGATCGCCCTGGCCGAGGGCCCCGAACCCCGCGTCCGCCAGGGGGCCTGCGAGGCGCTCGGGCGGCTGAAGGCCCCGGAGGCACTCCCGACCCTCGTCCACCTGCTCGTGCACGACGACCGCTGGCTGCGGACCAAGGCCGCGCACGCGCTCGAGAGCATGGGCGACGCGGCCCGGCCCGTCGTGCCCGACATGCTCGCCGCGGTGGCCCGCACCGCCGAGCCGCTCGAGCCGATCGCATGGGCCGATCCGATCCAGCTCACGCATGGGGAACTCGCGGCGGCGCTCTTCAAGGGGCTGCTGCGGTCATCCATCGAGGGCCTCGATCGCGGACTGCTCCACCCGGCGATCCGGGCCGTGTCGCGGAACGCGGACGGCATGGCTCGGGCCACGCTCACGCATCTTCTCGAGCATCAACTCACGGTCGAAGATGTCCAGGCGCTCGGCCCCGACATCCTCGCCGCGGCCACCACCCCCTGCCCAGCCGACACGATGTTTCGCAACGAGATCCGCATGGCTGCATTCAAGGTGTTGGCCAAGTACCGATTCCGTGAGGGAATCGAGGCGGGCGTCCTCATCGCCCGAACTCAGGGAGGGCATGGCAGCGAGACGCGAACCGGCGAGATCATGAAGGAACTGGCCGGATACGGAGCCGCCGCGGGCGGGATCGTGCCGGACCTCGAGGATCTGATCGAGTTCTTCAACGCCGAATGCGCGGCGGGTGGCTTTCCAGAGGGCCCGCTCAACGACGCGCGGATCGACGCCGTGAAGGCGGCAATCGCGACGATCGAGTCGGCCACGGAGAGTCCGTCGATCCGCACGCTCACCGCCGCCACCGCAGACGAGTGATCATCCGCGGCAGCGGTGATTCGGCGATGTCTTTGGTGAAGCGGCGTTTAGCGTCGCGATCCGCGCGACCTGATCGCGAGGCCGGCGGCGGCCGCGAGCGAGCTGGCCAGAAGGGCCCACTGCGAGGGCTCGGGCACGGCGGCAATGCCAGATGCTCCCGGGGGCACGTTGTAGTTCCCGGTGTCGTAGAGGCCCGTGCCGAAGAAGTCGGCGGCGTCTTGAATGTCCACGACGCCGTCGTAGTTGAAGTCGCCCTCCAGCCAGGTCGACGGCAGGCCGGTGTCGTACTTGCCGAGCGTGAGGAAGTTGCCGGCGTCGAGGATGTCGACCTGCCAGTCGATGTTGGTGTCGCCAGGGGCGGCGAAGGCCGCCGAGAGCGAACCGTCGCCGTTGTCGAGCCAGCCCACCGCTCGCGGGATGCTGGAGGCAATGTCGGCTGCTGCGGTGCTCGACGTGATGCCGCTCGTGCCGTTCCAGGAGCCGTCGCCTCGGCCTTCGATGAGCTCGGCGACGAGTTGCGTGGCGGTCATGCCGCCGGCGATCGTGAGGAAGCCGCTCGTGACATCCATGAGACCATTGCCGGTGGAGAGGTTGAGGCCTGCGACGCTGGTAGTCGTGTAGGGAGCCACCTGCCCGGTGCCGCCCGCCACCACGACGAGTTGGCTCGCCGAGAGTGCATTGGCATTGGCGAGTTGCAGCACGCCGGCCTGCACCGTGCTCGAGCCCGTGAGCGTATTGGCACCGCCAAGGCTCATCGTGCCGGTGCCGACCTTCGTGAGCCGGCCGGCCCCGGAGATGACACCGTTGAAGGCCGACGAAGCGTTGCCCGCGCCGACTGTGAGCGACCCGCCTGACACCACGCTGCCGGAACCGGAGAGCCCTCCGAGCGTCGACGCGTAACCGCCGAGGTCGAGTGTGGCACCTGCGGCCACGGAGGCCGACGAAGCGGATGGGATGGCAGTGGCACTGGCTGCTGCCAGAGTGCCCGAAGCCACGTTCGTTGAGCCGGTGTAGGTGTTATTGCCTGAAAGCGTCACGCGGCCTGCGCCGATCTTCGTGATTGAGGCCGCCCCGGTCACGTTTCCGGGCAGCGTGATGCCGCCGGCTCCGCCGATCGAGACAGCGCCGCTCGCCGCGATGCCGGTGCTCCAACTCGCGGCAGCGCCAGCGTTGGAGTTGACGAGCGACACCGCGCTGCCGGAGCCGTTGAGCGTGAGAGCCTCGCCGACGATCGCTTGGCCGTTGAGGTCGAGGGTGCCACCCGCCAGATTGGCGAGTGTCGACGATGTGACGATCGTACCGGCGGCGGTCGAACCGAGCGCCTGGGCGTTGCCGAGTTTCAGGGTGCCGGCAGCAACGACCGTGTCACCGTTGTAGGTGTTGGCACCATTCAGGGTGGTCGTGCCGACCGCCGTGGTGCTGCTCCCGCCAACGATCACGCCGAAAGTCGTCGACGGCGCCGCCGTCGACGAGTTGCTGATCGTTCCGTTGAAGGTGACGTTGCCTGCACCACCGAGAACGACACTCCGGGTTGCGGCGGTACCCGAGGGCATGAAGAAACTGCCGCTGATCACCACATTCGTCGCGCTCCCCGACTCGAGCACCTTGTTGATGTTACCGGTGAGTGCGCCAGCGCCGAACGTGAGCGTGGCAGAACCCGTCCCGGAATGATTCACCCGCAAGATCTGCCCCAAGCTGAGGAAGTCGAGAGAATAACTTCCGGAGTTGGCCAGATCGAGCGTCGAGGAGCTGGCGGAGTTGCTGCTCTGCAGCGTGCCGCTGGTGAGCACGGCCGGATTTTGAAGGCGGAGCGTGCCGGCCTGGATCAACGTGATGCCGCCGTAGTTGGCCGAACCCGACAGCGTCAGCGTGCCCTCCCCCCACTTGGTGAGCCCGCCGGTGCCGGTGACGAGGCCCGTGAGGTTGGTGTTGCCGTCGCCGCCGAGGCCGGTGGAGGTGTCGTTGAGCGTGACGGTGCCGGCAACGCTTGCGGCAGCCGCCGTATTGCTGTTGACGAGCGCTCCGCTATTGGCGATGCCGCTCGACGAGAGCGACAACGGTTCCGTAACGCCCGCCTGGCCATTGAGGTCGAGCACGCCGCCCGCAGTCACTGTCGTGCCGGCCGCTGCCGAGCCGAGCGCGGTCGCACTGCCCAACTGCAGCGTGCCCGAGCCAACGGTCGTCGCGCCCGTATAGGTGTTGTTGCCGGATAACGTGATCACGGACGGTGTGACGGTGCCGGTTTGGACCGTCACGGCCCCGCTCCCCGAGATCGCTCCAGCGAACTTCTGGCTGACCACACTCGAGACGACGAACGTGCCGTCGTTGGCGATCCCACCCAGGAACGTTCCCGAGCCCAGCACGCCCGAGTCGGAGACCTTGAGGGTGCTGCCGGCGGCGATCGAAATGTTGCCTGTGGACGTGCTTGTGCCGGTGAGGAAGAGCGTGCCCACGCCGGACTGGGTGAGCGAACCGGTGCCGGAGATTACTCCTCCCAGGGTCTGGTTGCTCGAACCCGAGTAGACGAGCGCCGCGTTGTTGGCGATTGGGCCGGAGTAGCTGCCGCCGTTCAGGCTGCCTGAGGCCCCGATCTGGAACGTGCCGCCCGAGAGGGTGACGCCGTTAATGACGGAGATGTTGTTGTTGGCGGTGAACAGCCCGGCGGCCGACTTGACCAGCGAGTTGGTGGTGAGCGTGCCGCCGTCGAGGCTGACGGTGCCCGTGGTGTTGCTCACGGTGGTGGTGTCGGCGGCGACCCCCGCTGCATCGACGGTGATCGCGGCCGCCTTGGCAATCGTGGCGTTGTCGCCTGGATCGAAGGCATAGCCGGTGCTGCCCGACTGCCAGTTGACGCTGGAGTAGTTCCAGAGGCTGTTGGCGGAGCCGGTCCACGTGAGGTTGTACTGCGAGCCACTCACCGCCAGCACGAGCGCCGTGCCGCTCTGTGTGAATGAATACGTGCTGCGACCGATCGTCCCGGACGATCCGAGCGCGACCGTCTGGTTGCCCAGCAGCGAACCTGTTGCCGCGATGGAGCCGGTGTTGAGGATGCTGCTGCCGGAGAGGAGCGAATAGGTCGAGCCCTTGATGGCGATGCCCGACAGCGAGAGGAGGTTGCCGGTGCCGGAGATGGTCACCGGACCGCTGGCCGTGATCGTGCTGCCGACGACCAGGTCGATCTGGGCGTTGCCCCCCATCGTCACCGAGGCCACTCGGTTCACGAACCCGCTGGTGCCCGTGTCGGACAGCGTCGCGAGCGAACCGGCCGAGCCGGCCAGCGTGAAGGCCCCGTAGTAGTTGTCGCCGCCTCCGAAGTCGGGGGACGTGAGGCGGCCGCCGGGGCCGACGGCGATCGTGCCCTGGCTGCCGACATAGCCGCTCGCCGAGCCGAGCACGTTGAGCGTCGAATCCGCGGCGACCCAGATGCCGCCAGCCGCGTTGACGACGCTCGCCGCGCCGAGCGTGAGCGTGCCTTCGTCGACGAAGGTCGCCCCGGTGTTGGTCGCGTTGGTCAGCGTTACGTTGCCGATGCCCACCTTTCGCAGGTCGCCCGAGCCGCTCACGCTCCCGGTGACCGTGATGTTGCCCAGGCCGCCGATGCCCGAAGATCCCGCCAAAAGGGCCACGCTGCCGCTCCAACTGGCCGCCGTCGTGCTGCTGTTCACCAGCGCGACGCCATAATCGACGGCGTCACCCGTGGTGCCGTCCATCGACAGCGTTTCGTCCACCACCGCCTGACCGTTGAGGTCGAGGGTGCCGCCGGAAAAGAAGGGCGAACTGAGCGTCGTGCCCGCGGCCGTGGAGCCGAGCGCCTGGGCATTGCCGATCTTCAGCGTGCCGCCGGTGATCTGCGTGACGCCGTTGTAAATGTTGGCGCCGTTCAGGTAGAGCGTGCCGGTCTGATCGGCGAAGTCGGCGTTCTTGATGATGCCGAACTGAAACGATCCGCCGCCAAACACCTGGCCATTGACAACGATGTCGCCCGCCCCCTGGAACTGGGCGCTGCGGCCTTTGGTCGACGCGCTGGCAAGGTCGATCATGCCGTCGACGACGACGGTGACGTTCTTGTCGGCCTGGAGCGTCTTGTTGGCCGAGCCGCCGAGCGTGCTGTTACCGCTGATCCCCAGCGTGGCCTGGCCGCTGCCGGATGTCGTCACCCGCAGGATCGACCCCATGGCCATCGAGGCCATCGAATACGTGCCGGATCCCACGAGGTCGAGCGTCGAGGAACTCGCGCTGCTGCTCCATGTGAGGGGGACGTTGGGCAGGGAGGCCGGAGTCGCCACCTGAACCTTGCCGGCGAGGATGCTCAGCGTACCGGCGAAACTGTTGTTGCCCGACAGCGAGACCGTGCCCTCGCCATATTTGTAGAGCCCGCCGGTGCCGCCCACGCTTCCGGCGATCGAGATGCTGCCCACGCCGCCGAGGCCGGTTATTGCCGAACTGAGCGTCACCGGGCCGCCCCAACTGGCGGTGGCGGTCGTGCTGCTGTTGGTAAGTGCTCCGGACGCCGAGATGCCGGTGCCCGAGAGCGTCACTGCCTCGCCTGCGACCGACTGCCCGTTGAGGTCGAGCACCGCCCCGGTGCTCACCGACGTGCTGCCGTCGGCCGTGCCGAGCGCTGACCCGCTCCCCAGGATCAGCGTGCCGGCGGTCACCGACGTGCTGCCGGCGTACGAGTTGTTGCCCGAGAGCGTTGTTGTGCCAGCGGCTCCCTTCGTCACCGAGCCTGCGCCGGAGATCGCGCCGGAGATGGTCTGGGCGGCCGTGCCGGAAAGGTCGAGCGTGCCGTCGTTCGCAATGCTACCCGTGAAGCTTCCGGAGCCGAGCACGCCGGCGCCTGCAACCCGAAGCGTGCTTCCGGCGCCGATCGACACGGAGCCGTTGTAGGAACTGGAGGAGGTGAGCGACAGGGTGCTGCCGCCGGTGTAGGCGAGGCTGCCGGTGCCGGACATGGCCGCGAGGGTCTGCGAACCCGACGAGGCGATGACGAGCGCCGCGTTGTTGGCGATCGTGGTTGCGGTGAGCGACCCGGTGCCGCCCACGGTGGTGACACCGCCGCTCAGCGTGACGTTGCCGCCGCTCAGGGCGTTGTCAAATGAGAACGCACCGGCGCCCGACTTGACCAGGCTGGTGGCCGTCACCGAGCCCCCGGTGAGCGAGGCGGTTCCGGAAGCGTTGCTCACCGTGAGCGCGTCGGCGACAACACCCCCGGATTGAACCGTGATTGCGGCGGCCGAAGTGATCCGGCCATTGTCGCCGGAGCCGAAGTAGGTGCTGCCCGAGCCGGTCGTCCAGTTGTTGGTCGTGTAGTCCCAGGTGTTGTTGGTCGCACCGGTCCACGTCAGCGTGACCTGGGAGCCGGTGGTGACGAGTTTGAGCGCGTTGGCAGTGCTGGTGAAGGAGTAGGTGTTCCGCCCCACGGTGACAGAGCTACCGAGAGCGATCGTCTGGCCGCCAACCGCCGCACCGGTGACCGACACGGCACCAGTGTTCGCGAGGCTGCTGCCCTGGAGCAGCGTGTAGGTGTTGCCCGCCGCCGCGACGCCCGAGAGGCTGAGCAGGTTGTCGGCCCCAGACAGCGTGACGGCGCCTGAGGAAACGATCGTGCCGGCAACCGGCATCGCGATCGTCGCGCTGCCCGCCATGCCGACCGGCCCGAGGTTCATCGTGCCGCTCGCGAGACTGTTGGTGAACGTCGCCGCGGTGCCACTGACGCCGGCGATCGAGAGGGTGCCGGCACCGAGCGAACTGGCTGTCAGGTTGCCGCCGGGGCCGATCGACACGGTGCCGCTGTTCGAGACGCTGCTACTCACGGCGGCGAGCACGTTGAGGGTGCCTGCCGCACCGACGGTGGCGCCACCGGCGGGGATCGCCCCGGATGACGTGACGCGGGCCGTGCCGGCGGAGACATTGAGGCTCGTGAACGAGTTGGCCCCGCCGAGCTCGATCGCACCGGGGCCGTTTGTGGTGAGCGCGAAGGCCCCCGTAATGGGAGTATTCACGATCAGCGAATACGCGGTGCTGTTGTTCGTCCAGGTCTGGCTCGCGCCGAGGATGATGCCGGCCGCGCCCGTGGTGTTTGACGGGTTACGGATGAACTGCGTGTTGCCAGTGACGTTGCTATTAACAAGGATTCCGGTTCCAGAGCCGATGGAATTGGTGGCCGATGCCCGGATCGTCACCGACATGACATTGCTGTTGCCCGAGGCGTTCTGGAATGTGTAGCCGCTCGTTCCCGAGGCATTGAAGATCAGGGCTCCGACGGTGGGCTGGTTCGACGTGCTGGTGCTGTTGCCGATCGTGACCGTGCCGGCGTTGGTGGTGTTGTCTGGTGCCGGGCCGAAGCCAAACTGGAACGAGCTAGTCCCACCAACGTTGGTGGCAATCACGAACGTGAGCGGCGTTGTGCCCGACGAGGAGGTGGACCAGGTTGTGCCGCTGGCGCTCGAACGGAAGATGCCATTCCCGTCGCCATAGAGAGTTGTGCCGTTTGTGTCCCAGTAATAGTCGGCGGCGTTTGCGAATCCGGACGAGGCTGCGAGCAGCAGGCCAAAGAAACGCGACAGAGTACGAAACCGCATGACTGATTCCCTCCCCAAACTCGAAAAATGAACGACGGCGCCAATCGCCAAACACGCTAGAGCTAGTGTACGTGCGGCGTGGGATTTTCCGCAACCGGTGGATTTCCGATTACGCAAACGAAAGCAAGGCCGTTGCAGTACGCGTTCGCGACTCGCCGTGCGATGTCGGAATATTCGAATCACGGCGTAAAAACTGCCGACGATTGGGTTGATGCGTGACAGATTTGGCTACTAAGATCAAGGCGGCGTGGGTGAGGGTGTCGTTCGTCGGCAGCGTTTCGCGAACACAACTCGCCAGCCCACGCGATTGACGTTTTCGGTAGGCCGCGGAGGATCTCATGCTCGCCATCAGCCGGGTCGCTCGTCGCGGCTTTACCCTTGTCGAACTCCTCGTGGTGATTGCGATCATCGCCACGCTCATCGGCCTCTTGCTGCCGGCCGTGCAAACGGCCCGCGAGGCGGCCCGCCGTAGCGCCTGCTCCAACAACATGCGGCAATTGGGGCTCGGTCTCACAAACTTCGAGAACGCCCGCAAGCGGCTGCCGGCCGGTCATAAGTACGCGGGCAAGGCGGGCGACCCCGCCTGGGGTTGGGCGGTGTTCATCTTCCCCTTCATGGAGGCCAGTAACACCTACGACGCGCTCAATCCCAACAGCACCACGTTGCTCACCGCCTGCAACCTGCTCAAGAGCGGTGGCGTGAGTCCTGCAGTCGCGGCGTTGAAGTCGGGAGTGGCTTCGCATCGCTGCCCGTCCGACTCGACTCCCGAGACGAACAACCTCGCCGACTTTGGTGGCACGAGCGGCGGTGGGGCGATCCTCGCCTGTGAGACCGGCAGCGATCCGGCGCTTGGCACGTCGACCTATGTGGCCTCATCCGGCAATAACCCGCCTCACGAAAACTGCGGCTGGGATAATCCCGACGCCGGGACCTGCAAGACTGACGGCACCGATCCGCCCGACGGCGCCTTCCTTGGCCGTGACACGATGCTCGGCCTCAAGTTCAAGGACATCGCCGACGGCCTATCGAAGACGATTTTTCTCGGCGAACGGTGCGGCGGCGACTCGTTCACGGCGTTCAGTTCGGCCCCCTCCGGCAAGGGGTCGTTTGCCGGAGTCTGGGCGGGCAATGGCCGGCCGGGCTCTGGCACATCGGTGAAGGGGGCCGGACGGTGCTACGGAAGAATGATCAGCCTGCCGATCAATGACTTTCTGAGCCCCAACAACGGGAAGGCCTACAATAGTTTTCACCGCGGCGGGGCCAACTTTCTGCTCGGCGACGCCTCGGTGATGTTCATCTCTGAGAACTGCGATTACGCGATTCTTCAGAAGATGGCGAAGCGAGACGAGGGGCTGGCCGGCAACAACACGACCTATGGATCGATGACGACGCCGATCATCGACCCGGCGACGCCGTCGATGCCACAGTGAGGGTTGTGCATCGTTTTCGCGTGGGTTTTCGGTTGGAATCAAGGGTTTTGGGTCAGAATCAGGCCTTGCCGCTCACGCCTTGATCAAGGAGTTTTCGTCCCGATGAGATTGCGCGTCGCCCCCCTGCTCTTCTGTGTCGCCGCCCTGCTGGTGCCAGGCTGCCAGCGGATCGCCGACGTTTCCGGCACGGTGCGCGTGGACGGCAGACCGGCCAAGGGCTTGATCGTAGTCTTCGATCCGGGGGCGACGGATGCTCCCCGGGGTGTCGCCACGACGGAAGGCGATGGCCGCTACACGGTCCGCCGACTGGGGCCGGGAGCAAAGTCGGGCGTGCCGGTCGGCACCTATGCTGTCAAGGTGATGGCTGATGCCGACAACCCCGCTTCCCCGAAGGTGCCGGCCTCGTATGCCAGCGGCTCAGCGTTGTCGTACGAGGTGAAGGGCGGCGGCAACGTGTTCGATATCAACATCTCAACCAAGCAGTGACGGCAGGTGAAGGCGACAGGTTTACCGGCCGATGGTAGCCTGGGAAACTGCTTTCTCACGCGGAGGATTCCAATGGCATCTCCCCTACGGCGTCGCGGGTTTACGTTGGTCGAACTGCTGGTGGTGATCGCGATCATCGCCACGCTGATCGGCCTCTTGCTGCCGGCGGTGCAGACGGCCCGCGAGGCGGCTCGCCGCAGCGCCTGCTCCAACAGCCTGAAGCAGATCGGGCTGGCGGTGCTCACGCACGAGAGTTCGAAGAGGCGGCTGCCGTCCGGTCATCAGCACACCACCAACTTGGGCGGCCAGGCGGATTGTTGCTGGGGCTGGGGCGTGTTCATCATGCCGTATGCGGAACTTGGCACGCTTTACGACACGCTCTCGCCATCGACGAACGCCCTCACCACCGCCGTCAACATGCTGAAGTCCGGCGGTTCAACCGTCGGGGCGGCCCTCCAGACGAAGGTTTCGATGTATCGCTGTCCGTCGGACATCACGGAGGACCTCAACAAGCTCTGCGATTTCGGAAGCGCGTCGAACATCTACCTGGCGTGTGCGACGGGCTCCGATCCGGGTTTGGCGACCAGCAACTACGTGGCCAGCTGCGGCGACTACAGTCCGACCACGACGACGAGCCCGTCGACGGCGGTGCCCGGGCCCGATACCGATGGCGACTCCGGTGGAGCCCTCTTCGGCTGGCCGAAGATCGTGGGGAGCGCGAAGTCTGGTCCACTCGCGAGTGGAGCCGGCATGCTTGGGCTGAAGATCAAGGATTTTTCCGACGGCATGAGCAAGACCCTCCTGATCGGAGAACGGTGCGGAGCGGCGTCGGCCGCCGCGGCCGCAAACTTCCAGGGCAGCCTCGCGGCAGTCTGGGCCGGAAACGGCCGCACCGGCTCGGGCAACAGCATCGGCGGGGCCCAGCGGTGCTATGCCCGCGTGGCCACAAACCCGCCCTATGGTGCCGTCACCAGCATCGTGCCGAGCACGATCAACTTCTTCAGCACCACAGCCCAGAACGGCAAGTACTGGAACAGTTTCCACAGTGGTGGAGCGCAGTTCCTTTTTTCTGATGGCTCCGTGACGTTTGTCTCGGAGAACACGGATGATCTTGTGCTCTATGGTTTGGGGCTGCGGAACGACGGTCGGGGGACCAGGCCATGAGTGCGGGAGTTATGCGTCAGCAAACTCGAATCGCAGCCGTTGCCATGGCGATCATGCTGCCGTGCCTTGCGGGCTGCGGCGAATGGTGGCTGGGCATCACCGACGTCACGGGCAAGGTGATCGTGGATGGGAAGCCCGCCAAGAGCATCATGGTGATCTTTCAGCCCGAGGTGAAGGAGTTGCCCAGGGCGATCGGCACGACGGATGCTGACGGCGTCTACCGCCTGGCCCGGGTGGGGCTCGGCAGGAAAATCGGCGCCGCGGCGGGAAAGTACGTGGTGAAGGTTCGGTTGGACTCCGAAGATGGCAAAGGCGCGCGGATTCCAGCGGAGTATGCCGGGGATTCGTCCCCGCTCAGCTTTCAGGTGGTCTCGGGCAAGCCAAACGTGTTCGACATCGACATCACCAACAAGTAGCCGCGCCTGGAACAAGGGGCGGCCTCTGGGGAGTGGCCGCGAGTACTTGGGGGCATCGGCCGTGACCGGAAACGCACCACCGGCCGTTCTTCGGGTCGCCTTGATGATGGTGGCGGCCCTGGTGGCTCACCGGGCTTGTGGCGCGACGAGCACCTGGGTCTGGCGAGGAGCGGACGGCGGGCTCGCCTACCGCCACCAGGACGACGGCGACCGGATCCCCGACTTCTCGATGGTGGGCTACGGCGCGGGCTGGACCGACCTGCCGGCCACGCCGCCCGTGATGGTCACCGTGACGGCAACCACCGGCGACACCACGTCGCGAATCCAGACGGCAATCAACGCGGTGGCTTCGCTGCCCTTACAGGCGAATGGCTACCGCGGCACGGTGCAACTCGGCCCGGGCGACTTCGAGATCGCAGGTCAGCTCACGATCGCGGCCAGCGGCGTCGTGCTCCGCGGCTCGGGCCGGGATCTCACGTCCGGGTCGGCGTCGCGGCTGATCGCCACCGGCACCAGCACCCGCGACGTGATCTCGATCGGCAGCACGTCGGCCTCCCCGAACTACTCGGGCTTCTCGAAGGTCGCGATCGCCGACTCGCGGGTGCCCGTCGGAGCCACGAGCTTCAACGTCGCTTCGACGGCGGGGCTGTCGGTGGGCCACACGATCAACGTCAACTGGACGAGCAATCAGGCGTGGATCAACGCCAACGGCATGAACCTGCTCGACAACCCGTGGCAGCCGGGCGACCGGCAGCAGAACTCCGACCGCGTGATCACCCGGATCGAGGGCAACCGCGTGTTCGTCGATGCGCCGATCACCTCTGCGATTGAGACGGTCTACGGCGGCGGCACGATCCAGCGTTACAACGGCTTCACGTCGGGCGGGCGGATCACCAACGTCGGCGTCGAGAACCTCGTGGGGCAGTCGCTCGCGACCCGCGACGAGCCCAATGAGGCGCGGGCCTGGAGTTTCGTGGGCGTCGAGGCCGCGGCAACATGGGCACCGGCCACGGCTGGGCCGGCGCCAACTCTGTGGTCTGGAACTCGAAGGCCGACAGCTTCATCGTGCAGAACCCACCCACGGCCACAAACTGGCTGATCGGCTCGGTGGGCACGCTCGTGACCGAAGGCGGTAAGGTGGGCACCTACGATTCGCTTGGCACACGGGTGAGCCTCGGCGACACGGCGAACAACCCGACCGACAGCCTCTACAAAGCCCAGCTTGCCGAGCGTCGGGCGTCAGGCGTCGATCTCCGCTTCTGGGTGGGCGATCAGGGCACCAGTTGGACCAGCGGCACCGGCGGCTGGACG
>Ga0304730_1001342_pt1 | contig 18828 bp, 13 predicted proteins | sample M_130628_MF_Meta_FD_190474 | JGI IMG/M metagenome (GOLD analysis project Ga0304730, IMG submission 190474) | Freshwater microbial communities from Lake Montjoie, Canada to study carbon cycling - M_130628_MF_MetaG (v2) (version 2) | ecosystem: Environmental > Aquatic > Freshwater > Lake | place...
GGCGTGGACATGGGGAGCGACCCGGAACTCTGCCGCCGCGTGGTGGCCGGGGTTCGCGGCGCGACGTCGAGGCCCGTGCTCGCCAAGCTCACGCCCAACGTCACCGACATCACAGCCATCGCTCGTGGCGCGCGGGATGGCGGCGCGGATGCGCTCACCGTGATCAACACCTGCCAAGGCATGGCGGTCGACTGGCGTCGCCGCCGGCCCCTGCTGGGCAACGTGATCGGTGGCCTGAGCGGTCCGGCGATCAAGCCGATCGCCCTGCGGTGCGTCCACCAGATTCGCCGGGCCGTCGACATCCCGATCATCGGTGTCGGCGGCATCATGACGATCGACGACTGCATGGAGTTTTTCGTGACCGGCGCGTCGGCCGTGCAAATCGGCACCGCCAGTTTTGCGGAGCCCGTGGTCTCGGCCAGGCTGCTCGACGAGCTCCCCGCGGCGGTGGCGGCCCTGGGGGCCTCGAGCCTCGGCGAGATCATCGGCACCCTGCAGCTTCCCTCCCACACAGCCTGCCCCCCCGCGAGCCCCTCGCATGCCTCCTGAAGCACCGCGTCGCCCCACCCGCGCCCTCTCCGGGATCCAGCCCACCGGCCGGTTCCACTGGGGCAACTACTTCGGCGCGATCCGGCAATACATCGATCTCCAGCCCTCAGCGAAGGCGGATGCCGCCGGCGCGCACCAAGCCGCCGACGAGGCTTACTACTTCATCGCCGACCTGCACGCGCTCACGACCGTTCGCGATCCAGCGCGGCTGAGGTCGCTGGTCCACGCGGCGGCGGTCGATCTCGTGGCCCTCGGGCTCGATCCCGACCGGGCGGTGCTCTACGTGCAGTCGGACGTGCCCGAGGTGACGGAACTCACCTGGCTGCTGATGACCGTGACGCCGATGGGGCTGCTCGAGCGGTGCCATGCCTACAAGGACAAGAAGAACCGCGGGCTGCCCGCCGACGCCGGCCTGTTCACCTATCCGGTGCTGATGGCCGCCGACATCCTCGCCTACGACGCCACCGTCGTGCCGGTCGGCGAGGATCAGGTGCAGCACATCGAAGTGTGTCGCGACCTCGCCGGCACGTTCAACCATCTCTATGGCGACGTGTTCATGCTGCCCAAGCCGCGGCTCGTCGAGGGGGGCGCCAAGGTGCCCGGCACCGACGGCCAGAAGATGAGCAAGAGCTACGAGAACACGATCGAGGTCTTCGAGGACCTCGCCGCCCAGAAGAAGAAGATCATGCGGATCACCACCGATTCGCGGCCGATGGAAGAGCCCAAGGATCCTGAGGGAGATCACCTCTTCGAACTCTTCGCGCTCATGGCCCCCGAGGCCGACCGGGCGAAGATGGCCGATCTCTACCGCCGTGGCGGCTTTGGCTACGGCGAGGTGAAGAAGGCGCTCGTCGAGGCCGCGGCGGCCTTCTTCGCCGACGCCCGGGCGCGGCGGGCGGAGTTGGAGTCGGACCCTGCTCGCATCGAGGCGATCCTCGCGGCCGGTGCCGCCAAGGCCCGCGCCAAGGCGGGCGAAGTGCTCGGCCGGGCGCGGCGGGCCTGCGGCCTCGCCCGGGGAGAGGCTGCGGTTTCCGGCGGGAAGGGCGGGCGAGCATGAACGTCCTCGGCATCGGCACCGACATCACCGAGGTGCTGCGGATCGCGCAGATGATCGAGCGGCACGGCGAACTGTTCGTGGAACGCGTCTACACGCCCGCCGAGATCGAATACTGCCGGGCCCGCACGATGGCCACGCAGCACTTCGCTGGCCGCTGGGCGGCCAAGGAGGCGGTGCTCAAGGCGCTCGGTACGGGCTGGCGGCGGGGCATCAGCTGGCGGGACGTCGAGGTGACCAACGGCGCCAGCGGCCGGCCGCAGGCGCTGCTCCGCGGCGGGGCTGAGGAGATGGCCGAGAAGATGGGCATTCACTGCATCCTCGTGAGCATCTCGCACTGCCGCTCTCACGCCACGGCCTATGCCGTCGCCCTCGACGAGACGCCGAGCACCTTCACGAGCGACATGCCATGGGTGTGAGGGGTGCGCGCACGCGCCGCCGCGGATGGCAGCTGTCTCCTCGCGGGAGCATTTCGCTCGATGTGGGTTGACGCTGCGAAGTCCGCAGAGCGAAATGCTCGACGCTCGTCGAGCAGCCGCCAGTCCCCGGCTTCCCCTCTTGGGTGAGTTCCTGAATGTCAGGCACAGGTTGAAAACCTGTGCTACGGAGAACGCCCGGCGACGGGCATGGGCAGTCCCGAGCGGGGCACCATGCGGGATCATGGTGCAGGTTGCCAACCTGCACCTACGGGAGGAGACCCAGCCTCACGAGAGATCACGTCCCTCGACGGCCCGTCAGGCTTCGAACTTCTGGAGCTCGGCGACGCCGCCTTCCATCGTGAGCTGAGCGAGCGGCGTGCCCTCCGGGACGGGCGTGACACCGTCGCGACGAGTGAGCGAGAGCTTCGTCTGGCCGCTGAGGTGCTGCTTGAGATCCTTCTCAAAAGCCTTTTGGCGGTCTTCGGCGAGCTTCGTGAAGGCCTCGCGGCCCCGGCACTTGGGAAACGCCCGACAGCCGAGCCATGGGCCCCGCTTGCCGTCGCGGAGATTCATCAGGTCGCCGCACTTCGGGCAAGCGATGTCGGTGACCAGGGGCGGGGGCGAGGGAAACTTGAGGTTTCCCTTGCGGTCGAGGTTGAGGATGAAGGGAGGCGGTTCCGCCGCAGCCTCGGCCGCCTTCTTGCCCCGCGGCTTCGGCGGCCGCGGCTTGTCTTCGACGAGGAAGTCGCCGAAGCGGCCGGTCCGCTTCACCATCGGCACGCCGGCCGGGGAGAGGAGATCGATCTGCTCTGGGAGCAGCGGCCGCCGCTGGCGGTCCACCGGCATCGCGAAACTGCACGCCGGCCGCTCCTTCGGCTTGGCCTTCTTCTTCGCCTTCTTGGCCTTGCCCTTGCCGGTCGCGGCCGGGGCCTCGACCGGTTCGTCGATGATCTTCTCGTTGTAGCCCGAGCAGGAGAGAAACTCACCCTTGCCGCCGAGCCGGTATTCCAGCCGCCGACCGCACTCGGGACAGGCGTAGGGCGACGGATCCGACTTGGCCTTCGCGTGCTCCTGCTCCATCGCCTCGTCGAGCTTCGGCGAGAGCTCGCCGTGGAACTCGTGGAGCATGTCGGTCCACTTCTTCGTGCCTTGCGCCACCTGGTCGAGCTCGCGCTCGATCTCTCGCGTGTAGCCGATCTCGATGAACTGATCGCGGAAGCCCCGCTTGAGGAAGCCGGTCACTGCCTCGCCGATCGCCGTGGCCTGGAAGCGGCGGTCCTGCTGGGTCACGTAGCCGCGGTTCTCGATCACGTTGATGATGCTCGCGTAGGTGGAGGGGCGGCCGATTCCCTCCTCCTCCATCTTCTTGACGAGCGTGGCCTCGGTGAACCGCGGCGGCGGCGCCTGAAACTTCTGCCGCGGCTCAATGTCGAAGGGCGCAAGCACCGCCCCCTTGGCGAAGTCGGGGAGCACCTGGTCGCCGTCGTCCCGCGGGGTGCCGCTGATCGAGTAGAAGCCGTCGAACCGCAGCACGCGGCCGTGGGCCTTGAAGACGGCTCCCGTGTCGCGGTCGCTCCGCCGCATGCGGACGCTCGTCGAATCCCATTCGGCATCGGTCGACTGGCAGGCCACGAAGCACTGCCAGATCAGCCGGTAGAGCTTGAGCTGCTCGTCGCTGAGCGCGGCAGCGATGCGATCGGGCTCGCGGAAGGCGTCGGTCGGTCGGATTGCCTCGTGGGCCTCCTGGGCGCTCTCGTTGGAGCTGGAATACGACCGTGGCTTCTCGGGCACGTAGGCCGCCCCGTGCCGCTCCTCGAGGTAGCGGCGGGCCATCTCGATCGCCTCGCGGGAGAGGTTCGTGGAGTCGGTTCGCATGTAGGTGATCAGGCCCACGCGGCCTTCGTCGGGCAGGTCGATGCCCTCGTAGAGCTGCTGCGCGATCCGCATCGTGCGGTCGGTGGACATGCCGAGGCGGCTCGAGGCCGCCTGCTGCAGGGTGCTGGTGATGAACGGGGGATAGGGCTTCGACCGCGTCCGCGTGACGTCGATCGACTCCACCGTGTAGCGCGACTGTGGATCGGGCCGGCCGGTGAGGCGAACAACGTTTTTCCCGCGGCCTTTGCCCGATTCGTCGGCCTCCCTGACCACGGCGATGTCGAGCAGGCCGGCCGCCTCGGCGGCGGCACGGACGTCGGCGGCGAGGTCGGCCGTCGACGTTTTCTCCGCTTCGATCTTCACCGACTTCCCACCAACCTCGACGAGGTCGCAGGCGAGCGAGCGGTGATCGGCGAGCCAGGCCATCCGATCGCGGACCAGCGGCGGCCGGCCGCGTTCGTCGCGCTTCCCCATGAAGGCCGACCACTCGCCGTGCAGACCAGCCGCGGCCGCCACGTCGAATGTCATGCCCCCGGAGATCTCCCACGACTCCGTCGGCGTGAACTCGCGGATATCCAACTCGCGATCGACCACGATCCGAGTGGCCACGCTCTGCACGCGGCCCGCCGAGAGGCCACCGGCCACCTTCTTCCAGAGGATGGGCGAGACCTGGTAGCCCACGATCCGGTCGACGATCCGTCGGGCCTGCTGGGCCTCGACCCGGGGCATGTTGATGGCCCGCGGCGACTGGAAGGCCCGCTGCACCTCCGCCTTCGTGATCGCGTCGAACGTGACCCGCTTGGCCCGGTGCGGGTCGACCCCGAGCACCTGTGTGAGGTGCCAGGCGATCGCCTCGCCCTCGCGATCCAAGTCGGTCGCGAACCAGATGTCGCTGGCTCCCTTGGCGAGCCGGCGGAGCTCCGTGACCGTCTTCGACTTGTCGGTGTCGATCTCGTAGGTGGGGGCGAAGTCGTGATCCATGTCCACGCCCGGCACCGGCTGCTTCGAGCCCTTGGGCGCCCGGCTCGGCAGGTCGCGGATGTGGCCGATCGAGGCCTTCACCACGAATCCTGGCCCCAGATACTTCTCGATCGTCTTGGCCTTGGCAGGGCTCTCCACGATCACCAGCTGGTAGTCGCCCTTCGGAACACCCGCTTCCCGCGGACCGTCGCCAGGCTTTTTGGCCGAACCGCGGCGAGTGGATCGGGCTGGAGAGGACGTCTTCTTGGCCATGGTGAGCGGTTCGCGAGGGGATGCGGTGGGAGCAATGATAGGGCGGATCAGGGCTTCGGGATTGGCGCATCCAGGCCTAGCGCTACAATCTGCGGCCTGCTGAGGCCCCGGGCACGCGGCCTTCAAGCGTTACCCTCCGCGCTCTTTCCTTGTCAAGCCTTGGCGGTTTCGCCGTCAGGCAACAGCCCACAGGCGGTTCCATGGCCGGATCCTTCGGTGTCTTTCGTCAATACGAGAAGGCGGCGCTCGCCGCCCTCGCCATCATGGCGATGCTCGCTTTTTTCGTCCTGCCCCCATTTCTCCAAATGGGCGCCGGAGCCGGCGGGTCGGACCCGATGGCGGTGTCGTGGAACGGCGGCGGCCTGCGGGAAAGCGGCCTTCAGCGGGCCGTGATCATGCGGAAGGTGATGAACCAGTTCCTCGTGGAGACGATGGCTGCGTCGGGGCAGGATCCATCCCGGATGCGACTGGCCGACGACGAGAAGGACGTGGTCGACACGATCCTGCTGGCGAAGGAGGCCGAGAAGAACGGGATCGTCGTCAGCAACTCCGCGATCAACCAGTTTCTCTCCGAGTGGACGAACGACCTTGTGCGCCCCGAGACGTTCAACGGAATCGTCAATCAGATCGGCGGCCGGATGGGCATCTCGCAGCAGGACGTCTTCGAGGCCCTGCGGACCGTGCTCATGGCCCGCCGCATGGAGTCGCTCCTGGTCGGCGGCGTCGGTTTCGAAGGCGCGCCCCCGGGATGGCGGTGGGACTACTACCGCCGGCTCGAGCAGGGCGCGACGATTGAGACCGTGCCGGTGGTCGTGGAGAAGTTTGTCGACAAACTCCCCGAGCCCACGGAGCCCGCGCTGCGGGCCTTCTTCGAGAAGTATAAGGACGCCCTGCCGGCGGCCCGGAGCCCCGACCCGGGCTTCCGCCAACCGCACCGCGCCCGCTACGACTATCTCGTCGCGAAGGCCGGCATGTTCGAGGACGAAGAGAAGAAGAAGGTCACCGACGAACAGATCAAGGCCTTCTACGAAGACCGCAAGGCCGCCCTCTACAAGGCGAAGCCGGTGGACGACACGACGGCAGCCGACGCGAAGGACGGCGAGCCGGCCGCGGAGAAGACCGAGAAGACAGACGAGCCGGCAGCCACAACCACGCCGGAAGCGAAGCCTGCCGACACTCCCGCAGGCAAGGACGGCGCCGCCACGGACCGCGTTCGCGCGACGCCGGTGGCATTCCGGCAGCCGGCGAAGGCCGAGGGCGAGAAGGCTGCGGAGGCCGCCTCGGCGGCTGCAGACAAGCCGGCCGACGCACCCGCCGATGCCACCGAGAAAAAGGACGGCGCGGCCGAGTTTGAGCCTCTCGACAAGGTCCGCGACAACATCATCGACCGGTTGGCCAACGAGGCGGTCGAGAAGCGGATCGCGGCGATCTACGACGCCGTCAAGACCGACGTGGCGAAGTATGCCGAGTCGCTGGCCCTCTGGGAGGTGGCCGGCGACGGTGCCGGGCCGGCCCCCGTGGGCCCCGACGTCAAAAAGATCGCAGCCACTCAGGGCCTCGAGGGGGGCACCTCCGATCTTGTCAACGCCACGCAGGCCTTTGCCGACGGCGGCATTGGCGGGAGCTTCGAGTTTGCCGTCTCGCGCGAGTTTGGCGTGCGGCAGCAGCGGTGGATCGACTCGATCTTCGGGACCGGCGCCCAGTCGCTGCAGCCGGTGAACTCGCGCGACGTCGAGGGCAACCGCTACCTCTCGTGGAAGACGGAGGACCAGCCAGAGTTCACCCCGTCGTTCCAGTCGGCTCGCGACGACGTCCTCCGCGCCTGGCGGATCGTCGAGGCCCGGCCGCTGGCCCGGAAGGCCGCCGAGGAGATCGCTGCCGAGGCGAAGGCCGGGAAGACGCTGGAGCAGATCGCGGCGGCCCGTGGCAGCCTGGAGGTCGAGAAGGCTGGGCCGTTCACGTGGCTCACGCGGGGCACCGCGCCGTTCGGCTCGGCGCCCGAACTCTCGCAGCCCGAGGGGCTGGCGATGCCGGGCGATGAACTGATGCGGGCGGTATTCGACCTCGAGCCGGGCCAGACGGCCGTGGCCTTCAACGAACCGAAGACGGTCTGCTACGCGATCCGGTTGGTGTCGCTCGAGCCCGACGACGCCCAGCTCAAAGACCTGTTCCTCGCCTCGTCGCAGGATCCCCGGCGTCTGGCGACAGTCGCTGACGACGACACCCGAAGCGTCTACGACGGCTGGATGAAATCGATCCTGGACCGCTACGCGGTGTCGTGGAAGCGCGACCCGCGCGGGCCGGAACTGCGGTAACTCGGCCGCCGCTCGATCGCGTCGCATCGTCGCGGCTGCTCCCCGTTCCGGAATTGCAGAGGCATGGGGGAGCTCGGGGCTGCCCGTGCCCGAGAGCTGGCGTTTGCTGACGAGCGCAGGCAGGATGCCGAAAGCGAGTCAGCACCGAGCGAGCGAAGCCCACGAAGGGCGCAGCGAGCGTCCGGCGACGGGCATGGGCAGCCCCGAGCGGGGCGAACGCGCGGATCATGTGTCTCAGCGGCGCGGCTTGAGGACCACCGTCGCCAGCGGCGGGAGCGTGAGCACCAGCGAGAAGTCATGGCCGTGGTGCGGCCGTGGCTCGGTGGCGATCGCCCCGGCATTGCCGAGATTTCCCCCGCCATACCAGCCCGAGTCACCGTTGAAGACCTCGTCGTAGACGCCCCCGTGGGGCACGCCGAGCCGGTAGCCTTCGCGGGGCACGGGCGTGAAGTTGCAGCACACGATCGTGAAGTCGGCCGGGTCGGCAGCCCGCCGGATGAAGGCCAGCGCGCTGTCCTGCCAGTTGTGACAGTCGATCCACTCGAAGCCGCGGCCGTCGAAGTCGAGTTCGTGGAGCGACTTCTCGCGCCGCACGAGGCGGTTCAGGTCGGCGACGGCCCGCGACAGGCCGACGTGCTTCTCCCACTGGCAGAGATGCCACTGCAGGCTCTCGTCGAAGTTCCACTCGGCCCACTGCCCGAACTCGCCCCCCATGAAGAGCAGTTTCTTGCCGGGGTGGCACCACATGTAGGCGTAGAGGAGCCGGAGGTTCGCGAACTTCTGCCAGTCGTCGCCCGGCATCTGGCCGATCAGCGAGCCCTTCATGTGGACCACTTCGTCGTGCGAGAGCGGAAGCACGAAGTTTTCGTGAAAGGCGTAGATCAGGCTGAACGTGAGTTCGTCGTGGTGATACTTGCGGTGCACGGGCTCGTGCCGCATGTACGTGAGCGTGTCGTTCATCCAGCCCATGTTCCACTTCAGGCTGAAGCCGAGCCCGCCCACGTAGGTGGGCCGGGACACGCCCGGCCAGGCGGTCGACTCTTCGGCGATCGTGAGCGTGCCGGGAAACCGCTCGTGGACCTGGATGTTGAAGGTCTTGAGGAACTCGATCGCCTCGAGGTTTTCGCGGCCACCGAAGCAGTTGGGCTCCCACTCGCCGTCCTTGCGGCTGTAGTCGAGGTAGAGCATCGAGGCCACGGCATCCACCCGCAGGCCGTCGACGTGGTAGTGCTCGAGCCAGAAGAGGGCGCTCGAGATCAGGTAGTTGGCCACTTCGTGGCGGCCGTAGTTGAAGATCATCGTGCCCCAGTCGGGGTGCTCGCTCTTCCGCGCATCCTCGTGCTCGTAGAGCGCGGTGCCGTCGAACCGGCGGAGGCCGTGGCCGTCCTTGGGGAAGTGGGCGGGTACCCAGTCGATGATCACGCCCACGCCCGCCCGGTGGAAGGCGTCGATGAGCGACATCAGCGCCTGCGGCGGACCGAAGCGGCTCGTGGCGGCGAACAGGCCGATCGTCTGATAGCCCCAACTCGCCGAGAGCGGATGCTCGGTGGGGGGCAGGAACTCGACGTGCGTGAATCCCATCTCCACGATGTAGGGCACGAGTTCCCGCTCGAGATCGGCGTAGGAGAGCCAGCGGTGCGGGTCGTCGCCCGGCCGTCGCCAGCTCCCGAGGTGAACCTCGTAGATGGAGAGTGGGGCCGACAGCGAATGGCGGGCGGCCCGCGTCGCCATCCACTCGCCATCCTGCCACTGGTGGGCGTCGAGGTCGATCACCTGCGAGGCGGTGCACGGGGGCACCTCCGCCCCGAAGCCGTAGGGGTCGCTGCGGTCGGAATGGTCGCCGGCGGCGTGCACCCGATACTTGTAGAGCGTGCCGACGTCGAGCCCCGGCACGAAGAGTTCCCAGATCCCCGACGGGATCCGCTTGTGCATCCGGTGGGCTACCGCGTCCCAGCCGTTGAAGTCGCCCACCACCGACACGCCGTCGGCGTTCGGTGCCCAGACGGCGAAGGTCACGCCGCGAACACCGTCGTGCTCTTCGAGGTGCGCCCCGAGTTTCTCGTAGCTCGTCCAGTGCCGGCCCTCGCCGAGGAGATGGAGGTCGTAGTCGGTGAGCATGGGGCAGGCTGGCGGCTGGAGGAGAGACCGTACAATCGTGACACACGGCAGGGCTTCACGCGTCGCAACTTCCCGCGGCGGGCGTGACTTCCGATGCCGATCGTGACGGATGCGACGGCGGAGGGCGACGAGGATGGGCTACGAGCGGTTCGCGCCGGTGGAGCGGGCGATCGAGATCGGCGGCGACCGCTACACGTTCTGGCAGCCGCCCGACCTCGACGCCCTGATCGACGTCGAGGCCTTCGAGCGGGACGAGCGGATTCCCTACTGGGCCAATGTCTGGGAGTCGGCCCTCGTGCTCGCCGAGGAGATCGCCGACATGGCCCCCGGCGGCCGCAGCTTCATCGAACTCGGCTGCGGCCTGGCGCTGCCGGCGATCGTGGCCTGCCGCCGCGGCTTCCGGGCGGTGGCCAGCGACTACGAAGACGACGCGCTCGAGGGCGTCCGCTACAACGCCGACCGCAACGGGGCAGAGGGCCTGGCGACGCTGCTGTTGGACTGGCGGCGGCTACCAGATGACCTGCCGGCCTTCGACCTCGTGGTCGCAGCCGACGTGCTCTATGAGAAGCACCACGCCGAAGCCCTGGCGGCCGTGGTCGCCCGCGCGCTCGCTCCGAATGGCACGGCCCTCGTGGCCGACCCCGGCCGCGCCCGGGCCGTGAACTTCGAGCCTGCCATCCGCGCCGCAGGCCTGGGAATCGTGAAGCAGCAGCCCCGCCGTCCACACGGCATCACCACCGGGCCGGCGATCGACATCTACCGCGTCACGCACCCTCGGTGAGCACATCTGCAAGCTGCAAGGCCCACAGGTTGAAAACCTGTGCTACGGGGGGGCCAGCGAGGGGCTGCCCGTGCCCGGGAGCCGGCGTTGCTGGCCGAGCGCAGCCAGGATGGCGAAAGCGAGGGCAGCATCGAGCGAGCGAAGCCCTGGAGGGGCGTAGCGAGCGTCCGGCGACGGGCACGGGCAGCCCCGAGCGGGAGGTAGCCCAGAAAGGCGCACAGGTTAACAACCTGTGCTACGAGCGGGGCGACCGCATCAAGAACGTCGGATGCTAGCACCGGGCGTGCTAGCACCCGATCTTGTGGTGGCACGGGTGCCACCACCACAAAATCCGAAAAAAGCTTGCTAGTGCCCTTGCGGCCGATACGTTCGCCGCCAAGCCCGACATGGATGTCGGGATGACTTTTCACGGAGGATCCTTCAACCATGGCAGCCAAGCCCCTCATCGGCATCAACACCGACTACCGTTCGACCCGCAAGGAGCACGCGGCCCTCTCGTTCGTCGCCGCCGGCTACTACGACGGCATCACGGCCTCTGGTGGCATTCCCGTGATCCTGCCGCCCCTGGCCGACGAGGACGATGTGGTCCGCCTCCTCGACCTGCTCGACGGCGTGGTGATGGTGGGCGGCGCCGACCTCGATCCCCGCCGCGACGGCTACATGCCCCACCCGGCCGTCCGCCCGATGGACACCCGTCGCGAAGACTTCGACCGGATGCTCGCCCAGCACATCTGCGCCCGCCACATGCCGGTCCTCGCGATCGGCAGCGGCATGCAACTCATCAACGTCACCGTGGGGGGCACGCTGTTCCTCCACATCCCCGAAGACCTGCCGAAGTCGATCCCCCACAAGGATCCGACCGACCTGGCCCACCGGCATGCCCTGCTCGTCGAGCCGGGTTCCGCGATGGAGCGGGTCTACGGCGACGGCGAGATCCGCGTGAACAGCATGCACCACATGGCGATCGACGACGTGGCGGTGAGCTTCAAGGTGACCGCCCGCGCCCCGGACGGCGTGATCGAGGCGATCGAGAGCGCCGTCGAGAACTGGACCGCGATCGGCGTGCAGTTTCACCCCGAGGCCGAGACCGCCTCGGCGCTCGACGTGAAGATCTTCGAGGAGTTCATCATCGGGATCACGGGCGAGCAGCCGGCGGTGAAGCTGGTCGCCTAACGGCTATGCCGCCGGGGGCGGTGAAAGTCTCGGCATCCGACGGGAAGGATATCCCGAGTCGCCTCGACTTCCCCCGACCCCCGGCTGCGTGGTTCTGAACACAACGACTCGATGCATCACGGTCGGGCAGGCGAAGGGATCGGGGCGAGGATGGCGAGCGTCGGCTATCCTGCCGATGGCGAGCCAACTCGTTCCGTCCCGCAGCCGGGTGTCGCGAGTGCGGACATACGCCGCCGATGCTCAGTTCAAAACCGCGTCCGGCCCGCAGCCTTCGGGTGGTTTTCCACCCGGGGCCGCGGGGGACGTGGGATCACGCCGCGACCCAGGTGGCGTTAGAAAAACTTCGCAGCCAGGTGAGTTGCCGCTTCGCGAGCTGACGCGTTCGCTGCTGCGTGCGACGAATCGCCGCGGGGAGGTCGATGCGACCCTCGAGGAGTTCGATGGCCTCGGTGTAGCCGGCCGCCTGCCGGGCCGTGGGGCCGATGCCACCGGGGTGCGCGAGGGCCGCGCGAGTTTCCTCGACGAGTCCCTCTGCAAACATTCGCTCCACGCGGCGGTCAATCCGGCGGTAGAGAACCGCCCGCGGCAGGTCGACGACCATGAGCCTCGACTCGAAGAGCGGATTCGAAGCCGGCGAGAAGGCATGGGAGAGGGGCTGGCCGGTCGTCTCCGCCACCTCCAGGGCCCGGATGATCCGCTTCGCGTCCCGGGGATGGATCCGGGCTGCCGAGGCCGGGTCGATGCCGGCGAGCCGGGCGTGGAGGGCCTCGGGGCCGCTCACCGTCGCCTCGTCGGCGAGCCGGCGGCGGAGGTCGGGATTGGCCGGAGGGAGCGGGGCCAGGCCGTCGCGAAGGGCCCGCAGGTAGAGCGGTGTGCCGCCGACAAAGAGAATGCCCCGGCCACGCGACCGGCAGTCGGCGACCGCCCGCGAGGCGTCTTCGAGCCACTGGGCCACGCTGTAGGGCTCCGCCGCCGGGATCATATCCACCACGTGGTGCGGCACCGCGGCCCGCTGGGCGGCGGTCGGCTTGGCAGTGCCCACGTCGAGCCCCCGGTAGACGGCCATCGAATCGACGCTCACGATCTCGGCACCGAGGCGGCGGGCCAGCGGGATCGCCAGAGCCGATTTGCCTGAGGCGGTCGGCCCTGACAGGAACCAGCAGTCGTCTCCGAGGCGTGGGGCGGGGTGGCCGGTTTCAGCCGGGTTCCATGCTAGAGTTGTGGTCCCCGCGAACGGCGGCCCGGACGAACCGGCCCCGCCCGGCTGCGGGTCTCCGGGAGCCTTCGTTGACCGTGTCCGATCCGCGTCCATCGCCCCGCCGCTGCGGTGAGGTTTTCGAAGCCCTGGAGGGGGTGATCGCCTCCCGCAAGGCCGATCCCTCCACCCGATCCTACACCACGAAACTGCTCGCGAGCGGCCCGGTGGGGGCTGGCGCGAAGGTCACGGAGGAGGCCGAGGAACTCGTCCGCGCGGCCTGCGGGGAGACCGACGACCGCGTTGTCTCCGAGGCGGCCGACCTGTTCTATCACGCCCTCGTGCTGCTGGCCTGCCGCAACGTGCCCCTCACCAGCGTCGAGCAGGAACTCGCCCGCCGGTTCGGCGTCTCCGGGCTCGACGAGAAGGCAGCCCGCACCGCAAGCGACAAGGGAGGATCGCGATGACCGACAACCGTCAGGACCGTCTGCTCCGGATCGGGGTGCCGAGCAAAGGCCGGCTCGCGGAACTCTCCGCCCAACTGCTCGGCGACGCCGGGCTCTCCTTCCGCCGCACCGAGCGGAGCCTGTTCGCCCGCTGCAAGGACATGCCCGTGGAGGTGACGTTCCTCCGCACCGACGACATCCCGGTGCTCACGGCCGAGGGGGCGATCGACCTCGGGATCACGGGGGCTGACCTCGTCTCCGAGAGCGGTGCCGAGGTGGTTCACCGGCTCGATCTCGGCGTGGGCACCTGCCGGCTCGCGCTCTGCGTGCCCGACGATGCCACCATCGACGACCCGCGGAAGCTCGCCGGCCGCCGGGTGGCGACCAGCTTTCCGCGAATCACCCGCCGCTGGCTCGCCGACCGCGGTGTCGAAGCCCACTTCGTGGAACTGACCGGGAGCGTGGAGGTGATGATCGCCCTCGGCGTGGCCGACGCCATCGTCGACCTCGTCGAGACCGGCAGTACGCTCGCCGCCAACCGGCTGCATGTCCTCGACGAGATCGGCCGCTACGAGACCGTGCTCATCCAGCACCCCGGCCTGCACGACACCGCGCTCGCCGACCGGATCGTCCGCAGGCTCGAAGGGATCGTGATCGCCCGCAGCTGGTCGCTGCTCGAATACAACGTGCCGCGGACGAGGCTGGCCGAGGCGGAAACGATCACGCCCGGGTTCAACTCGCCGACAGTGATGGCCCTCGAAGACGCTTCGTGGTGTGCCGTCCGGGCGATGGTGAAGCGGGGTGAGGTTCACGGCGTGATGGAGAAGCTCGAGGCGATCGGTGCCTCCGCGATCATCGAGACGCGGATCGGCAACTGCAGGCTCTGACATTCCTCGACGGCGAGTGACGCCCGCATGCCTGTCCGATTTCATCAGCACTCCGTGGCCATGGTGCTGCTCGCGTGGAGCGTGGGCGGATGGTCCTCCGCGGCCGTCGCGAAGGCGGCGGTCGCCGAGGCGGAGCCCGCCGCCGAGGGAGCGGACCTCGTCGACGACTACTTCGCCCAACTAGCCGAGCCCGGCGGCGAGCAGGCGGCCGCCGCGATCGGCGAGCAGATCCTGCGGGACCGCGTCGACGACGCCCTGACGCTCGACTCGCTCGCCTGGGGCATCCTCACCAACAACGCCCTGCCCCGTCGCGACCTGCCGCTCGCCCTCCGCGCCGCCCGCAGGGCCCACGACCTTACGGGAGGCGACGACGTGCAAGTGCTCGAGACCTACGGCCGGGCCCTCGTCATGACCGGCAGCCGCGCCGAGGGGATCGCGATGCACCGCCAGGCGATCGACCTCTGCGACGACGATCCCTCCGCGCGACTCGTGCTGCTGGAGATCCTGGCGGAGTACGAACGGCCACCGGCCGATCCGGGGCCGAGCGACGACGAGCGTCTGCGGCGGCTCGAGGACGGCGCTCGGGACCTCGTCGCCTCTGGCCGCGCGGTACCTCTCGACGACCTGCTGTGGCGGGCAGGCATCGAGCCCTGCCGCGTCGAACTCGCCGCACCGTCCGACCGCCCTCTTTTAAACGAGGATCTTTTCGAACTGGTGCGAAAGAGCGTGGTGGTGATGGCCGCGCTCGAGCCCACGGCCGAGGAAGACCGGCACGACCTCTCGCTGGCGACGGGTTTCGTAATCGACCCTGCCGGCATCGTGGTCACCAACTACCACGTTGTCGATCTGCCTGGTGCGCCCGTGCTGGCGGCGGAGACAGCCGACGGGATCATCCATCCGGTCACGGAAATCCTGGCCGTGAGCCCGTTCGCCGACATCGCGATCTGCCAGCTCGGGGGTGTCGATCGCCTTCCAGCCCTGCCGCTCGTCGCCGGCGCCAAGCCGGGCCAGCGGCTCCACGCCCTGAGCCATCCGGACGGCGCCCTCTACTCGTTCACCGAGGGGATCCTGTCTCGCTACTTCGTCCATCGCGCCGACGGACAGGCGAAGACGATGTTCACGACCACCGTCGATTTTGCCGTCGGCTCGAGCGGTGGCCCGCTCGTCGATGATCGCGGCAACGTGGTAGGCATGGTATCGAGTACACTGGCCGTCTACGCCTCCGATGACGCTCTCCACGGCGACCGACGGGACGAGGAAGCCCCGCCGGGTGACTTTCAGATGGGGCTCAACATGTGCGTCCCCGCCGCCGACATCCTCCGGCTCGTGGCCCCAACTCGCTGACGTGGGGCAGGCTAGTGTGCTGACCGTGATCGCGGCTCGGGGTTTCCCCCCGTAGCACAGGTTTTCAACCTGTGTCTGTCCATCGTGCCGGTGAGGGGCTGCCCACGCCCCATCGCCGGACGCTCGCTGCGGGCATCCTGCCCTGCGCTCGCTCGATGCTTTCTCCGCTTCGCCATCCTGGCTTCGCGGAGAAAGCAACGCCGGCTCTCGGGGCATGGGCAGCCCCTCACCTCCTCACCTCGATCGCATGGAGTGCGTTGTGCGTCAGCCCGCGCGGCCTTACGGCCGGTCGGCTTGAAGTATGCCGTTGAGCGAGCCCGCGATCATGCGGCCGGCGCGGAGCGTGGCGATGATCCGTGTGGTTGGGTCGAGGATCGACTCGTAGGGATCTGTGCAGGCAGTCGTTGGCACGAGGAACGCCAGGTCGGCAGGACGACCGGGGGCGAGGATGCCGCACGACCGCTCGAAGCCGAGCGCCCAGGCCGCATCCACCGTGACCATGCGGAGCGCCTCCCCGGGTGACGCGACGCCCGCCGCGACGAGCGTGCGGCACTCGGCGAGTACCGAGAGATCCGGATTGGAGGCCCGGCTGTCGGTGCCGATCGCCACGCGAACCCCGGCCTCACGAAAGAAGCTGATGGGCGGGAGCGTGCTTGAGAGGGCCAGCGTCGTCCGCGGGCAGACGACCACACAGAGCCTGTCGCGATGCCGGGTGAGCCGAGCCATCGCATCCGGATCGCGGCCGAGGTGTGTGCCGTGGACGACGAGAGCCCGCGGGCCGCGGGCCAGCCGCGAGATCCACTCGGCCGCCGGAAGGAGAGCCGGCCCGCCCGGCGGCCACACCCCAAGTCGTTCGAAGAGTTCGCGGAAGGGCCCCGTTCCGGAGCGGAGCAACTCGGCCTCGGCCTCACTCTCGGCAACGTGCATCGCCAGCGGCACAGAGCAGCTGCGGGCCGCGTCGATCAGAGACTTTGCCAGCGGCGCGGCCACCGAATAGGGCGCATGAGGAGAGATACCGGCCGACGCTCCCGCGGCGAGCAGACGCCGCACGTCGCTGATGGCCTCGGCGCCGGCGATCGCCACCGACGCGGCTGACAGACCGAGAGCCTCACGAAAGATCCGCAGCCGCGGGCCCGCCGAAGGATAGCCGCCGACGGGAACGCCCGTGGAGATCTCCCCGACGGCCGTGACCCCGTGGCCGGCCGACTCGCCGAGCCCACGGCGGATCGCCGCGGCACTCCGACACGCTCCCGCGATGCCGGTGGCCCGCCCCCGTCGAAGGCCGATGACCCGCTCGATCCAGCCGGGCAGACCACCGGCGGCGTCGAGCGGCGGATCGACGTCGGAAAACTCCAGGTGCGTGTGGGCGTTGATGAGCCCGGGGATCACGATCGCGTCGGCGGCGTCGATCGTGGATGCATCGTCGCGGCGGCCCGGTGGCGAACCTCCACCGAGATCGATGATCCTGCCCCGGCGGATCCGCAGCCAGCCGCCCTTCAGCGGCGGCCCGTGCAGCGGCACGATCCAGCGAGCCCGGATCACGACGTCGTGCCGCGGCCGGCGGCTCACGGCGACGTGGTGGCCACGGGCAGGGGCACGGCCCGCGTTCGCACCCGCTCGGGATCCGCCGCGGGGGCCGGTGGCTCCTCCTCGAAGAGTTCGTAGAACACGTTGCGACGCCGCGGGGTCCAGCCGAGCTCGGCGATCGCCGACTTCATCTCGTCGAGAGTGAGGTGGTGCACCGTCCCGGCCGCGCTCACCACGTTCTCCTCGATCATCAGGCTGCCCATGTCGTTGGCGCCGTAGAGCAGCGCGAGCTGGCCGATCTCGCGGCCCTGCGTCACCCAGCTCGACTGAATGTTGGCGAAGTTGTCGAGGTAGAGCCGGGCGACCGCCTGCGTCTTCAGGTATTCGAACGCCCCGGCGGGAGGAATGTCGTCCATCGTGGTGTTGTCGGGCTGAAACGACCAGCAGATAAAGGCGGTGAAGCCGCCGGTCTCGTCCTGCAGTTGGCGGAGGCGGTCGAGGTGCTCCACCCGCTCCGCGAGCGTCTCGACGTGGCCATACATCATCGTCGCCGTGCTACGGCCGCCGAGCAGGTGCCACTGCCGGCTCACCTCTAGCCACTCGTCGGTCATCGCCTTGCCACGGGTGATGGCCGAGCGGACGCGGTCCACGAGGATCTCACCGCCGCCGCCGGGGAGCGACCCGAGGCCGGCGCGGGCGAGCCGCTCGAGCACCTCCCGCAGAGGCCGCTTCGAGACCTTGGTGAACGCGTGGATCTCGGGAGGTGAAAACCCATGCACGTTCACCTGGGGAAAGTGGTCTTTGATGCCACGAAGAAGATCTTCGTACCACTCCAGCGGCAGCGTGGGGTGCATGCCGCCCTGCATCAGGATCTGGTCGCCGCCGAGGGCGACCGTCTCCTCGATCTTTTTGAGGATCACGTCGCGTTCGAGGACGTATCCCTCGGGGCTTTTCGGCCCGCGGTAAAACGCGCAGAAGTCGCAGACCGCCGAACAGATGTTGGTGTAGTTGATGTTCCGATCGATGTTGTAGGTGCGATAGGTCTCCGGATGGAGCCGCCGCGTGACCGCATCAGCCGCGCGGCCGATCGCCGCGAGGTCGTGCGACTCCAGCAGTGTCACCGCGTCGGCCGGCGTCAGTCGCCGGCCCGCGATCACGTCATCGAGGATGGGGTGGATGGCAGTCGCGGTCATCACACGGCTCTCCTTGGCAGCGGCACATCGCCGGATCGCAACTCTCGCCCGATCGCCGCGGTGGGCGGCGCGAGGCCCTGGCCGGCGGCATAACGGCGGAAGAGCCGGAGCGACTCCCGCTCTCGTGAACCGAGATCATAGTGGAGATTGTCCCGGAGATAGCTCAGGCACTGAGGCACGGTCAGGCCGTGCGCCGCCGCCTCGGCCGCAGCGATCGCCGCCAGGTTCATGCGGCCTGCGTCACGGGCCGCGGAGAGGAGATGACTCAGCCCACCGACGTCGACCCCGTCGCGGGCGGCCCACACGGCGAAGACGAACGGGAGCCCCGTCCAACGGCACCACTCGTCGCCGAGATCCCACATCATCTGAAACGAACCCCCCGTCAGGCCGCCGCTGGCATCGCCGATGGCGCGGTCGCCGATCAGCAGCACCGCGTCGGCTCGCGTGTCGGCCAGCCCGGCGCCGATCGGCAGCGACTCGATCAGGGGAGCCACGCCGTGCCGTTCGGACAGGAGGATGCGGGCCAGGGCGGCACTCGTGCGAGACCCCTCGTCGACGGCGAGTGTGGCCACTCTGGACGGCAGCGTTCGGAAGAATAGTTTCACGCTCATCACTGGCCCGCGGCAGCCGATGCAGGCATCGGACACGATGCGGTGGCCGCCGCGAAACACCTCGATCGATGGAATCAGCGCCACGTCGAGCCGCCCCTGCGCGAGGCG
>Ga0304730_1001343_pt1 | contig 18808 bp, 19 predicted proteins | sample M_130628_MF_Meta_FD_190474 | JGI IMG/M metagenome (GOLD analysis project Ga0304730, IMG submission 190474) | Freshwater microbial communities from Lake Montjoie, Canada to study carbon cycling - M_130628_MF_MetaG (v2) (version 2) | ecosystem: Environmental > Aquatic > Freshwater > Lake | place...
AGAACTGAGCACTTGGGAAACTCTATGCATAATGCAAAGCGCATCTAGATTTGTCGGTGCAAATTCAACATTGTCATGGTGGGGTGCGTTCCTAGCAATATCTAGGGGCAACTTGGTGTTTCTCCCGGATCAATGGCTTAAATCAGGAAACTCTAAAGATCTTAACTTATTTAAGTTGGAAGGAAGCAAGAGATATAAAGTGCATTTCCTTTAAACTAATCATTTAAGAATCTTTTGGTGATAGAAGATTCTGAGTTGCTTTGGCTGATCAAACTTCTCCGAAACCGTAGAAGCTTAAAACTTCTCATCCAACCCATGGACATATATACAGCATCGGCACTTAAGAATTCAGGAGAATTAATCTGTAGCACGGCCTGAGCGAATGCTCTAGAAATAATGTATGCGTGAGCCCCGGGTCGGATATCGTTGCAAACTATCTCAAAAGGAATCCCTGACTGTTCTCGAATCAGCAACCTATTGCCCAGCCGATTTCCTATAGATCCAGAGAGATTAGCCATTTTACGCAAAACTTTTAGAAGATAGTCGAAGGTTCCATTCAAAGTTATTTGAATTCTATCGACCGAATTTGTTATCAGGAAGCCAACCTGTAGAAAGTCGGCTCCGAGTGCAGTACTAAGGTGCAATAGTTCAGGTCTCCAGCGATTAGAAAGCACAAAATCATCTTCCATGATTAAGGCATATTCCTGACTGGATTCGAGAAATAACTTCATTGCCTTTTGGTGTGATTGCCATGTTGCCGCGATAACGCGTGTTACATACGGAGAAGCGACAACTGAGTCAACAGTCACGGCGGACACTCTGTGAATCTCAAGGCCAAGCGATTCATTTTGTGCAATCACATCTGCCCATCTATCAGACCGTGAATCCAAATTGATTACATAAGCCTTCACGGTTCAATTATGCCTTACAATTCGCTATGGCTCTCACAGATCACATTCGCCCCCTATATCGTGTCTTAAAAAAGAGAGCAAAGAGTGCAGTAGCGCTAGTTAATTCGTATAAGTACAGAAATTCTATGGCTAGAAATTACTCCTCACATGAGTATGTTGCAAATTTATTGGTAGTTAAGAAACCGATTTATGCTCAATTGGCTAAGCTTTGTGCGGAAAGCTTTCTATTTTATAATCCAAAATGCAAAGTTATCATTAATGTGGACAAAGCCACAGAGTTGGCAGTCTCGAGAGCCTTTGGAAAACTGAGGGAAAAACGCAATATTGAAATTAGAAATATTGGGGAGAATGACGATTCTTGGCAAGATATCAAATTAAGAGTCATTTTCGAAATGCGAGAACCTAACGAATTTTTTATGGATGCGGATCTTCGCTGGAATGGTCCCATACCTCAATTAGATGGACTTACTTTTTTTGTGAATGAATTCAAACTAAAAGACAACCCTCCTTATTCGAAGTTATTGGAATCCAGCGGATGGCATTCAAATAGAGAATTCACAATGAAAAATACTTCCTTCCTTTTTTGGGGAGACTATAAACCAGTGGCTAGTGATCTTTCATTTATCGATCAAGCTATGAGTAAAATCCAAGACTTGTGCGGGCAAGGCTTGATGCCTCCGGAAGATGCAGTTTCCATTATTCGCATTAGCGAACAGATTGCTCTAAGTGCTCTAGTTGATGTGAAGAATCAAGAAGTGAATTTTCTGAAAAAAGTTGATGGCTACAGAGACGGGTCATTTGTGGAATCCAGCTATTTTGGAGCGACTGGCTCTGCTTTTTAGTTAAGAAATTTATTGATTTTATTTTCCCAAAATGGCATCCAAAGCGCCGGATTCCTGCGGAAGCTTGTCGAAGGCTTGCTCCGAGCTAAAACTTCGAACACATTCTCACGAGTCCATGAATCTACGATTTCTACTTCAGGGAAGATTTCAGAGAGTGAATCCCACCAGGCCGATTTTTCTACAATAGGTGTAACCCCGCGGTAAAGGGACTCCCAGAGCCGATGAGTGTCAACTCCGTTCCCTCGGACCGCAGCGACATGAGTGTATTCCTTAGATAACCTGTCAAAATATTGAGGCTTAATTCTTCCCCGGAAGAAATCCCAATGCTTGGAGTTGCCATCAAAATCTCTTGTAACAATCTCTCGTATTCGATGAGTCTTACCCAGGGGTCCGAATAAGATCCTAGGTTTAGAAACTGCGATTGACCCTCGATCTTTCATGAATCTCGGATTTCCATTGACGCCCCATCTAAAATTCTCAATTCCAAGTGGGATTGAGAAGAATCGAACACCGTCACTAATAAACGAATTTTGCAGAAAAATTGCCTTAACGCTTGGAGGCACATTTAAGAGAGAAGAATGGAATTCATGGTCACTGTTTCCCGTGACGATAACAGAAGCTTGAATATTATGTCCATGTTCCGAGAGAAGCTCTTGAAGGTTCTCACTTCGAACAAAAATTACCCTTGCACTTTCAAGTGGACCCTGATTGAAGCTTCTCCAGCGAGGTGGCTCATGAACGTAATCCGCTAGATCTGCGAACGCATCCCCAGAAATATATGGGTAACTATTGCGCCGCCAACGGGCTGCTCTTTTGGCATAAATGTAGGCGACAGCCAATCGCGATGGGCGCTTCTCGGTCACTTGCGACATTCTACAGATTTTAAGTGTAGAACGACTAAATTCTCATACACTTCGGTGTGCTAATTTCTGTGTCTGACTTAGTCAAATTCTGGGGAGTAATGCCCAAAAATGTATTGCATATCGGAGCCCATAACGCAGAAGAGTTAGACGCCTACACAAGGCACAACTGGAATCAAGTGACATGGGTCGAGGCGCAACCAGACAAAATTGCGTACTTAAAGAAGAAACTTCCTGTGCATCACAAGCTCATTGAAGCAGCTGTTTGGAACGAGAGCGGTATTTCTCTAGAACTTAAAGTCATGACTAACACCGAATCCACCTCTTTACTCAATTTGGGAACACATGCATCCGAACATCCCAACGTGACTGTAAATTATCAAATCCCTGTCAAAACCCAAGTGTTAAACGACTTAATCCCCTTAAATGAAACACCAGATCTCATCACACTAGATATCCAAGGTGCAGAACTCAAAGCATTGGAAGGTTTTGGCACACGAATCCGTGATGTGAGATGGATTTACTGTGAAGTTAACAAGGACTATTTATACGAAGGGTGCTGCCTAGTATCAGACCTGGATACCTACCTCGAGAAGTTTGGGTTCAAGCGAATTGTCACACGATGGACTTATCATGGGTGGGGCGATGCTCTATTCGTGCAAAAGAATTTGATTCCTTCCGAAAACCTTATTCGCAGACTCCTGATGAAACTTTCCGAGTGGATTTGGCTGGCCAAAGACTTCAAAATGCGGGTCAAAGAATTCCTAATCAGAATTCGAGACCGAAGAGAATCGCATTCGTAGATGACGAATAGACTGTCTAAATCTTTTTATGGTAAGTTTCAAAAAAAGTAAAAGCCCTATTCGTATATTTCTATCAAATGTCGAGTAATGTCGAATGAACAATTTAATTAAAATAAGCTTATTAGTAAGACCCACGACGTAATTTGCGTGGAAAATATAGGGGTCTGGTGAGCCCAGACCAGGCATAATCGACTTTCTTCCATAAAGCTTTAACATCCGACCAACCGGGAAAGTCGACTGTGGTAACTCCAGAATTGCTGCTGGGAATCCATCCTCAGCGAATTTCAAGGTAACTATGTCATCATCACCTATTCTTTTTCTGGTGAAAGATTCCACTTCGTGGCGCTTGGCGCATTCCTGGATAAAAACTTTATTTCTTGCAGAAACCCTTAATGCAACGAAACCCATACAGAGTTTTGGGTCTGATGGGTTATCTGTGAAGCTCTGGATTTGTATATCCACCCAAGGGCGGTCATCAAAGACATTTGCAAGTACGTCTAGAGGATCCAAGTTCCAATACACGTCAGTATCTGAGTAAACAATAAATTTGAAATCCTGCTCTATCAGCTTCAACAAAAGTTGCCATTTATACTGAACAATTTGATAAAAGCTATCTGTAGAAAAGTCTTGATACTCTGTCGACGTTCCAGTCCTTTTGTCGTTAGAAAGTAAATCCAATTTAATGTAATGAATCCGATGCGATCTTGGGAGGTTTGCTGAGTCCTTTTCATCAAGGATTCCAATAAATATTGGGGCACTTGTCCTGTCCAAAGCGCTCTGAAGCGCAATTCTGGGCAATTCACCAAGCTGGCCTATCAACAAGAAACAAACTGCTGAATTGCTTGAATCTGGTTGAGCCACAATTCACCTCGAAAACATGCGCCGCAGGAACTTGTAAAACCTATACTGCCTATAATTCCATACTATGTCAGCAAAGGAGGCCAATACCTCGATTACATTGAGTGCCATTATTCCAGTCGGAGGATTTCCAAATGGGGGCTCAGTTCTAAAGTCCTGGGTATTGAAGGAACTTCCACGGGGTTTAGAAGTGATACTGGTCCTGGATTCTGACGATGAGTCGGTCAAATCTGCCATCCATGAAATCGTAGCAAAGGACTCTAAAGAAAATTTTAGTGTATTGATTAGCAAACATCGGAACCCAGGCTCAACAAGAGAAATTGGTTTGGAAGCTGCCACAGGTGAGTGGATCTGTTTTTGGGATGCCGATGATTTACCAGAAGTGGAAAATGTATTCCGCAATGTGCACGACATTGAAAACCAAGAGGCAGACATACTCATAGGTGATTATCGAAATATTGATTTTACTACAAAGATGGAAACTAACCCTCTCAGAGGGAGAACGGATCCGCTAATGGATGTGTATCTAGATCCAGGTCTATGGCGCTGTGCATTTAAGAGACGCGTGGTTCAAAATATTTCCTTTCCCGACCTGAAGATAGGAGAAGACCAAGTATTTCTCTTTAGAGCCATAAATGCATCGAAAAATATCAAATTCATAAATGAAAATTTCTATAACTATTACCAGTATTCAACTGGGCAACTCACCAAATCAAATCGTATTTCAAAAGACCTAATTAGCGCACGGAATCTATGTAGAGAAATGTATGTCAAAAATCAAACTCCATATTTACTGGTGGCACTAATTAGACAAAACTTAACTATTATTAAGCGAGGCACATTGGTAGAGAGTTTGTATGCATTTAATGACCTAATGCGACTTTCCCTCGATTCTCCAAGAAACTTAAAGATGCTCTTTCGTGTTTTGAAGGTAGTGCTCCGTGGCGAGTAAGAGAAATGTAACGATTGCATTAACGGGGGGCTTAGGAAATCAACTCTTCCAATTAGCAGCAGCTCTCAGTTATGCCCAAAGTGAGACGGTTCAAATATTGACCCAGCAGGGAAAACCAAGAAAAAATGTATCTGGGCAACCAGAATTGCTCTCCTTTTCTTTACCTCCAAATGTAAGAATTATAAATGGTGGTTACTTCAAGTGGCTTAGTTCCAAGATAATAGGCTTCAATTTGAGATCGGGGTTTAACCCAAAAAAATCTGAATTAAAATTACTCCCATTAATCCAATCAATTTCCAAAGTTGTCCTTTTCGCATTGACGGGACATCGCTGGGAATTGGCCGTCGCGGATAACATCGGCCGACCAACCAAACTTAGACTTGAAAGAAACACACTTTTAATTGGTTACTTTCAAACTGATGCGTACATACACGAGATAGGTGTCGAGAACTTTGTACGCGGACTCGCAACAAGGAATCCAGTGGTCGAAGAACATCGGAAATTATCTGAGTTAGAACAACCGTTAGTTGTCCATGTCCGACTCGGAGATTATAAGAATGAAAATAGCATCGGGATCTTACGTTCTGAATACTATTTAGAAAACACCAAAAAGTTGTTTAGTTCTGGGAAATACAAAAGAATCTGGCTTTTCAGTGATGAACCGAATGAAGCAATCAAAGTAATTGAACCAGACCTTCTCGACAAGGTGCGAGTGATTGACTCTCGAGATCTCTCATCTGCGGAAACGCTCGAGTTGATGACATTTGGTAAAGGTTACTTAATTGCAAATTCAACCTTCGGTTGGTGGGGGGCGTACTTATCAAAATCTTCCAATCCTGAAGTGATTGCGCCCATTCCATGGTTCAGAAAACTACTTGAACCGAGAGAATTGGTGCCACAGGAATGGAATCGAGCCGATGCCTTCAATCAGTTAGAGTAGATTATGCCCATGTTACAAAATGAAAGTCGAGATATTTCGACACTTAAACGTTGTATCTCCGTATTCTCATCTAGAGACAAGAAGAAGATTAGCGCAGTAGTAATTCTCCAAACCCTCCTAGGCGGTTTGGATTTACTTGGCGTAATGTTAATTGGAATAATTGGAGCACTTGCAGTCACTGGTATCCAGTCCTCAACGCCAGGCAACCGCGTGAATTCTGCGCTGAAGCTTCTCCAACTTGATGGCTTTACATTTCAAACACAGACGGCCATTTTGGGCTTACTCGCCACTACAGTGCTCATTTGCAGAACCATCTTGTCAGTAATATTCACTCGCAAAGTACTCTTCTTTATTGGTCGTCGAAGCGCAGTAATCTCAGGAAATTTAGTCAGTCGCCTACTGCAGCAAGATATTTTGCAGATTAATAGACAAACAATTCAACAAACTATTTACGCTTCTACAAACGGTGTTGTTTCTGTAACACTTGGAGTTGTAGGAACAGCGGTATCTGTGATTGCAGATGCTTCATTACTATTAGTGATGGCGCTCGGCCTTTTTTTTGTCGATCCGATTATTGCCCTCTGCTCTTTCTTGCTCTTTTCAGCAGTCGGCTTAGGGTTGTATCAACTGATGCACAGACGAGCGTCAAAATATGGACAATTAGATGCGGAACTTAATGTTAGAAGCAATGAAAAGATTTCCGAAGTGCTCACAAGTTATCGTGAGGCAACAGTAAGAAATCGAAGGAATTATTACGCGAGTCAAATCGGCCAAGCTCGATTTGATTTGTCTAATGTTTTAGCTGAATTGAGCTTTATGCCTACGATTAGTAAGTATGTGATTGAAGCGACGATGGTGTTCGGTGCTGTATCTATTTCAGCAATTCAGTTTGCGTTACAAGACTCTAAGCACGCGGTCGCAACCTTGGCTGTTTTTCTAGCGGCTGGAACCAGAATCGCGCCTGCCATTCTGAGAGTTCAGCAAGGCGCTATCTCCATTAAGTCCGCCCTTGGATCAGCGCAACCAACATTAGACCTTTTAGACACGCTACCGGAATTAGCAGATCAATCATCGTCAGACGTGGACATCTCTACTGACTCGTCCTTTAGCGGTGATGTCATCTGTGATTCGGTTAGCTTTCGATACCCGGGCGCAGTGGAATTTGCACTCGAAAATTTCACCTTAAACTTAAAATCTGGCCAAACAATTGCGATTGTTGGTCCATCAGGATCTGGCAAAACCACACTGGTGGATCTCTTATTGGGTATGTTTGAACCCACCAAAGGCCGAATCTCGATTTCTAAATTAACGCCTGCAGCCTGTGTTTTGAAATATCCTGGTGCGATTGGATATGTTCCCCAAGATGTTGCAATCATTGACGGAACGATTCGCGAAAATATTGCAATGGGCTTCCCTATCAAATTGGCCACAGATGAACTTATAGACACTGCCCTGAGTTCAGCTCACCTTCAGGATTTTGTCGCTCAACTTCCATCTGGAATTGATTCTAATGTGGGAGCACGGGGATCGAAACTTAGCGGAGGCCAACGTCAACGTTTGGGCATAGCCAGGGCAATGTTTACGCAGCCGAAACTGATTATCTTGGATGAGTCAACAAGTGCTCTTGATGCTCAGACTGAAGTCCAGGTAACAGAAGCGTTGGACAACATCCCATACCCAATTACGAGGGTCATTGTTGCCCATCGTTTGTCAACAGTGAGGAATGCTGACATAGTCATATATCTAGAAGACGGAAAAGTGATTTCCACCGGCACTTTCGATGAAGTTCGATCTCAAGTATCAAATTTCGATAAACAAGCACGCTTGATGGGTCTGTAAATCTTGAGGAAGGTGTCGTCGCTAATCCGAGGTCTTGTTTTCTATTTGAGTTATCAAACGAATTTATTATTTTTCACAAAAAGAATGAAGTTGAGAATTCCAAACAACTCATACGAGAATTTGAAAAATAGTGGCACATATGGATTCCAGAATTTCGATCACTCATCGTTCCTAGAATCATGGAAAGAAGCTGAAAGAAAATGGAATACTGGGGATTACCATCAATCTGTAAGACTGCGATCAGAAATTCTTACAGATATTTACAATCACCACTCGGTAAATGAGAGAGGTTATTTTCCACCAGTTTTCTCACTAGAATTCACAGGTGCTTTTGGCCATCTCGGATTGCTTGGAGCATGCCTAGAGGCACAATCAATGGGGCTGATTCCTCCTGGGAGGAAAACAATTCTTGCCCAAGAAAACTCACGAGAATGGCATATTCTTGACAGTTTCAAGAGTCAAGCAAATATAGTGACATACAAGAGCGGTGCTGGATGGACAGAAATTCCGGTCAATTGGCACATTTCGGAACGTCTTCAAATTGTCCGTGGCTGGGATAGTTTTATTGACATGTATGAAGTGCTGGAAATCGTGTACTCACATCGAAAAGTCGACAAGTCTGCGCCTCTTCTAGAACTGAATAGCTCATTTTCTGACAAAGCCAAAACTGCATTAGAAGAAGTAGGCCTTCACAAAACAGATTGGTTTGTAACTATTCATGTTCGCAGTGCGGGGCACGAAGGCCTGCGGCGAAATCAAGATATTAGGACTTACATGGATGCGATCTCGTTCGTCCTAAAGCAGGGGGGGAAAGTTGTTCGATTAGGTGATTCATCCATGGCCGCTTTAGAAATGCAACCTGGCTTGATAGACCTGACAAGTAGAGAAGATCTAAAATGGACTCATTCTTACGTCCTTGCGAATGCAGCATTTCATATAGGAACTACTTCAGGACCGACATGGATTGCTCCCATGTATGGCGTTCCTACTATTCAAACCAATGCCACTTCAATCTCTCGAAATGCGCACACTATGAGTGAGCACTCAATCGTACTTCCCAAGATACTAAGAAGAAAAGGTGTTGATCTTTCCTTGGGAGAAATGCTTTCACATAAGCAAGGTTTTGCCGAACAAGAAATTTCAATCAACAAAGATGATCTAGTTTATAGGAATAATTCTCCTGAGGAAATTTTCAATGCAACACGAGAGACTTATTTCAGAGTAATCGAAAGGAAAGAAATCATTTCAGAGCACACTAAACTAGTAAATGAAATCCGCAAGAGTCATAAAGCAGTCGGATTCGGTAGTTTTGCTTCAACATATCTAGATGCGAATGCAACCTGGTTTCTAAAATAGTGACGAAAAGTGACTTATGGCTCGAATAATTGTATTTGGTCCCAGTGGCAATGTTGGGGCGTCGTTGGTTAGGGTTCTAAGAAAAAATGGGCACGATGTCACCTCAGCTTCTAGGAATAATCGGAGTGGTGAGATGAATCATCTGAAGATAGATTTAGAGCACGACTTTGTCCAGCTCACCAATTTGGACGAATACAACTATGCATTTCTGGCATTCCAATTAAATAGTGATGCTGAGTTCAATACAAAAGGAATGGTTGAGAGGAATTCAGAAGTTACATTCCAACTAATTGAGGCTCTTAGCAAGAAAAATATAAAAATCGGATTCTTTTCCAGTGCATCAATTTTTGACGGGAGAATTCCAAGCGTGCACCATAGTTCGAAACTTAGTCCAAGAAATTACTATGGGATCAAAAAGGTCGAAATCGAGAAATATCTCCTACAGAACGATATTTCCTGTGACATCTTTAGAACAGGAAAAATACTAGGGAAAATGCCACTAATTGGTAAGTGGGTCGACCAAAGTATGCGCGACGGGGCAATTTCCATTCACTCTAAGACACACATTTCGCCATTGACTTCTGACTATCTTGCCGAAGCAATATGTGAAACCTTCATGTCAAGCAGCGATATTGTGCACCAGCTTTCCGGAAATGGAGATATTAACTATCTTTCGATTTACTGTGATTTTATGCGAATGAGGAAAGCCAATGGATTTGAAACCACTTCTAAAATAGAGGTTATTGAGTCGGCAGTTCAGTATGAATCGCTACGGCCATCTGGGATGTTTAGTAACATCCAACCACCCTCGAGTGCAAGCACACTTCATAACTATTTGCTGGCGTATACCTCAGGTGTACGGTAAATCCCTAATATCTTGATACCTTTCTTTCATGAATGCCCTCGACCACCTCACGGCTTACCGCAACCTTTTTGCTGCCATGGCTGATCAAATCTCTGATGAGCAGATACTGGCAGTAGCTAATATTTTGCTTGAAAGAAGTAGAGCAGATGGATTCATCTATGTAATCGGAAACGGAGGCTCGGCAAGTACCGCCTCGCATTTCTGCGTGGATCTGGGAGTGGGAAGTTGTCGCCGTGGAGTAAATTTGCGGGCTATCTGTCTCACTGATAATTCTGGCGCAATTACGGCCACAGGAAATGACTCTAGTTTTGAAAATATATATTCGTTTCAACTAGAACATTTAGCAACATCAAAGGATACTTTGGTAGTTCTTAGTGCCTCTGGAAATTCACCAAATTTATTATCCGCAACGCAAAAAGCGAAAGATTTGGGTATGTGGACAGTCTCAATCACGGGTTTCGATGGCGGCGAATTGAAAAAGTTAGCAAAAGTCAATCTCCATCTTGAGTCTGCAAAGGGAGAATATGGAGTTGTGGAAGACCTTCATCTTTCTATATGCCACAGAATCACAGAAGCAATCAGATTTATCGGAATTAATAGATGATTCTTGTTCTTGGTGGCAGTTCCTTTTCTGGCGATGCTTTTGTTGCGCACGAACTTGATTCTGGCCGTAAAGTTGCCTCTTTTGCAAGGACATTACACAAGACTAAGATATTTTCAGCTGCACACAGAATCGCACCGGAACAATTCATTCAAGTGAAATTTAATTTGAATTCAAACATTCAAGAAATTGTCGATTTTGTGAAAGTAAATAAAATTGAAGTAATTGTAAATTATGCAGCTCAAAGTATGGTTGGCCAAAGTTGGACGAACTCAGAAGACTGGTATGAAGCAAACATAACTTCGATGGCAAAATTGACGAATATGCTTTGTCATGAAACTAATTTGAGACAATTCATTCAATTTTCAACGCCCGAAGTTTACGGATCTACAGATGGGTGGATTAAAGAGAATTTCAATTTCGCTCCTAACACTCCTTATGCGATATCAAGAGCATCGGGAGACTGGCATTTAAGAGCATTGTATGAAAACTTCAATTTTCCTGTGATTTTCACAAGAGCCGCAAATGTGTATGGTGAGCATCAACAACTTTATAGAATTGTTCCGAAAGTAATTCTGTCGGCATTAACAGGCAAGAAATTACCCCTTCAAGGGGGTGGAAAATCAATTAGATCATTCATTCACATTTCTGATGTGAATACGGCACTCGATCGGATAGTCACTTCTGGGAAGATTGGCGAGACCTATCACATCTCAACGAATGAACTGATAACCATCCACGACTTGGTACAGAAAATCGCGACGAGAATGAACGTTAACTTCGACAGTCTCGTTGAAGTTACGCCTGATAGGCCAGGAAAAGACTTCGCTTATCAGCTTGATTCAACAACGATTCGTTCGGAATTAGGCTGGAACGATCAAATAAACTTAGATCAAGGACTTGATCGTACAATCGCCTGGGTAGAAAGAAACTTAAGTGAACTTAGGAACATGCCAACCGAATATATTCACAGGAAGTAGAAAAATGAAGATTCTCGTCACGGGCGGATGTGGTTATGTTGGTTCTGTCCTTGTTCCCAATTTAGCGTCTCAAGGGCACAAGCTCATTGTCGTCGATGCCCAGTGGTTCGGGAACTTTCTTCCAGAATTTAAGAATGTTGCAGTAATAAGGAAGCATTTCTCTGAAATCACCATTGAAGATTTGGTTGGAGTTGAATCTGTAATTCACCTTGCAAATGTTGCAAATGACCCCAGTGTGGAGCTGAACCCTGTCTTATCCTGGGAGGTCAATGTACTTCACACGACTCAACTATTGAATCTTTGCAAGAAAACATCAAGCTTAAAGAGCTTCATGTATGCGAGTTCGGGAAGTGTTTACGGCGTGAAAGAAGAAGAAAGAGTCACAGAAGATCTTGATTTGGTTCCAATTTCTGCCTATAACAAGACCAAAATGTCCGCAGAGAGAGTGTGCCTGAGTTACTCCAGTGATTTTGACGTGTATTGCATTCGTCCAGCGACAGTTTGTGGCGTTTCGCCAAGAATGCGCTTTGATGTCGTCGTAAATATGTTTGTGATACACGCGTACAGGGATAAGAAAATTACAGTCCTAGGTGGAGATCAGGTGCGACCGAATATTCACATTCAGGATATGTCTCGAGTTTACGAGCATTTTCTGAACAACCCAGGACTCCCTTCTGGTTGCTATAACGCTGGCTTCGAGAACATCAGTGTTATGAGCATTGCGGAGGCAGTGGCAAAAAAGTTTGGTGTCGAAATAGAGATTAAACCTTCAAACGACCCGCGTTCATACCGACAAGACTCAAGTAAATTACTCTCAACTGGATATCAGCAAACAAAGACTGTTGCTAATGCGATAGACGAAATAGCCGCTTCACTTGAATCAGGGCAAATAGAGGATAATGATCGCTGGTACACCGTTAAGTGGATGACAGCGAATAATATCGGAGATACTAAGTAATGGGCATTGAAATTGACTTACTTTCTAAGTACCCAAAAGTTAAGAGGGACTTAACGGCAAGACTAGAAGCTAAAAGCGAAGAGGCTCGGGCAATTGGACGACGTTTTGACTTTGATTATTTCGATGGAGACCGAAATCACGGCTATGGCGGGTTTACATATCAGGAACGTTTTTGGAAGCCGGTAGTCCCAGATTTAGTTTCGCATTTTGAACTCAGTAATAAATCACGCGTTCTTGACGTTGGGTGTGCTAAAGGATTTTTTCTTCATGATCTGAAGGATGCTCTACCGGGAATTGAAATTCATGGGGTAGATATTTCAGAATATGCAATCGATAATGCAATTGAAACTGTACGAGAGAATGTCAGAGTCGGAGACGCGCGCCAACTTGAGTTTGCAGATGACTCCTTTGATTTCGTAATGTCAATTAATACAATTCATAATCTCAACCGCGAGGATTGCGCTCAGGCACTTCATGAAATTCAGCGAGTGAGTGGTGGGAGGGCATTCATCACGGTAGATGCATATCGAAACGAGTTAGAAAAAGAACGCATGGAGGCTTGGAACTTAACAGCGCTCACAATGATGTCAGTTGATGAGTGGAAAGCTTTTTTTGCTGAGGTCGGTTACGACGGCCACTACTACTGGTTTATTCCATGAATCAAGAATTAGACCTGCAACAACTTTATAAATCTGCCTTGCGAATTCGACTTGTTGAATCAATGATTGCCGATAAGTATGCAGAAGGAAATATGCGGTGTCCGGTTCATCTATCTATTGGACAAGAAATCCCAAGTGCCATTTTTCAGCAAGTGGTGAAACCTGGCGACACAGCGATTAGTACCCATCGCGCACACGCTCACTATCTGGCCATGGGCGGGAATCTGCCAAAGATGATTGCTGAAATTTATGGAAAGGCGACCGGCTGCTCAAAAGGGCGAGGTGGGTCTATGCACCTTATAGATCTTGAGAAGGGATTCCTTGGCTCGTCTGCGATTGTGGGAAATAGCATTCCAGTCGGAGTTGGCGTCGGACTTGCAAAGCAACTCAACAAAGAAGACGCTGTGAGCTTTATTTTTCTTGGTGACGGAGCCATCGAAGAAGGGTCCTTTTATGAATCTGCCAATTTCGCTGTTGTGCATAAATTACCCGTGGTCTTCATTGTAGAAAATAACCTGTATTCCGTTTATACCGGTTTAAGCCCTCGCCAACCTGAAGATAGATCGATTAGTGCTCTGGCTAAAGCGATCGGACTTAATTGTGACATTACCAATGATTCCGATTTTGTCGGAACTTATTCAAAACTAGCCTCCTTGACTAAAAATGCACGAGACGGAAACGGACCTTCTCTAATTGAGATAAACACCTACCGCAAACTGGAGCATTGTGGCCCTAATGATGATGACCACCTTGGCTATCGTCCAATTCATGAACTAAAAGGATTAAAGGAGAGAGATCTCCTGCAAGCTATCAAAGAATCGCTCTCACTTTCTACGCATGATTATGAGTTAATGGAGTCAGAGATTTGGTCGGAAATCGATTCCGCATTTAGTTTTGCTGAATCTTCACCATTTCCAACGTACGAGCAAGTAATCGGAGGAGTTTATGCAAACTAACTCTGCTTCAGAAATACTCCGAGTACTCGATCGAAATCTCAAAGAGAATCCCAAGTTTCTAATTTCAGGACTTGGTGTCGCAGATCCAAAAGGAGTTTTTGGAACCACATTAGGTCTCTCTGAGAAATATGGAGTTCAACGGGTTCTTGAAACTCCAACATCTGAAAATGCCATGACAGGGGTTGGTGTAGGTCTTGCGATTTCAGGTTTTCGGCCTCTGATGGTTCACCAACGCCTAGATTTCTTTATTCTTGCAATGGATCAATTAGTTAACTCTGCTGCGAAATGGCACTTTATGTTCGGTGGTCAAAGCTCTGTTCCAATAACAATAAGACTCATCACTGGAAGAGGGTGGGGGCAAGGTCCGACTCATTCTCAGAACCTACACTCTTGGTTTGCTCACATTCCTGGGCTAAAAGTAGTTATGCCCTCCTTTGCTTCAGAAGTTGCCTCACTTCTTCAAGCCTCGATTGATGATCCGAACCCCGTGATATTCATAGAAGACCGCTGGATTCATAATCAACAAGTGGATGTGGTTGATCCTCGAATAGATAAACCTATAGACCTCGGCAAGGCTCACGTGTGCACTTCTGGTACACAAATCACAGTAGTTTCCTCAGGATATATGTCAATCGAATCTCTAAAGGCAGTCAACTACCTAAATGGCATAGGAATCTCTGTAGAACTCATTGATCTGAGAACAATAAAACCATTAGACATGCAAACAATTCTTATATCAGTTGAAAAGACTAAGAATTTGCTTGTAGTCGATTCATCGAATGAGATTGCATCATTTGGTAAAGAAATCATTGCAAATACCTTGATGAAATCTGATACGCAGCTTCTGAATCGGCCAAGCTTGGTTTCGTTGCCGGATGTCCCAGAGCCAACAAGCCATGGGGTTATTGGCCAATATCGTGTTTCCGCAGTAAAAATTGCACAGTCAATTCTGCGGACACTCGCAATCCCTGATCCAGCCGATCTCATCGAAGCACTGAGTCCTCTTAAGGAAGACGTACCCGATGCTTCATTTACGGGCCCTTTCTAAATGAAAGAAGGTGTGCCCGCTCTCTTTCTTGATAGAGATGGCGTTGTAAATAGGAACCACGGCTATGTATTTGAAATATCCAATTTTGAGTTCCACCCAGAAATATTTGAAATCTGTTTGGTAGCAAAATCGGCAAGTATGCCCATAGTGATTGTCACTAATCAGAGTGGAATAGGGCGAGGGTATTTTTCAGAATCTGAATACCAAAACCTGACGCAATGGATGATTTCAGAATTCAAAAGTCAAGGAATTGCAATTAATGACGTCTTTCATGCACCTGAAAATCCTGAATCAAAGCAAGTATCGATGCCAGAGAGACGAAAGCCTTCACCAGAGATGTTTTTCGAGGCAGCAAAAAAATTTGACTTTAATCTGCCAAATTCCGTAATGATCGGTGACAACGAATCTGACATGGTTGCCGCTCAACGAGCCGGTGTTGAACATAGAATCCTAATTGGAGAACTTGAAGGTAGTACCGTTGCGTCAGATTCGGCCGTAAATCATCAACAATGCATCGAAATCTTTCGAAAAATTGTTTCGGGAATTCAGGAGAGACTTGAAAGTGCCAAATAAAATTAGAGCAGCTATTTTGCGAAATATAGGAGAAGACCTTTCTGTCGAAGAAGTAGATTATGCCCCGCTCGCGCATGGCCAGGTACTTGTAAAGATGTATTACTCCGGAATCTGTCGAAGTCAGTTGATGGAACAAAAGGGATTGCGCGGCGTCGATAAGTGGATACCTCATTTACTTGGGCATGAAGGGTTTGGAGTTGTTGAGGAAATCGGTGATGGCGTGACGAAGTGTTTACCAGGCGATCAAGTAGTTCTCTCTTGGGTGGCTGGCATTGGAATTAATGCCGAGAATGCGGTCTATAGAGATGCTGACCAGAATGTTGTAAATTCAGGAAAAATCACAACTTTTTCAAACTTTTCTGTGGTCTCTGAGAACCGCCTCTTTCTTGCCCCCAAAGGATTTAGTGAAAAATTCCTAGCACTTTTCGGTTGCGCCCTTCTAACTGGTGGGGGAATGGCCCTCAAATATGGTCAAAGCGAAACAGTCAAAAAAGTTTGTGTAATTGGATTTGGTGGAATTGGTTCTGCGGCCGCTCTAGTTCTGAAAGGAATGGGTAAATCTCACATCGATATTGTTGAAAGTTCTTCAGAGAAAAGGGCACAAGCGCTTCAACTTGGCTTTATCAATTTGAATCCGCAAATGGCAGAAGACTCACGCGATTATGACCTAGTCATAGAAGCCTCCGGCACTGTTGAAGCTATTGAAAAAGGATTTGCAAAGTTAAGTAATTCGGGAACCTTGGTCTTTGCTAGCCATCCTGAAGCTGGGTCGAAGATCTCTCTAGATCCCCATGACTTGATAAAAGGGAAGAGAATTTTTGGCACCTGGGGAGGAGACATCAATCCAGATACAGAGATGGCAAAAATCGGGCAATATATCGCCAACGCAGCTTCTAATTTGGAGCTATTACTGGGGGATATTTTCACAATTGACGAAGTAAACAAAGGTCTGGCTTACTTGGACTCTGGAAAACCAGGACGCCCACTTTTGAAATTAGATGAGGACTGAGATGAAAGAGAAAGCCGATGTAGTTTTCGTCTCAGGTAAATTTCGAGTTATTCATGCTGGACATTTGCGCCTATTTCGTACTGCGACAGACTACGGTCACAAGCTTGTAATTGCTCTTGATATCGCCGGCTTGACCACTGAAGAAATTCACTGGCGTGAAAGCATCCTAAGAAATATCGAATATGTTGACAGGGTAGTTGAGTATGAGGGGGATATCGAGAAAGTCCTGCTAGATGTTCGTCCGAACATAGTTATAAAAGGACATGAATTTAGGAATACAGAGAATCTCGAGTCGAAAACACTCTCGTCATATGGTGGAAAGCTGGTGTTCACTTCCGGCGCAAATTTCTATTCTGAAAGTGATCTTATCGGAAGCAACGACACAGAGTTTGTAGAGAAATTAGCAACTTTGCCTCAAGGTTTCATGTCTAGAAATAAGATAACAACCGACCGGCTACTGAAAGTAATTAATGACTTTTCAAAGCTTCGAGTATGTGTAATTGGTGATCTGATTATTGATGAATACATTAATTGCCACCCCTTGGGAATGTCACAAGAGGAACCAACTGTTGTCGTGACACCCGTAGATAGCAGAAAGTATTTCGGCGGCGCAGGGATTGTTGCGGCACACTGCAAGTCATTAGGTGCGAGAACTACATTTATTACCGTAACTGGTGAAGATGAGACTTCAAAATGGGCTCAGGAAAAAGCATCAGAGTATGCACTTGAATCTTTGAGCGTGATCGATATTTCAAGACCTACTTCACTAAAGCAGCGGTACAGAAGTGGTTCTCAAACTCTCCTGAAGATTAGCCACCTCACTCAAGATTTCTTGGACTCCGAGAAGGAGTTAGAATTAATCGAAAAGTTCTCAAAACTAGCGGGGAAATTTGATGTTCTAATTCTCTCTGACTTTTCCTATGGCGTTCTCTCACCTCAGATAGTCGAGCGCATACTGGCTATCGCATCTCAACATAAAATATTTGTGAGCGCAGATAGTCAATCATCATCTCAAATTGGAAATCTAAGCAAATTTAAGAACATTCATTTGATTTCAGCGACGGAGCGAGAGGCGCGCTTGGAGCTCAAAGACAATACTTCGGGCCTAGTGGTTGTGGCAGAGGGCTTACGCAAGGAATTGAATTCAAAAAACCTGCTCTTGAAAATGGGAGGTGACGGGGTTTTAATCAGTGCGCGGGATGACAACGGACAAATGTTGACTACTGATGAAATCGCATCAATCAATAAAAACCCTGTTGATACCTCTGGAGCAGGCGACTCCATGCTTGCTGGGGCCAGTCTGGCGCTTGCTTCTGGGGCAACCATTTACGAGGCGGCTCTTTTAGGTTCGGTTTTAGCGGGAATACAAGTTGGAAGGCTCGGCAATATGCCTATTGCACAAGAAACAGTTAACACAGTCCTGCAACTATGAAAGCACTGCTACTCGCTGCGGGCTTTGGCAGCAGACTTGGTGGTCTTACCAAACAGACACCAAAACCCTTAATAAAAGTTGGTGAAAACTCGATATTGGCTTTCTGTCTAGAACAACTAGCTCGTTCAGGGGTTACGGAAGTAATTATCAATACCCACCACCTGGCTGATCAGATTGAAGACTTTCTAGAGAAATACGACACTCCGCTTGATATCACTTCAAGTTATGAAGAGGATCTTTTGGGTACCGCCGGAACCCTTAAGAAGCACATCGACGAATTTTCTGATGATGACTTTATTGTGATGCATGCAGACAATTACTTTGCAGATCCGCTATCGAATTTTGTTTCCGCTCACAAATCTCGAG
>Ga0304730_1001345_pt1 | contig 18791 bp, 20 predicted proteins | sample M_130628_MF_Meta_FD_190474 | JGI IMG/M metagenome (GOLD analysis project Ga0304730, IMG submission 190474) | Freshwater microbial communities from Lake Montjoie, Canada to study carbon cycling - M_130628_MF_MetaG (v2) (version 2) | ecosystem: Environmental > Aquatic > Freshwater > Lake | place...
TGAATGATCCAACATATCTCGATTTTCTCTTATCATAGATAAGTTTCTTCGTTCATTTGGGTCTATATAACCAGCATCATACTCAACAAGAATCCCACGTCCAGAATCTTTTGGTCCCAATATTTTTAAGTTTTCCATCTATCTATTTTATATATAAATACTAAATAGTTTCAGTTTCTTTCTTTATGATTTTTGTATTTCCATTTTTAGTAAGATAAAATTTAAAATATTTGTTTTTATTCATTATTTCCCCATATATTAATTTAATTAAACTTTTTACAATTCTTTTTAATTTTGGAGATTTAAAATCCATTTTTTCTAACAGAAACAAATTAATCTCTAAATTCATAAATGATTTTTTTTTAAGATGTAATCCGCTAGTTCTTAAATCAAGATCAACAATAAATTTAGTATCAATAATATCTTTATTTATGTTATTTAAAAGTGCGTGTTTAACGGATCTTGACATGTTTAATACGACCCTATTCCAATCTTCAGCCTCATATTTTGGTTCTACCCAACTTTGTATGTTTATAAAAATTGATTTTAAATTTTGGGAATCAATTGTCCCGTATTGTGATTTAAATGATCTATACCCGTTTAATTTGGCGGTTTTTCCTTTCTTCATAAATTTTCTTCATATACTTAATGTTTATTTTGATATAATTATAATTAATTATTATTGTTATATCAACAAACTTAATAAAATGAAAATATGTTAATTGTGACAGTAAAAAAGGGGGGTATTGAGAAATCCTTAAAACTTTTAAAAAGAAAATTAATTAATACAAATCAAAATGAAATCTTATTAAATAGAAAAGAGTATATTAAACCATCTATACTTAATAGAGAAAAAAACAAAAAAGCGATTTATATTCAAAAATTAAAATTAAATAAAGATTAAAGACTTTCTTTAAGTTGTTTTAAGTGATAATAGTTTAATTCTGAAAAAGATTCTTTTTGAATTTTTAATAAAACTTGGTCTATTGTATTAATTGTATCAGAATCGTTTTCATTGTCTTTCTTTTCATTTAACTTTTCTAAAACCAAATCCTTAGTGTCATTGTAATTTTCAATTAATTGTGTTTTTGGTGTTGATAGAATTTTTTTAAGTTCTTTTTGTTCTGATTCTTTTAATGAGGAAATAAATTTCCCAACAGTTTTATTTGCAACATTTAACATTGACTTCAATGGAACATTAATAATTTCTTTTTTTTCCTGTTCTTTAGTTTTTAAAATTTCGCAAATAATTTTTTTACTTTTAATTTTACTTTCTAAAGTTAAAACATTGGTTGAAAACAGATTATCTATTTCTTTATATTTGTTTTCGCATTTTATGTGACCAACCCACATTTTAATTTCTTTTAAACTATAAGGATTTACCTTATTAGTTAAATTCTCATATGCGGTGATTGATTCATTTATAAATTCATTTACAATACTTTCTTGAAGTCCCTTTTTAGTTGATAATTCATCATACAAAAAAAATATTCTAGATATGTTTTTGTTTTTTAACACTAACTCCTCAAATATAAATAAGTTATCTTTTAAAGTTCCCTTTTTATACGACTCACTTAAGTAAATTTCTATTTTTGATTTTAATTCTCCAAACATTTGTATTTTTTTAAATAAATATCAAGATATTTTGTTTATTTCATCAATATCGGTGTCAGTTGTTTCTTCATCATATTCATCTCTGTCAATCATATCGCCATCCCACCAATCTGAATTATCAAACCAACCCACAAAATCTTGAACATCGTCCTCATCTTCTAAATAACTCTTGAACGTGTTTTTCCAATATTCTCTCACACTAATTGTTGCATATCTTCTTGTAGTGATTTCGTAAGTATGTAATTCAGGAATTTTAATTGGTTCAGTTTCATAATTAGGATTCATTCGGTATAACGAATAAATAAATGAAAAATCTTCGGTTTCAATCGACATTCCAATATCGTCTAAAATGTCTTTAACTATTTTTTCATTAACCCCCGAAACTAATTCTCTTGGTTTACCATATTTACCAATATCATTATTCATCTTTTTTAAAATGAACCTCATGTTTTTTTCGGTAAGATTTTTAAATTTACTCATATTAATAAATACTAATCACCAAGAAGTTTTGATAATTGATCTTCTAAATCACCTAAAGAATTATTTATTTTTTTAAAATCTAAAAACTCATCTTCATTAAAATCATCTTCATTTGATTCTAATATTAATTTATTTTTATCTCTTCTCATTGATTCAGGTAGTGGTGCTCCTGCATCAGGTGGTGGTGGTGCTCCTCCTGCGTCAGGTGGTGGTGGTGATCCTCCTGCGTCCGCACCTGGTGCTCCTCCCGCTGGTAATGTTGTTCCTGTTACGGGTTTGTAAAGTCTATCTACGGTGTCAAAAATTCCCGTTCTAGTTACTATTGTTGCCGTATTATCTAATTCCGCAGAAACAGCTCTTTCCATTCTAATTTGTAATAGTTCGTTTTTAATTTCATCATCAGAAAACCCAAAAATGTGTTTTTTGGCCCAAGTAGCAGAAACTGGTTGAATTGATTTGGGAATTTCACTAACCATGTCTTTATATAATGTGATTTTTGTCGCCCAAACGTCGATCATTAATAAATCGGCTTGTTTTGATGGGTTTGTAAGTTGTAATGTAAAATTTGATAATTCATCCTCAAATCCCATTAAAAATAAATGAATGATTGCTATTTTATTCATTTCTGCAATTGCGGATTTTTGAATCCTGTTAATTGTTCTTGCGAAACGAATATCTAATAAAGATAAATTCTTACCATCACCAACTGGTTCTTCAAACCCTAAATAAGCCTTTGGAACACGAAGAGCGGTAACTAATTTCTTTTGGATGTATTCAATATCTGCAATTTCAGACAAATTGGTTCCACCAGGTAATGTTTCAATTGGCATAGTTGCTGCGGCATCCCTAACAGGAATAAAGTAATCTTGATCCACGGCCATTTGATTAAATCTTAAATCTACATTTCCCGTTTTTCTATCAACAACCTGATCTCTTTTAAATTTATTTGCAACTCTTTGAACGTATGGTTCAACATCTTTGTCGTCCATATTACCAACAAATACTTTAAAAACTCTTCTTTCGGGAGCTCTTGACGTTCTATAAATTAACATTGCATCTTCTGCCAATACCAATTGTTTCCAAATACGACGAGCCTTTTCTAACATTGATGTCCCATAAGGTAGTTTTCTATCATCACCTAATAATCTAAAATGCCCAATCTCCCAAGTATTAAATTCAGTGCTTTTAACTTTCCAAATAAACTTAAGATCTTTTCTATTAACATTAACCGTTGCAGTGCTAGTTTTAGATTCAATACCCCTCTCTAATCTTTCAATTTCAATATTTGGTAATTGCATACAACCTGTTACCCCTTTTTCTGAATCTAATTTTAGATAAACAAAATTATCACCATACTTACACATGTTTCTAATCCACATTGGTAAATTGGTATTAATGTCTAAAACATTAACAAACAAATCAACTAAAATACTTTTTATTCTTTTTGACTCTGAATACACCTGAAGAACATATCCATCCTGATTTGGTGTTGTTGATTCTTCAGAATATATATCTAAAGCTGTTGAAATTTCGGGGGTATACTCCATTGATTCGTAATCATAAAACGCAGCTAATCTTGTAGGTTCATAATAAACAGCTTGAGTATAAAGATTATTTTCAACTTTAGTCCAGTTAGCCCCCAAATAAAGGGATTGTTGTTTTTGTAGTTTTTCTCTTTCGTATTCTGCCTTGTCTTTAGTTTTTAAAATTTCTGATTTATCTAACCTATAGTCAGGTTCCCCTTGACCTAATGTCCCATCAGGGCCAAATGTTTTAGATAGTTTTTGCCAAACTGTTAGATTTTGATTTTGATTATTATTTTCCATATTAAAAATTTAACTATATATATAAATATTTCAATAGTTAGTTAGAATTTGTAAACTTACAATCAAAACATTAAATATTCTTCGTTACCAACAACAATATATTCTCCGTTTTCTGTTATTATTGGATTAATCAATTGTTCTGGTGTAGGTGTGGGGGTAGGTGTAGGAGTAGATGTTGGTGTAACGCTAGGTGTTGGGGTATTTGTTGGTATTGGAATTGTTGGTGTTGCAATTGGTAAAGATTCTAATTTAGGATTTGGTGGTGCGCTTTTCTGACTAAAAGTGTTAGGAAAAACTTTTTGTCCGGTAGTAATTTGTCCGGGAACAATCAATCGTGATCCATTAGCAAGTTTTCCTGATCTTTTTCTAAACTCTAATCCCATTATATTATTTTATTAAACCACCAAATAACCAACTATATTTTTGATAGTCTTCTTTTGATGCGCCATTATTATTTAACCCATATCTTTCATTTATAACATTTTGATTGGGTATTGAAGGATCAAAATGGGCCTCTTTAGACACCGATTCATTATTTACTACAGCCCATGACTCAATCATTGATTTTGCCTGTTCTGTGGCTTTTTCTAATTTTGAAAATGATGATTCAGCAATGTAGATTGCCATTGAAATTCCCATTATTAAATCATCATGTTGGCCTTTTTGGTGATCTGGTCTTCCATTAATATAAATAAAGGTATTCATCTCATTGTATAATCGAACACTTTTAATTTTAAATTTATGTCTTACCCACTCCTCAAACGCAGCTATTATTTGAACTCGTTTATTGTTAAAATTTATTCCAGGAATTTTTTCAACAGACGTTTTATTGTTTGCCCAAATATTAAACGGATCAATTCCCTCAACGTAAAGACTTCTATATCCAAGTTCTTGCATTTTTCTAACTGTTGTAATTCCCATTCCTCCTGTTATATCGACAACAACAAATGCGTTATACATCATTCCCCACTTATATGCTATTTCAGCTAAAGTATCTGGAGGAATTTTTCCAACATATTCAAAAACCTGTTCTCTATTATCAAAATCAACAATTTGAATTGATGAAAAATCCTCACTATCACCTCTAGAAACGTCAACCCCCATAATGTATTTATGTCCCTCAACAGGATCGTTCCAAATCCAAATAGAATTACCCATAAGTTTTGACTTGGGTTCTTCAAGTGAGTTATTTTTTATTTCCTCAAGTTGATTATTGTCAAACACGTTATCTCCAGACCCTAAAAACTCACAATTTAATTCCTGATTTATTTTTCTTTTGTCATATTTAAGTTTTTTAACCATTTTTTCATACCAAGGGGAACATGGTTTGTATCCTTGTTTAAAAAAATGATAAAGTTCTTCATAATCTCTATTGTATGGGTCACTATTTGAAAATGATATATTTTTTGATAGGTCGTGATCATCGCGATTTAACAAATAATGAACAATATCGTTTGTTGGAACTAAATATAATTCTTTTGTATATCTTGGATCTTTATACCAATACATTTCGGAAATTTTAAACTGATTCATTCCTTTTAATGCTTGGTCGTAAATTTCATAATAAATTGGGTCATACCCATTGGGGGTGGATATTACTATTACTTTACCACCGGTGGATAAGGACGCCATACAAGCCGCCCAAAAATCATTATCTGCCTCAATAAAGGCTGCCTCATCAAAAACAAGAATAGTTGGTGTAAAACCACGAAGTGCATCTTTTGATGTTGCAACCGCCTTAACCTCAGATCCATTTGTTAATTTGTAATGTCTTTGTGAATTTTTTTCAACAGCAAAACCAGCTCCAACCCATGATGGCCATTGAGACACAAAGGCCCTAATTTTATTTGCCATTTCTTGAGATGTGTCAAGTTTGTTTGCAATTATTAATATTTTTTCTGGTTGAGTTTTTTTTGCAAATACTAATTTTTTTGAAACCCAAGCTGCCGTAACCGTTGATACACCAGCTTGTCTATATTTTAAAGCAATATTTTCTTCATATTCTTCATAATCTTTAAGTAGTAATATTTGATCGGGAAATAATTCTAATGGAACATACATTGAAACTGTGTTATCGTATGTTTGTAGATATGTTCTAAGGGCGTACGGAGTATCGTTCATACACTTAACATATTCAATCATTACTTGCTCTTTAGATAATCCCATATTTAATAAATATCAATCTGAGAGGTTTGTTGTAAAGATTACTTTTTTCCTATTGAAAACATTTTTGCTATTGGTAATTCCATAGGGGCTTCATTAGAAAACATTGTCATTTTTTTTGGTTTGCGAAGAATCATAGATTCAGATTCTTTTTTTGGTGTTTTTTTTCTTCTTTTTTTTTCCTCTTCTATCATTTCCAAAATTTTATTTTCCCAATATTTTTGTGAACCCTCATTGGTTTTTTCGGGACTTTTTTTTTCTGGCATTTTTTTGTAATCTTTCTTAGATGTTGAATCTGAGAATTCTTTGGCCATTTTACACCATTTACATTTTTTGTCTGAACATTTATTACAACGAGCCCAAAATAAACCTTGTTGAGATTTAGACTGAAATTTTTCATTAATTTCTGATTCCGACATACCCATCATAGATCTATTTTCTCCTGAGTCATCGCCCATACCATCATCTGCCATGTCATTAGCATCATGAGGTGATTCCTGTCCTGTATATGATTGTAGAGCATCTTTACCTAAAGCATTTGATGATGTTACATCATCCGTTTCATCTTCTTTGATTTCATTTTCCATTGGGGTTGCGGTTACGCTACCATCTGTATTTGTTTTAACATCATAACCTTTGGTATTTGGGGGTAATTTACCTGGCCCCGCAATTTTATATGAGGTTTTTGGTGGTTCAGTGACTTGTGTAACCTGTTCTTTAGTTTCCTTTTTAAATTTTTCAACCAAAACTTTAACTTGACTATCAGTCATTTTTGACACAGTATTGATAGATAAACCATTTTCTATTAAAAAAACTATATTTTTTTTAGTTCTCATAAATAACTTCTTTTTCAAATTGTAATACTATATCTCTTTCATATAGTTTGTTTTTAACAGATTCTTCATTTTCACCAAAATGGAAAACCATTCTTTTAATTGAAGAGAAGTCTTTATCTTCATTTTCCCACCCTAAAGAAATAACTCCATCCATAGAATCAATAACCGAAAAAACGTCAGAGTTTTGTATTAAATCAAACATAATCTCCTCATTCATTAATGTCCCAACTTTTTTTATATATTCAATATCTGGAGGTAATGGATATCCATTTGCTGGTTTTGAATCCCAATACTCACCAAAAACATCTAAAGTATCTGAAAATATAAATTCATAAATGTTGTCCCCTTTATAATTGGGGCCTAAACCATTTATGTAAATTAAATAATTCATATTAATTTTCCGAACTTAGTAACTTTAACTTCATTAATGCCTTCTTTAAATATTAGATTACCTTTTGTTGATAAACCAATAAGTTTTACTCTAGGGTTTTCTTTTATATACTCTAACGCGGAATCCAATTGATGTGTGGATTCAGATAATCTTATAATATTTTGTTTATTGTTTTGATAAACTTTATTTGATCTCCTTTCCCTATCAAGTTCGTATTGGTTTTTTTCGTCTTCACTTATAATAAAATATTTTGACAAAACTTTATCAGCTGAAGACTCCGCAAATGTTCCATGTGTAAATCTTTCAGGAGTTGGGTTATATATTCTTCTATTTCTTCTTTTTAAATGATAATCTTCGGGGTCATAATCTTCAAGTTGTTCAGATGCGGAAGATGTGTATGCTCCTCCCATAAAATCTTGATATGCATCTCCAATATTATCATAACCTTCCGCCATTTCAGGTTCTTGTGGTGGTTCTGGCATAACTTCAGGTGGTGTTTCCGTGTCTTCATCACCAAATGAATCATCTTCTTCTTCTTCTCCTTCATCATCAACCCCCTCTAGTTTACCAATAATTTGTTCAATATCGTCTTCATCTAAAACATCCACATCTATAGCAGAAAGAATTGAGTTGATTATATATTTTACTTCTTTATTAGAAAGATCGCTTTCTTCTTCATAAGATCTTATTTTTTGAGCTAGTTTACCAACTAAAATTTGTATCCTTTTTATTTCCGAAACTTTTTTCTCTTTTGGTTTTTCGTCGTCAAGTTCCTCTCCTTCCATATCAGGTGGTGGAGTGCCCATGTCACCGCCCATGTCAAGTGGTGGAGCACCCATGTCACCGCCCATATCAGGTGGTGGAGCGCCCATGTCACCGCCCATATCAGGTGGTGGAGCGCCCATGTCACCGCCCATATCAGGTGGCGGAGCACCCATGTCTCCTCCCATATCAGGTGGCGGAGCACCCATGTCAAGTGGTGGTGGAGTTCCTAAATCTGCGGGTGGAGGTGGAACCCCTAAATCTGCAGGTGGAGGTGGAACCCCTAAATCAGGTGGTGGTGGAGTCCCTAAATCTGTTGGTTGAGATTTTTTTTTAGTCTTTAGTATGAACTTTTTTTTTTGCTCACCAATTAGTGAGATACCTTCTTCATTTTCGTGAAGGACATTGATTTCCCTCACCATTAAGTTAAGTCTTTTCAAAGCCTGTGAATAGGAAGAATAATATTTTCTACCTTTCATTGGGTCAATATAATCAGAATCGGACTCATTTATTGACATTTTGATGATATATCCTTGTCTTTCTTTTTCAATTTTGTATAAGTTTCCATCCGCTAAAGAAATACTATATTCAGTAGATTTTGTTTCATTTACACTTTGTGGAAAATTTTCATTATAACGAGAAATTTCAATCATTCGTCTAATCTTATCAATTCCTTGAAGTTTTTCGCTTCCAATAGGTTTAATTCCTCCCATGTGTTTTTTATTTAGTTGTAAATTATTTTTATTAATAAATATATCAATAAATATAATTATTTAATTTTTATTGTTTTTATTGTTTCATTGATAGTTTTTTATCAATAATTTCAGTGGGAACATCGTATAATTTTTCAATATAACCAGACCTTCTAAGGAGTTTAAACACCAAATTTTCAAATGACATTTCCCCATTTTTTTCTAATCCACAATTTCTAAATTTTTTTAATTTTTCTTTGTATTTTTTTACAATATTTTTTATCTCATCAGGATTTTCATCATCTATATTATCAACAACACCATCTATTATTCTCATCCATTGGTTTGCTTTTTCTTTTAAAAGTTCAAAATCAATAGATTTTAAATTAGTTTCTTTTGGTTTATTTGCCCACATATCATAAAGAATTGAATATACACCACTACTAAAGGCCTCAGTTTTCTCATCTTGGACAAAACATTCAACATCATAACCATATAAACTAATATTATGTTTTTGATTAAACACTATTTTTTTTAAATCAAAGAATTCAACATAAAGATCTTCTGAGTTTTGATTAAATTGATTATAATTAACAACTATGTGTAAATCTATGTCTGAATATTTTGACCAATTATAATTAGCGATAGATCCAATCATAATAATATCGGTGACAATTACGTCAACATCTAAAGAATCGATAAAAATATTTGCAGTTTCTAAAAGTTTTTCTCTAACTTCAGAATTTAACACATAAGAATCTCCCTCCTTAACCCAAATTTTTGGATTTAATTCTTTTTTTGGTTTAAAACTTTTTATTATTTCAGAAGTATCCATATTAATAAATACCTACAGATTATAGTTTTGTGTATTTGTGTGTTTTTGAAATGTTTATATTAAAAAAATTTCCTTGTGATTTAGCGGTTCTAAACTCGGTGTATTTTTGATGGGAAATATCATCATATTCATATTTTACACCGTTTTTAAACTCGGCAATCATTTTTTTAGTTAAGGTATCATACTTCGTTCTTACGATATTTGACGATTGAATTTCATTTAAAATTGTGGTTCCGCTAATTGTTTCGCTTGTTATTGCCATAATATTTTAATTTAAAGGGGTTATGTCATCTATATGACGAAGTTTATCCATAATATAATAATGAACTTCGGTTCCGTCAACATTAAAACCATAATCTCTAATTGTTTGGTCTATTTCCCGAATCAATGGTTTCATGCTTCTGTGTAATAACATTAAATCATTTGGATAATATGGTGGTCTTTCAATATCCTTTTGTGTCCACCCTTCTCTTTGGAATACTTCTCTAATTTTGAAATAAGTTTTTTCTAACTCTTTTGTTAGTCCCAAAGACTCTGCAAATTTTTTCCATCCTTCCATGACTATAAATATACAAAAAAAAAATCCACACTAAGGTGGATTTAATTTAATATTAATAGATTATTTTACTTCCTCAAACTCTACGTTTGAAAAGTCTTCCGTTGTTGCTTCTTCGTTGTTTGTTTGTTCATATAATTTTTGACTTATATTTTGAAATTTTGAACTAACCTCCTCTATTAAAACTTTTACTTCAGAAACTTCTTTATTTCTGTGAGCTTCTTTTAATTTCTCTAATGATGACATAATTTCAGTTTTTTCTGTTTCTGTAATTTTATCAACAACATCCTCCATAGATTTCTCTACTTGAAAAATTAATGAATCTGCAGAATTTAAAGTATCAACATCTTCTTTTAATTTATTATCTGAATCTGCATTCATTTCTGCCTCTCGTTTCATTTGTTCAACTTCTTCTTTTGATAAACCTGAAGATGACTCAATTCTAATAGATTGAACTTTGTTTGTTGCGTTATCTACCGCAGAAACATTAATAATACCATTGGCATCAATATCAAAAGTTACCTCAATTTGTGGAGTTCCTCTTCTTGCGGGTGGAAGACCATCTAAATGAAATCTACCAATAGTTCTGTTATCTTTTGCCATTGTTCGTTCTCCTTGAAGCACATGGATCTCAACAGATGGTTGGTTATCAGATGCTGTTGAAAATTTTTCAGATTTTTTAGTTGGTATGGTTGTATTTGCGTCAATTAATTTTGTAAAAACACCTCCCATTGTTTCAATACCTAAAGAAAGTGGTGTAACGTCCAATAATAATACATCAGTAACATCACCCGCCAAAACTCCACCTTGAATAGCAGCACCTAAAGCAACAACCTCATCAGGGTTTACCCCTTTTGATGGATCTTTACCAAAGAATTTTTTAACCGCATCTTGGATTGCGGGAATACGAGTAGATCCGCCAACTAAGATAATCTCGTCAATTTCACCAACAGTAAGATTTGCGTTAGACATTGCTCTTTTACAAGGTTCAATTGTTCTATCTACCAAAGATTGTGTTAATTGTTCAAATTTAGATTTTGTAATTGTCATTACAAGATGTTTTGGACCTGTTTCATCAGCAGTAACATATGGAAGATTAATTTCAGTTTGAGGTGAAGAAGATAATTCAATTTTAGCTTTTTCAGCCGCTTCACGAAGTCTTTGAAGAGCCATAGGATCTTTAGAAATATCCATTCCGTTATCTTTTTTAAACTCGGAAACCAAATAGTCAATTATAGTTTGGTCAAAATCGTCACCACCTAAGTGAGTATCTCCATCAGTTGATAATACCTCAAATACACCATCACCAAGTTCTAATACAGATACGTCGTGAGTTCCGCCACCACAGTCAAATACTACAATTTTCATGTCTTTAGACATTTTATCAAGTCCGTAAGCTAATGCCGCAGCAGTTGGTTCGTTTATAATTCTTCTTACTGTAAGGCCTGCAATTTCACCAGCTTCTTTTGTTGCTTGTCGTTGTGAGTCATTAAAGTAAGCAGGAACGGTTATAACGGCCTCGGTAACTGATTCACCTAAATAGTCTTCTGCAGTTTGTTTCATTTTTTGAAGGATTGCCGCAGAAATCTCTTGTGGAGAATAGGTTCTATCATCAATCCGAACTTTTGGTGAATTTTTTTCTTTTACGACTTTATATGCCACTTTTTTTGTTTCTTCTTTAATTTCATCAAAAGAAGATCCCATAAATCTTTTAATAGAGTAGATAGTTTTTTCAGGATTTGTAACCGCCTGTCTTTTGGCTGGATCACCAATCTTTCTTTCTCCATCTTTTACGAATCCCACAATTGATGGTGTTGTTCTTTTACCCTCACTGTTTGCAATGATAATAGGTTCTTTACCCTCCATTACTGCTACGCATGAATTAGTTGTTCCTAAGTCAATTCCAATAATTTTTCCCATAATTTTTTTTAATTTTTTTTATTTTATTTATTTTGTCAATTTTGCCCTAAATTTGTGCCATTACAAAAATACTGACATTTTGTCAGATAGTCAAGTAATAAATTGTCAAATTGTCAAAAATGGACTTTTTATTTTTTTATGCTTAATATTTCTAAAAAAAACATATGGAATTTATGAGCGAAGAAAATGATAAAGTAAATAAAAAGACTGATGGAGGGACTCCAGTATTAGATAACTTTAGTAAAGATTTAAATAAATTAGCACAAGAGGGTAAATTAGACCCTGTGATCGGCAGAAAAAAAGAAATTTTAAGGATTGCTCAGATTCTATCTAGAAGAAAGAAAAATAATCCAATTATTATTGGTGAACCTGGTGCAGGTAAAACAGCTATTGTTGAGGGTTTGGCAATGATGATTAATGATGGTGAATGTCCTAAAAATTTAATGGATAAAAGAATTGTTTCTTTAGATATGAACTCAATTGTTGCTGGCACCAAATATCGTGGTCAGTTTGAGGAAAGAATGAAAGTTATTATTGAAGAACTACAATCAACTCCAAATATTATTTTATTTATTGACGAAATTCACACTATAGTTGGTGCGGGGAATAGTTCAGGATCGTTAGATGCTTCAAACATATTTAAACCGGCACTTTCTAGAGGTGAAATTCAATGTATTGGAGCAACAACACTTGATGAATACCGAACCAATTTTGAGAAAGATGGGGCGTTAGAAAGAAGATTTCAAAAAGTAATTATAGATCCATCAACTAAAGAAGAAACGCTTGAAATATTAAAATTAAGTAAATCAAAATATGAGGATCATCACAAGGTTACTTATGACGATAATACTTTAAAAATATTTGTTGAGTTAGCAGATCGTTACATTACAGATCGTGAGTTTCCTGACAAAGCATTTGATATTTTAGATGAGGTAGGGGCAAGAATGCAAATTGATATTAAACTTCCTCAAGAAATTGAAATTTTAAAAGAAGAATCAAATAAAATAAAACAAGAAAAAATTAATGTAATTAAAAAACAAGATTATGAACAAGCAGCAGAACTTCGTGATCGAGAAAGAGGTGTTTTATCAAAACTTGAGGATGAAAAGAAAAAATTTGAGACTTATTTAATTAGTAGTAAAAGAAATATACCAGAAGATCTTATTTACGAAGTTGTCTCAAACATGACTAAAATTCCAATTTCCAATATAAATTTAGATGAAAAAAACTCACTTATTAATTTAGATAAAAACCTTAACTCAATTGTTATTGGTCAAGAAGAAGCAGTTTTAAAAATCACAAAAGCAATTCGTAGAAATAGAATTGGAATTAAAGATCCAAATAAACCGATTGGTTCATTTATTTTTTTAGGTTCAACAGGTGTTGGTAAAACATTCTTAGCAAAACAATTGGCAAAAGAAATCTTTGGTAGTCCCGATAATCTCATTCGTATTGATATGTCTGAATATCAAGAAAAACACACAATTTCTCGTTTGATTGGGTCACCTCCAGGATATGTTGGTCATGAAGATGGTGGACAACTTACAGAACAAGTTAAAAATAAACCTTATTCCGTAGTGTTGTTTGATGAGATTGAGAAAGCTCATAAAGACATATTCTCAACATTATTACAACTTTTGGATGATGGTCATATTACTGACGCTTTGGGTAAAAAAATTAACTTTAAGAATTGTTTAATAATTATGACATCCAATATTGGAGTTAAAAAACTACACGACTTTGGTACAGGTGTTGGATTTAAAAGTAATAATTTAAGCCATGTTATACAAGAAGAACAAAAGAGAGATATTCTTAAAAAGGAACTTAGTAAGTTCTTTGCTCCTGAGTTCTTAAATCGTATTGACGATGTTATTGTATTCAACTCACTTGAGAAAAAACATATTGATGTTATTACCAAGTTGGAGATTGATAGATTATTAAAACGTGTTGAGGGTAAAAAATACAATTTTACTTACGATGAATCATTAGTTGATTATATATCTAAAGTTGGATTTGACGAAACATTCGGGGCAAGACCAATCAAAAGAGCAATCCAAGATAAGATTGAGGATTTAATTTCTGAGAAGATTTTAATGTCCGAAATTAAAGAGGGTGAGAACTACAATTTAACGATTGTTGATGAGAACGTAGTAATTGGTAATAAAGTTGATGAGGTTATTGTGGAAAAACCAAAAAGAGTTAGAAAAAAGAAGGAATAGTTTTGTAAATAAGAGTTATTTATAATATATTTGTAGAAACAAACAGAAACTATGAAAACTTTTTTATTATTTATTTTTATTTTTGTTTTCTTTTTCTTTTTTGGTCAAAATGTTGATCAATTAATAATTAAAAAAGTCAACGAATATCGTAAAGAAAACCTATTACCACCATTATGTTATTCTGAAAAAGCAAAAATAGCAAATAAACAGATGTTAAATTATATGGTTGAGACTTCGACTATTCCTTTAGACCATTCCCAAAAAATACATACATCTAACCCTAAAACGTTCGATAATTTTATAGATAGGATAAACTATGTTTACAATTTTGACTACATATGTGTTGGGGAAAATTTATGCACATTTATAAAACTTTCAACAGATGAGGAATGTGCAACAATGGCTTTAAACGTTTGGAAAAATTCACCTCTACACAATAAGTTATTGTTAAGTGGTCGATATGATGGCATATGTGTTGGTAGTAAGACATCAAATAAAATCACACAAGGTGGGGTAACCTATACCAATGGTGATATTTTTTATTGTGTTTTAACTATGTTTAAATAATTATAGACTACTAACAGCATTAAAACCACCATTAGGTTGTGTTAAATTAGGTTTTGATTTTCCAAAATTATATACCAGACTGCGGAATTTAGCCCGCATTTCCTTTGACAGAGGATATGAAGGACCTCCAAATATTCTTTCACCATCACCTTGTCCAGATAAATAACTGTTCCATGTTTTAACATCAGTTTCTAGCTCTTGGTCAGTTTTCAATGTTCCATCTTCTTTATCTAACATAAGTAATCTTGAATTAAAAAAATTAGTTAAATCGGTTAACGTCTTCTGATCTACTTTTACTTGTTTATCTTTAGTTGCCGCCATCTGTTCAGGTGACATACCAGCTGGCGCTACAGGTGTTACAGGTGTTTCTGCCGCCGCAACTTGAGTTTTGTTTTCAATATATGTTTTACATTCATTGGCATAATTCCAATATGTCTTTTCTGAAAGTTTTGGACAATTTTGTTCCCTCCAAGAATTTACAAATTTGTAAGCTTCGGTGCAATTTTTTTGAACAACTTTTTCCCAATTTCCAGTTAAACTTGATCTACCCTTCATATCTTTAAAGTTGTCATCAAAAATAGCCCTTGCAAGAAGATGAGGAGCTCCGTCAACTTGAGCTTTTGTAAGTCTTGGATCTGTCATACAAGTATAAAATATTCTACGATTACCAGAATCAATAATTTGAACAGTCATATCTCCACCACCCTCAGTTGCGGTAATTTGATTTATTCCGGCATCCGAAAATTCTTTCACCCTATCTTCTTCAACTAATATTCTTTTCTCCGACATCATTCTTCCCTCCAACATCAGATTGGCCTGTAGTATGTGTCTAATTTTACTATAACTTCTATTCATAATATTTTGTTTTTAATTTTAATTTTAATGCCAATTATTTCCGTAATGACTTGTTTTTGATTTAGTTTTGTATTTTTGAGAACAACTTGAACTTTTTCTTCTTCGTTTTTTTGGTCTTCCATCAGAAGATGTTGTGTTTTCCCAACATTCAGGGTTTTCAACCTCCACATTTACATCAATTAACTCATCCATATCATCTTCCTCTTCATTAATCAATGGTTTTGAATTTCCCATCGTTGATTCTAATAATTGTTTAAACCTATTTAGTTCCATAATATATATTTATTTTAATAAATACTTGGTGTTGTCAAAAAAATGATTATCTTTGTAGAAATAATATATGATAAATCTAAATAAATTTAAAGAGTTACTTTCTGTCCCAACCAAAACTTACAAAGAGACTAAGATGGTTGAGTATATCATGTCATCAATTGGTGATATGGATGGTGTTACCTTTAGTTGTGACGAACACAACAATATTTACGCAACAAAAGGAACGTTAGATGAAGGTGAATTCTATCCTATGTTTATTTCCCACACAGATACGGTACACGAACTTGTTGATAAAATCATCGTTAAAGAAGAAATGTTATCAAGACCAAACACATTTGGAAAAACTTTTGATAAAGAACCTGTTCCATGTTTAAAGGCGTATGATGAAAACGGAAACCCAACAGGTATTGGTGGTGATGATAAATGTGGTATTTTTATCTGTTTGGAATTACTTAAACAATTAGATAAAGTAAAAGTGGCTTTCTTTGTATCAGAAGAAACCGGTTGTCATGGATCAAGAAACTGCAATGTTGATTTCCTTAAAGATGTTGGTTATTGCACCCAATACGATGCGCCTGGTGACCACTTGATATCGTTATCTTGTTCAGGAACACAGTTATTCGATGTTGACGGAGAGTTCTTTAAATTGGCTCTACCATCAGTTATAAAGTCATTTAAAAATGAAATGATGGTTCAGTCTCACCCTTATACGGATATCACGCAAATCAAACAAAAGTCCGATTTTTCTTGTATTAACATTTCTTGTGGATACTATAATATGCACACATCAAATGAGTTTGTTTGTGTTGACGATGTTGTAAGGGCAATTGAGGCCGGCAAAAACTTGGTTAAAGACCTGGGTTTTAAAAAATATGAGTTTAAAAACGAACAACCAACAAAATCTCAAACATTTTTTGATTTTGATAACACGGATGATAGTCCATTTTATGATGATGTTCACCAACTTAGATCAATTGATATTATCGAAGAAGATGAAGGATTTATAATTGTTGATATTTACGAAGAAAATCAATTTTTTATAGATGATGAAGATGGGTATAAACTATATAAGATATTAAAAGATCGTTATTGTTTTAATTGACCAGGTTGAATTCTAAAGTCAGCTGGATTGAATAGGCTTGGTTGAGTTGCCATTGCAATTACTGAATCAACAGTAGATAATCCGTATTGTCTATCTCCAAAATAACTATTTGATCCCACAATGTATTTTACTTCCAAAGTTTCGGGATCAACTTGCTCAGCTTTAATTCTTAACCCTTTTTGTCCTGGTATTTCTACACCACGATTAGAAAAAAGACCTAATTTAGTAAGTTTTTCCATTACTACTATATATTCAGGATTAAGGTCTTCTTCAGCTTTTTCTATATACACATCAATTAGATCTTCTAATTTTTGACAAGATTCAGAGTTAAAAATATCATTATCCATAAAATAACCTTCCATCTCGTAAGGATCTGGAAGAGTGTGTCTAAATTTCTTATCTATAGCTTTAAGTATCACATCAATAGCCTTTATATCAAATTCACCATTTTCAACATAAAGTTGGACCAAATTTCCCCAACTTATAAAATACAAACCAAAACACCATTTACCCCACTTCTCAATACCAAATTCAGAAAGTGTTTCACAGTAAGCATCTATGATTCCTTGTTTAGCCCCTTCATCAGTTGCATTCGCCCTTGATAAACATATTATATCATTGGCCTCATAACCAAGACCACTAAAAAATTTATCTAAAACATCTGTAATTTCTGACTCATCGTCAATTCTTCTACCGTCGTCTGAAATATTATCCACCAAAGAAGGTGCAATTATTTTTAACAACTCTTTTAGTTTTAAACTAGCTTGATTACAAAAATAACCTAAAACATAACCTTCACTCCAATCATCAGTAGCTCTATCGGAACATTCATATTCCCAATCATACGAACCATGATACATTCGATCATAGTTTACCGCATCCCACTCACCATCAGACCCTTCTTCAAAAACTTCAGGAAAAAAAAATTTTAAAAATTGTTCTAAATCATCAAAGTCAAATAACAATCCATCATGTTGCGCTCTAACGAGATTAATATCAATTTTGTCTTTATAATTGTCACTTTTAAATTCAACCTCGTCAGAAGATAACTTTCGTTTATTTAAAAGAAGTATCTTTTGAAAATCGTCTAACTCTGAAATATCGTTTTCTATAAGTAATCTTTTTCTCATATATTTATAAATATATTGAATAATACAAATCTTTGTATTATATTTGTATTTATAATATAACAAGTTATTTGACATATGGGGGTGTTTTTGGATTTGACAGGTATTGGCTGAAGACAAAGGGCACGTGGGGACTGAATTAATCTCCTTAAAAACTGATTCACAAAAACAATCGGCGACGTTTTATCGAAAATGGAAACTCTTGGTTTACTAAGAGGTTCTGAAGTTACTGTAGCCTAAGAGGTTTACGGAAACGGGGGGTCGGTCAGACAGATAACCTAGCAACAGAAGTCGTTGATGAGTTGGTTTTCACTCTAAAAGAGGACAAAACGAGCGTGGTTCCCCGTAAGAACTACCACCGTCGCTGAGTGGTGTGAGAACTCAGATATTTCGGAAGGTATGACAAACCTTGACCTAAACGTGTAGTCCTTCTCTGACAGGATATTATGGACCGGGGTTTGATTTTGGACCCATCTATTGGTGACAATAGATTAAAAATCGGATGAACTCAGGGAAACCTCAGCACGTAATGGTGGTGGCAATCCTGATCCAAGCTTACAGAGTAAGAAGGTG
>Ga0304730_1001347_pt1 | contig 18788 bp, 14 predicted proteins | sample M_130628_MF_Meta_FD_190474 | JGI IMG/M metagenome (GOLD analysis project Ga0304730, IMG submission 190474) | Freshwater microbial communities from Lake Montjoie, Canada to study carbon cycling - M_130628_MF_MetaG (v2) (version 2) | ecosystem: Environmental > Aquatic > Freshwater > Lake | place...
CCTCTGATGGTATCTTCAATTGGAACCAATACCCCTTTCAAACCTGTAAACTGTTCAGCTACAAAGAATGGTTGACTTAAGAAACGTTGTACTTTACGTGCTCTTGATACTACTAATTTATCTTCATCACTCAATTCATCCAAACCAAGGATTGCGATGATATCTTGTAACTCTTTGTAACGTTGTAAAATTAATTTAACCCTGTTGGCTGTGTTATAATGTAAATCTCCAACGATTTGAGGGGTTAATATTCTTGAAGTAGAATCCAAAGGATCAACCGCAGGATAAATACCTAAATCGGCAATTTTACGACTCAATACGGTAGTTGCATCCAAATGCGCGAAAGTTGTTGCTGGCGCTGGATCCGTTAAATCATCCGCAGGTACATAAACCGCCTGAACCGAAGTAATAGAACCATTTTTTGTAGAAGTAATACGCTCTTGCATCAATCCCATCTCCGTTGCCAATGTTGGCTGATACCCCACCGCACTTGGCATACGTCCCAATAACGCCGAAACCTCAGAACCTGCTTGTGTAAAACGGAAGATATTATCTACGAAAAATAAAATGTCTTTTCCTTGACCATCGCCTTCACCATCACGGAAATATTCTGCAATCGTTAATCCACTCAAAGCTACTCTAGCTCTTGCTCCTGGCGGTTCGTTCATTTGTCCGAATACAAAGGTTGCTTTTGAATCTTTAAGTCCTTCCATGTTTACAGAACTCAAATCCCATCCACCTTCTTCCATACTATGTTTAAATGCATCTCCATAATTCATGATGCCCGCTTCGATCATTTCTCTCATCAAATCATTTCCTTCACGGGTTCTTTCACCAACACCAGCAAATACAGACAAACCATTGTATGCTTTTGCGATATTGTTGATCAACTCTTGAATCAAAACGGTTTTTCCCACACCGGCACCACCAAACAAACCAATTTTACCCCCTTTTGCATAAGGCTCGATCAAATCGATTACTTTGATACCTGTATATAAAATTTCAGAAGCTGTACTTAAATTTTCGAATAATGGCGGTTTAGCGTGAATAGCACGACCACCTTCTTTGCTTACTTGAGGTAAACCATCAATGGCATCACCTGTTACATTAAACAATCTACCTTTAATGCCTTCGCCAATTGGCATCGTAATTGGTTTGCCAGAATCAACAACAACGGTACCTCTAACCAAACCTTCGGTTCCATCCATTGCGATTGTTCTAACACTATCTTCTCCAAGATGTTGTTGAACTTCCAACACTAATGTGTCTCCGTTATCACGCTTCAATTCAAGCGCATTCATAATTTCAGGTAATTTTGAACCTTTGTCGAATTGAACGTCTACTACCGCTCCGATTACTGATTTTACTTTGCCTGTATTAGCCATATACTTAATTTAAAATTTGATATATTTTATTGGGCGCAAAGGTAAGGGTTGAATTTTGTATTGAAAAATCGAAATTGTATTTTTTTAATGGTAATAAATTAAAAACTATTGTTTCAATGGTGAAGGATTTCGATTTGCCCAGTAAACACCCAATAAAATAATTAAAAGACTCGCCAATTTCATCCATCCAACAGATTCTCCAAAAATATATCCCCAGGTAATGGCCACGAAAGGAATTCCATAAGTAACCATAGAAGAAAATATGGCACCCGCATTTTTTATTAAAATGTAAAATAAAATGTTGGCCAAAGATGTACCCACAGCCCCAAGCAAGCAGGAAAAACCAATAGAATAAAGCACTTGATTTTGCTGAAAATCAAGTTTGAAAAAACCAGAATAAACCAATACAATTAAAGCGGGTATTGCGTTTAAAGCCAATGCCATGGAAACAATTTGTAACGAAGGAATACCTTTTAAGTGTTTTTGTACCAGATTTACATTGAAGCCATACATTACAGTAGCTATGATAATAAATATCAAATACCACAAATTTGAGCCTAATGATAAATTGGCCTGGCTTAAAAACAGGGAGATGCAACCGGTAAAGGCAATTAAAACACCGATAATTTTTTGCCAAGATGCAATATTTTTGAAAAACAAAGCCCCGGTAATGATCACAAAAATGGGTGTGAGCGCGTTGAGCATTCCTGCAAGTGAACTATCTATGCCGGTTTCTGCGATACAAAATAAATAAGCGGGCAATAAACTTCCTAACGTACCTGAAAGAAAAACGAGCGGAATTTTATTAGTTGGAATTATTTTAAAACTCTTGTATAGCATCGGCATAAGTACAATTCCAGATGCGATTATTCTTACAGAAGCCACTTGAAAAGCATTTAAACCCAACAAACCGGCTTTCATTAAAATAAAACTACTTCCCCAAATAAAAGACAAAAATATAAATAGAATCACATTGCCCCATTTGATTTCCATAGCATTTGAATTTTATTACAAAAGTGCAGGAATAGAAATGAAATACATTAATAATTCTCAAACAAATAATTTAAAAGACAATTTTTCTTTACTTTTAAATATATTTTAATTTTAAAAACTATTATTTATGTCATTTATCAAAGAGTTTAAAACATTTGCCATGTCGGGCAATATTGTAGATTTAGCAGTAGCCGTAATCATTGGTGGTGCTTTTGGATCGATTGTTTCATCACTTGTAGATGATATCATAACCCCGTTATTATTAACGCCAGCGTTACAAGCTGCACATGTAAATGACATTACCAGTTTAAGTTGGGGTGCCGTAAAATATGGTAATTTCTTGTCTTCAATAATAAAGTTTACCATAATTGCATTTGTGTTATTTGCCATTATAAAAGCGATGAATTCATTTAAGAAAAAAGAAGAAACAAAATCAGAACCAGAGGTTTCTTCAACAGATCAATTATTAACAGAAATCAGAGACGCACTTAAAAAATAGCATATGAAATTTTTAGTAGCCCTACATTTATTTTTAGGAATATCTATGGTTTCTTTTTCGCAAGATGCCGAAATTGTAGACTTAAAAAAAGAAACCGAATCCATAAAGATAGTTGTGGATACAACTAATAAAACCTGGAAGCTTGGAGGAAAATTTAATTTGAATGTAAATCAAGGTGCACAAAGCAATTGGTCGGCAGGTGGAGAAGAATTTTCATTTTCACTAAATACATATCTTAATCTATTTGCTTTTTACAAAAAAAATAAACATGCCTGGGATAATAATTTAGACCTTGCTTTTGGATTGGTACAAACGACCAGTTTGGGTAGAAGAAAATCCAGCGATAGAATAGATTACACCAATAAATATGGTTATGCATTAAGCAAAAAAATAAACCTTACATCACTTGCCAATCTTAGAACTCAATTTGCAAATGGCTATTCTTATGCTAAAACGAGTTTGGGTGCAGACACCAGTTCGTTAACTTCAAAAACATTTACCCCAGCTTATGTTTTATTTTCTCAAGGATTTGATTTTAAACCAAAAGAAAACATCTCCTTATTTTGTTCGCCCATTACATCAAGATTGATCATTGTTTCTGATAAAAAGTTAGGCGCATTGTATGGAATTGATTCTGGCAAAATAGTTTCTTCACAATTAGGTGCTTATTTTTCGGGGAATTATACCGGTAAAATTGGTAAAACATTTATGTATAAAACAAAGCTTGATTTGTTTTCGAATTATAAAAAGAACCCAGGAAATATTGATATTTTTTGGACGAATGCGATTTCTGCAAAAATTACAAAATTCATCAATTTTACTTTTAATGTAGATATGATTTATGATAATGACATAAAAAACATAGATCCCAAAAAAGGACCTGCACCACAATGGCAGCAGCTAATGGGTATTGGGTTTGCATATAATTTTAAGAAAAAATAGCAGAAAACTTATTTCTACTTAGTTACTTAACTGTGCGAATGTTTTACCTTTAATTTTCATTTTAAAACCATTTAGCCTTGAGTAATGCACCATCATATCAAATCAAACTAGATCAATTTGAAGGACCATTTGATTTATTGCTTTTTTTTATAGAACGCGATGAATTGGATATCTATAATATTCCGATAACAAAAATCACGAACGAGTTTTTAGACCATATTCACGTAACTGAAAAATTAAACATTGAATTAAGCAGTGAATTTATTTTATTCATCAGCACATTAATGCGCATCAAAGCCAAAATGTTGTTGCCAAGAAAAGAGATTGATGCTGATGGAAACGAAATAGATCCGCGCATGGAATTGGTAGATAAGATTCTTGAATATAAAAAGTTCAAAGAGGCTTCTTTAAAAATGGCAGAAATGGAAGCTGAAAGGATGTTGATGTTGAAGCGTGGAAATGTTCAAAAAGAATTGTCTCAAATTGGTGAAGATGCTGGCGAGGGCACTGAAATACAGGCTGTTACTATGTTTAAGTTGATGAAGGCATTTGAAAAAGTAATTCATCGCATTCAGCAACGCAACTTCAAACCGGTACATACCGTGGTGCAATACAATTATACTATGGAAGATTGCAGAACACATATGCTTGATCTTGCATCAAAAGAAAAATCATTGTCTTTTGAAAAAGTATTTGAGATTTGCAATGACCGCATACATGCTATTTTCCTATTTTTAAATATGCTTGAATTGGTGCAACAAAAATATCTTCAGATATTAATTGGGGAAGGAAGAAACAATTTTATATTAACGTATAATGATAACCGTGAGGAAGACATTGTAAATCAACTTACAGAAGAAGATTTCAGTCATTTGAATGGATAAAAAAAACAAATGGAAAAAGTAATATTTAAATCTACTGACCGCGGAACTGCTGACTATGGTTGGTTGAAGCCCAATTATTATTTCAGTTTTGCACAATACCACAATCCATCGAAAGTACATTTTGGGATGTTGCGCGTGTTGAATGATGATTACATAATGGGTGGTGGAAAGTTTCCAACGCATCCGCATGACAATATGGAAATCGTAACGATTCCTTTAACAGGGGCCGTTGAACATAAAGACAATACCGGAGGGCAAGGCATTATCCAATCAGGTGATATTCAAATCATGAGTGCAGGTTCTGGCATTCAACATTCTGAGGCAAATGCATCAGAAACAGATCCACTGACATTATTTCAAATTTGGCTTTTTCCAAAAATAAAAAATATACAACCTCGATACGATCAACGCACATTTGATGTATCGAATAGATTAAATAAATGGCAAATAGTGGTATCTCCGAGGGAAGAAGATGATGCACTTTGGATAAATCAAGATGCGAGATTTGCATTGGCAAATGTAGAAGCAGGAAATCAACTAGAATATAAAAATGGCTTTGAAGGCAATGGTGTTTTTCTTGTTGTGATCAATGGCAGCGTGGATATTGAAGGAACGATTTTAAATAAGCGAGATGCGATTGGAATAAGCAAAACGGATATTTTTAATATTACTGCGAATGAGGATACGGAGTTATTGGCGATAGAGGTACCGATGGGGTTTTGATAGCCTCACCCCCAACCCCTCTCCTAAAATTGAGAGGGGAGCAAAAAGCATATTGGTCATTGAACGATTGGGAATTAGCTTCGAGCGGACAAAAAATTTTCACAATAGACCCGTTAAAATAAATATGAATCCCAGAGTAAAAAATGTAACGCCGCTGCAAGAATATTTACTTGAACTCATTTTTACCAACAATGAGAAAAAAGTCTTTGACCTCAAACCTTATTTAAATTTTGGTATTTTTTCAGAACTCAAAAACTACGAATTATTTAACACCGTGAAAGCTTCTTGTGGAACTGTTGTTTGGGACAACGGTATTGATATCTGTCCAGATACTATTTATTTAGAAAGTATTTAAATCGTCTCAACATTGGGTGGGTAATTTACATTTTTTGTAAAACATACATCTCAATAAAAGTTCTCACAATGATTTTGAATTTTCAATTTTGAATTTTTACTTTCCACAAGTAAATTCTGCATTTTACATGTCTACATTTTCTATCTTTGCGACCTATGGCAAATGAAATCAACAACTTCCAGGAAATCATCTCTCATTGTAAAGAGTATGGATATATTTTTCAATCTTCTGAATTATATGATGGCTTAAGCGCCGTGTATGATTACGGACAAATGGGCGCACAATTAAAAAAGAATCTTCGCGACGAATGGTGGAAAAGCATGACCCAAATGCACGACAATATCGTGGGCATTGATGCGGCTATTTTTATGCACCCTACAGTTTGGAAAGCCAGCGGACACGTGGATAATTTCAGCGATCCGATGATAGATAACAAAGACAGCAACAAAAGATATCGCGTTGATCATTTGATTGAAGCACATGTAGCAACTTTAGAAAAAGAAGCAGGTGAAGCAATGATTGCCGAAATGGATAAATTATTAGCCGCAGATGATTTAGCCGGATTAAAAACATTAATTGAAACCAATAAAATAAAATGTAACATCAGCAAAACCTGCAACTGGACAGATGTTCGTCAGTTTAACCTGATGTTTAGTACACAAATTGGAAGTGTAGCTGAAGAAGCGGATACCATTTATTTAAGACCAGAAACGGCTCAAGGTATTTTTGTAAACTTTTTAAATGTGCAAAAAACAGGAAGAATGAAAATTCCTTTTGGTATTGCACAAACGGGTAAAGCATTCAGAAATGAAATCGTTGCACGTCAATTTATTTTTAGAATGAGAGAATTCGAACAAATGGAAATGCAATTCTTTGTTCGCCCTGGCACACAAATGGAATGGTACAATTATTGGAAAGACGCGCGCAAAAAATGGCACGAAAGTATAGGTATTCCTGCAGAAAAATTACGTTATCACGACCATGTAAAATTGGCGCATTACGCTGATGCAGCATTGGATATTGAATTTGAATTCCCATTTGGTTGGAAAGAGTTGGAAGGTATACATAGTCGTACAGATTTCGATTTAACACAGCACGCCAAATACAGCAAAAAGAAAATACAATACTTTGATAATGATCTAAATGAAGAAGGAAAAGCTTACGGCAACTACACCCCTTTTGTGGTGGAAACTTCTGTTGGTTTAGATCGTTTATTCTTAACCGTTATATCACTTGCTTATCAAGAAGAAAAATGGACCAAAGAAGATGGTACAGAAGATAGTCGTGTGGTGTTGAAAATTCCAGCAAAAATTGCACCTACGAAATTGGCGATTCTTCCATTGTTAAAAAAAGATGGCTTACCTGAAATTGCAACGGAATTATTAAATGAATGTAAACCACATTTCCACTGTTTCTATGAAGAAAAAGATGCAATAGGAAAGCGTTACAGAAGAATGGATGCAATCGGAACTCCATTCTGCGTAACCATTGATCATCAAACCAAAGAAGACAACACGGTTACCATTAGATATAGAGATACGATGACCCAAGAAAGAATTCCATTAAGTGAGGTAAGAAATATTGTAGCGAAGGGTTGTATGTAATTGGGATTTTTAAAAATTTCTATAGCTCTATTTTTAAAAAATTACTTAAAAAAAGGGTTGTATTTTTTATTTAGATGTTGTTCTAATCTCGTATTGAAAAATATGATTTCAAAAAGATAGAAAAGAATAATCAATCCGTTTTCTCCACTTCAAAAAGCACTTCAACTCGTTTCCCTAAAACAGTTGCTAGTTTTATAGCCAGTGTAACTGATGGCGTGTACCTGCCATAAAACAGAGCCTGCGTTTATAAAATATATCCGCGTAATTTAACAGGATACAGCCAAGCGTTTGAACGAACATATCAAACTGAAATGGAACAATAACTTAATTAGGGTAGCATAATATGAGCAAGAAATGTCAGATAGCCGCAATTTGTAGTCAGCAAAATTAGCATCAGAAACGAAAGCGTGAATAATTGTCACTGTTTGAAAATAATGGCTTAAGTGGGATGGTGAGACTAACTAATGTTGCGTATGATGATGGAGTTTATTTACAGAATTTCTAAAATAAAATTATTATTTGTATCTTTATTGTCAGTTTAAATCTGACAAATAAACTATGAAAAATAAGTTAATATCAAAACAATCAAATGAACTGCTTTCCTACTTTAACGGTAAGAGCCAGGTTTGCTTTGACAACAACCAAGCATATCAGGCACTGCCAAACTCAAAAACCAACACCGTGCGTGAGTTGTTGAGTGATATGTCGAAAAGAGGATTGTTGATGCGTATTAAAGATGGTGTTTTTTATATCATTCCCTATGAAGCCGAGCCAAGTAAGTTTATGCCTGACTGGCATTTATTAGCCGAGCATTTAGTAAACAATGCAAAATATTATATCGGTTATTATTCTGCCTTACAGATTCATAATCTGATAACACAACCATCACTGAAAGAACAAATAGTGGTGTCAAAGCAAATAAAACCCGCGGAGTTGAACATAAAAAATGTCTCTTTTCAATTTGTGTATCACAACAATACACATTTTTTTGGATCGAAGAAAATATGGATAGATAGTTTTAATAAAGTGCTTTGTTCTGATTTGGAAAAGACGATTATTGATTGTTTGTTTAAACCCGAATATGCCGGAGGGATTGTTGAGGTGGCAAAAGCTATTTATGCATCCAAGACAAAAATCAACTTTGATACACTTTTAGAATACACAATAAAATTTGGCTCACAAGCTGTAATAAAGAGATTGGGGTTTTTATTGGAATTATTGAAAATAGAAAATCCAATTATAGAAAAACTACAAAAAATAAAAACAGCATCTTATGTTGTGCTCGACACAGAACTGCCTAAAGAAGGAAAAAGAAATGCTCGTTGGAGTGTACAAAAAAACATAGATACTGATACCATACTAAATGCCATAAATACATGATAAAGCCATCCGAAATACAGCAAAAGGCAAGAAATGCCGAAGTGCGTGACCAACAAATTGAAAAAGATTATGTGCTTTCCTAGATATTGAAAGGAATTGCTCAGCACAAATCATTATCAAAATTAATCGTGTTTAAAGGCGGAACTGTTTTAAAGAAAATATATTTTGAAGACTACCGTTTTTCCGAAGACCTAGATTTTACATTGCTGGATAATTATACAACCAATGAACTCATATTTTCTTTATTCAGAGAAACATTTGCATATGTGAAAGAAGAAGCAAACATTCCTTTGGATATTATTGATAATAATGAGCATGAAGATGGCGGAATCAATTTTTACATCAGCTATGTAGGTCCACTCGGCGGACAAGGAAACAACAAAAGTGTAAAGGTAGATATATCCAGAAGTGAACAATTGGTTTTTGCGCCAATAATGAAAAGTGCGTTCATTAGTTATTCTGATATGGAGGACCATCAATTATTGTGTTATCCGCTTGAAGAAGTATTGGTTGAAAAAATGCGTTCTGTAATGCAAAGGATGCAGGCGCGAGACTATTATGACATTTGGTATTTACTGGAACAACACGGAATGGATATTGATTTTTACAACGCGGAGTTCAAAACAAAGTGCAGCAGCAAAAATATAAATGCGGTTGATTTTCACAAAAAGATGGCCGAAAGAATCCCTCAATATAAAGCACGATGGAAAAATTCTTTACAGGACCAAATAAAAGAATTGCCAGATTTTGAACAAGTAGAAAGGGAAGTACAAAGACAGGTAAAGAAATTGAAGTTTTAAAACATTTCCCAAAAACAAAAAACCCTCACAACTCACGCTGCAAGGGTTTCTGTAAAATAAAAACCGCTGTAGGGGAAGGGTTCGAACCTTCACGAGGTAGTTAGCCATAACCCAAATGATTTATCTTTTATAAACCATTTGGGTCGAGTTTATCCTTTTTTCCTCACCCCCGAGACAAGAGGGCATGTCTGCCAAAAATTTCATCACCCCACATTTTTTCCGATATTTACAATATCGTTTTTAGAACTTCTAATGATTAAAACTAATTAATTTGACCTTGAATTGAAAATAATTCAATAAAAATTTTGAAATTATAGAAATAATACAAATATTTGTACTAATTATTAAAAATAAATCAAAATCATAAAAAAAATGGCTGCTAAATTAAATCTTGACAAATTAGATTTGCAAATCATTGAAGCAATGATGGAAAACGCCGAAATCTCTTATGCAGAGTTGGGCAAAAAACTATTCGTTAGTGGTGGTACCATTCATGTTAGAATAAAAAAACTACACGAATTCAATATTGTAAAAGGTACCCGCTTAAACGTTGATCTCAAATTACTCGGCTACGATATTACAGCTTTTGTTGGTATTTACCTAGAGAAAAGTTCTCTTTATGATAATGTTGCTAAAGAACTAATGCGCATTCCCGAAATCATCCGCCTCAATTACATTACCGGCAATTACAGCATGTTTTTAGAAATTGTTTGTAAAGACATTACCCAACTTCGTTATGTACTGCACGACGAACTTCAAAAAATTAAAGGGATAGAAAGAACTGAAACATTTATCTCTTTGGAAGAAGGGTTCTCTAGAAATGTTCCTGTTGCACCAAAGTCTTAATTAATCTTTGCTGTTTTTATTTCACGGTTCTACCCTTCCAATTGTACGTTCCAAATTTGCCGAGAAATCCGGCAGATACCGTATATACAATATGGAATGGCTGAAATATTGGGAAAAGCCAAAGTAAATTTCTTTCTCCAAAAAACTTTGCTACCGGATAAAGAAATATCAACTCTACACTTGTTTTTAAAAACATAAAACCAACAATATATTTTATTGTATTTTCTGAAGATTGTATTATTGTTAAACCAATCATTATAAACAAACCTACGTTTAAAAAATAAACCAACATCAGTACCGGCAACATTCTTTTGTCTTCGTATTTATCTGCTTTACTTGCCCAGCGTATGCGTTGATTAAAAAAGTCTTTTATCGTTTTTGCAGGTGTTGTTTTTACAATTGTACCTGCTGATTTCAAGTACACAATTTCATCTGAATATTTTTTTGCTATCTTATGCATCAGCAATAAATCATCACCACTAGCAATATGATCAATCCCTGAAAATCCACCTACTTCTTCAAATACAGATTTTGTGTATGCCAAATTAGCCCCATTACACATTCCGTGAAATTTCGATTGTACCGAAGCGCCTGTAATTCCTTGCAAACACATAAAATCCAACGATTGAAATATTTCAATAAATCGATTGCGGTAATTTATTTGTACAGGCATTACAATCATTTTAGGCTGATTCACTTCGTAGCAATTCACAATTTCTTGCAACCAATTTTCACCCATTATACAATCTGCATCTGTAGTAATGATAAGCGTTCCGCATGATGATTTTATTCCAGTTTCAATCGCCTTTTTTTTATACGCGTTGATTTTTTTTTCGTCTAGATAATCGGACAATGCAATCAACTTTATATTTGAGTCTACATGTTTTTTTACGATTTCTGCAGTTCGATCTGTTGAACAATCATCTATGATAATTAATTCAAAACAGGATTTCGGATAAGTTTGTAATTGAATAGAGTGTATAAGATTTGAAATGTTAGCTTCTTCATTTCTTGCAGGAACTATAATGGATAAAAACGTGTTTTGATGATTAATTGCAGATGTTGAATATCGAATTGACCCCCACCCTTTTCTATAAAAAAAAAGTAAACAACAATAGCCAACTAGAAGCAACCCGCATAAAAAATAAAAAAATCCTAACATAAATTAATTATAACAATATTTTTTTCTAATCAAAACAAATTGATGGTTGCTTTACAAAAATAATTATTTACCAATGAATCTATTAACTAACTTTATTAAACACCAATGTAATCATTAATGAAAAGATTTTTTTTCTGTTTTGTTTGCTGTTTCTTTTTTTATGCTGCTGGATTTACACAGATTAAAACTGAGCCTTTTATCAAATTAACTGACCCGCTTAACGAAGTGAATTCGGTGTATTCTGCACAAAAATTTATTATTGGAAGTACTTGCAAAACATGTACAATAAACATCAATGATATAAATGTGAAAGTCTTTCCAACTGGGGCTTTTGTATATGAATTAGCGCTTCCTGAAGGAGAATCTAGTTATATGATTTCCGCCAAAACAACTGCTGGAAAAACCATTTCAAAAACAGTTAAGTTTAATTATACTATTTCAAAAGAAGAGCAACCCACAGAAAATATAAACATTGATCGTATTCAAACATTACCTGATGGTAATTTAATCTTAAAGCCCGGAGATGCCATTTCTTTTAGGGTTAAAGCAAAATCAGGTTGCACCATTACTACTTTCGGCAACACCCGATTGTTTGAAATACCAGACTCTGTTTGTAAAGGAATGATTGGCATTTATCAAGGAAAATATATTATTCAACCATCAGATACATTTATCAATAAAAAGTTTTCTATTATTCTCACTGCTCAAGATGGCACCACAATCGTTAAAGAAACAAACGCTAATTTTTCTGTATTAACCAGTGCAATGTCTGATGTGTATATCACCAAAGGCAGGTTGGCTCATCTAGAATATGGTTTGGGCGAAGACAGATTAGGTGGAGCTAAAATTGGATATATAGACAGCTTGATTCCTCTAAAAATTATTGGAAAGGTAGGGTCTCATTTTAAAGTTAGACTGGCTACTTCACGAACCGCATACATCCCAGATGAATTGGTAAACCCATTGCCAGTAGGTACTTTCACGCCTTCTTCATTAACTGGCAAAATAAAAGTTTTTAATGATTCTGTTTTTGATGTAGTACAAATTCAATTATTTTCGAAACTAGCCTATCAAAGTTTTCACCTTACCGACCCTTCAAAAATTGTTGTAGATATTTTTGGCGCAACCAGCAATACCAACTGGATTGATCAATTATCAAACCTAAAGGAAGTTAAAAAAGTAAACTATGAACAAGTTTCTGATGATATTTTCAGGGTGTATATTAGTTTAAACCATCAACAACATTGGGGGCATCAAATTTATTACAATGGCAATAATTTAATTGTAAAAATTAAGCCACAACCTAAATCATTATTATTAAAAGATCTTACCATTGCTATTGATGCTGGACATGGAGGTACGAATACAGGGGCCGTTGGACCAACAGGAGTTGCTGAAAAAGAAATCACTTTACCTATTGCTTTAAAATTGCAAGCACTTCTTGAAAAAGAAGGAGCGAAAGTAATTATGACTAGAACAACTGAAATGTTTTTTGACAATAAAGAAAGAATTTTATTCTACAGAGATAGCACGCCAGACTTATTACTTAGCATTCATTTAAATTCATCCGCCGACCCAATCCATATTTCAGGTACAAGTACGTTTTACCGTTATGATGGCTTTAAAAACTTAAGCAACGCCATTCAAAAAAGAATGCTTGAATTGGGATTGAAAGATTGTGGCAATAATGGCTCTTTTAATTTCATGCTTAACAGCCCAATTGAATATCCCAATGCTTTAATTGAAACCGTATACCTCAGTAATCCTGAAGAGGAAATGAAAATCCTTGACCAAGCCTTTCAACAAAAATTAGCTGAAAAGATTGTTTTGGGGGTAAAAGATTTTTTGAGAGGTTGTCAGTAGAGGTTTGAGAGGTTTGAGAGGTTTAAGAGGTTTGTGAGGTTTGAGAGGTTTGAGAGGTTTGAGAGGTTTAAGAGGTTTGTGAGGTTTGGAAAGTTTAGTTCAAAAGGTTGGAAGAATATTCAAATTATTTACTAATTCTGCTTATAAAAAAACTTCGTGTCTTCGCGCCTTCGTGACTTCGTGTTAAAAAACTTTGTGTTTCAATTCTTTTCATTGGCGCCGGTTTCCAAACCTCATTGGCGCCAGTTTCCAAACCGGTGTCTAAAAGATGTTTCAGTCTCCTACTGAAATTTTAGCGGTTCAAAAGGTTGGAAGTATTTTCCATTTATTAGAAACTTTGTTATAAAAAACTTCGTGTCTTTGCGCCTTCGTGACTTCGTGTCAAAAAAAATGCTGTAAGCATTTCTTCTTCGTGTTTCAATCCCTTCGCGCCTTAACTTCAAAAAAAATCCCGACTGCCTTTGACAATCGGGATTTATTTATTTTCTATGAGTTGAATTATTCTTTTATGAATTTTTTCGTAACCATAACGTTCGAATTTCTATCCATCACTTTTACCAAATAAATTCCTTTGTACAGCTTAGATACATTTAATTGATTGTTTGTCGAATTTGCTTTTTGATTGATTACCTGACGACCATTGATGTCAAATAAACGTATTTCAGATGCACCTTTAAATCTAGCCAAATCGATATTTAATAAACGTTGTGCTGGGTTTGGATAAATGTCTACATCATTAGTGTTTAAACTTATGTTTTCTGCTTTTGTAGCAGTACCTAAAGTAACTTTTAATGTATAACAATTAGTTGCATCAAACGTAGTGTTTGGCGCATAAACACGCGCATAATAAACACCTGGAGTTGCCGTATAATTAATGGTTTCGCTCGTAGTTCCTGTATTTGCAGCAGTTACCAATACAGTACCTGCACTATTTACTAAACGAAGGTTATAATTTATTGGTAACGTTGTAAGTGTTAGCGTTATAGTACCTGCAGTTGTAATAGTGAATTTGTAATGATCTACATCATTTGCTGCTTCTATTTGTCCAGTAATATTGGTATTAAAAGGAATTACTGCAGCGCCTGTTGTTGCATTGTTGGTGCTGGTGTCTTTGCTACTTTGACAGCTTGTTACTGTAGTTGCTGTTGCTTTTATAGTATAACAAGTGGCACTAAACGCTCCAGAAAAACCAAAGACTTTAATATAGTATGTTCCTGCAGCTTGATTGGTTAATGAAACTGTTTCTGTTGAAGAGGTAGTAACAGCAGATCCAACAGTACCCCCCGTACTGTTTAAAATAGTAAGGTCATAATCAACACCAGCTGGACCTACAAGATTATAAACGATGTTGCTTACAGCTGTTGTGGTTATTTTGAAATAATCAATATCAGTTGCAGAACTAATAGCTGCGGTATTGGTTACACCTGATGTAATCGCTGCTGCTGTTGCTGTTGTTTCATTTGGTTCAAATGCTGCATCACAAGCTGACGCTGATGTAAATTGTGCAGATGCAAAACCACTAGCACCATTTACGCCACAATTTGTACTCACTCTATAATCATAAAGGCTGCTCGCTGTTAATCCACTTACAGCAACTGAAGTTGATGCTGTTGAAGCCGTAACGCTTATCCATGTTGTACTTGTACTTAATTTATAATCAACTGCATAAGTTGAAGCACCTGTAACAGCTATCCAATTTAATGTTGCACTTGTTGATGAAATTGATGTTGCTGTTAATCCTGTTGGCGCATTACACACAAATGGAGCTGCAGAGGTAAATTGAGCTGATGCAAATCCACTTGCACCATTTACACCACAATTTGTACTTACTCTATAATCGTAAAGACTGCTCGCTGTTAATCCACTTACTGCAACTGAAGTTGTTGCTGTAGAAGCGGTAACACTAATCCATGTTGCGCTAGAATTTAATTTATAATCTACTGCATAAGTTGAAGCGCCTGTAACAGCAGCCCAATTTAATGTTGCACTAGTGGTAGTGATTGAAGTTGCGCTTAATCCAGTTGGTGCATTACACACAAATGGAGCTGTAGTTGTAAAATTAGCTGTTACATAATTTCCACTTCCTGCTGAACATGTTGCTCTAACTCTCCAGTTGTATGATGTTCCTTGTGTAAGACCGGTTAAATTAGCGGTAGTTGTAGTTTGTGCAGTTGATAAACTTGTCCAAGTAGTTGCCGTATTCAATTTATAATCTACTGCATAACTTAACGCATTTGTAACCGCAGTCCAATTTAAAGTAGCCACATTATCTCCAATTGCAGTGGTGGTTAATCCTGTTGGATCGCCACATGCAGCAGCACCAGTGATGGTGAAATTAGCATTACTGATGTCAAAGAAAATATTTCCTACTGCTTCTACTTTTATTCTTGCAGTGGTAGTTGGTGTATTTGGAATTACCAAAGCTTCCGTACCATCATTAGGTGTACTCGCAGCTAATACAGTAGGGAAAGTTTGACCACCATCTGTGCTCAATGAAATTTTTACATTGGCGCAACTTACTGGTGCAGCTGTTGTGCTTGCAACACTCCAAGTAATGGTTTGTGTTGATCCTCCTGCGTAAGACACAGCAGTATTTGGAGCTGATACCGCAAATGGACCAGAAGCCGAACTAACAGTTACCACCATGTCTGTAAATTGTGTTTGTCCTACTTTTACTGGTGATGTTGAAACGTATGGCGCATTGTCTCTAACAGTTAATCTGAAATTTAATGTTCTTGCAACTGAACTTAATGCTTCAATGGTTGTTCCAGCATCTCCACCTGTTAATGGACCCGTAGTTAAGCCCCCTGCTAATATTGTTGATAATTGAGGGAAATATCTTATTGGAGAAGCCGTTGGTCTAAATGAAATCCAGTTTGGTCCTGTTGCTTTTGTAGCACTCGCTACACTACTTGCTCCTGTTTGCGATGATGAAGCATTATCATTTTGCTCCCAGCAATAAGTTAATGCGTCACCATTAGCATCTGTTGCAGATCCTGTAAGTGCAAATGGCGTACTTTTTGGAATGGTATAATTGCTAACAGTAGCAACCACTGGAGTTGCATTTGTTGATGCTATACTTGTTGTAACGGGACAAGTTTTTGTGGCCAAGTTCGCTTGAATTTGAGCAATTGAAGCTTGATGATATATATCTAAAGAGTGATTAGCCACATCCTGACTAGTAATCCCTGCGTAACCCATAATGGTGATACCAGAACCAACTTCTTTATTAACACCAGTTCCTTCATTACTCATAGAAAATGTATGATTAGCACCAAGCTGATGTCCTACTTCATGAACCACATAATCAATATCAAAATTATCCCCTTGTGGAATTCCATCAGCAGGTGATGTAATGCCGCTACCTTTAGAACCATTTGTACAAACACAACCTATACAACCCGCGTTTCCACCACCTCCAGTAGAACCAAACATATGTCCTATATCGTAATTCGCTTCACCAATTACAGAAGTAAGCGTAGACTGAAGTGAAGCATTCCAACTAGATAAAGTTGTGCTGTAAGGGTCAGTAGATGCAGTATAATAAATAACAGATGTAGTATTCGAAATCAAATTTAAATGTAGCGCCAAATCTTTTTCATACACCCCATTACAACGAGTAAGTGTAGCATTAAATGCTGCCAATACAAGTGACACTTGAGAAGCACTGGTAGCTCCGAAATAATTTGAGTACTCTGCATTACAAGATTGTGCCAAACGCATGGTTTTTAAATCAGCGCCTGATCTTGCAGTGATGTTCGAATGTTGAACTTGATTATTTAATGATCTAGCCACATTTTCATCTACAGTAGAACAAGTCCATGGCAATGTACCCGCTTTTCTTTGCGACTTAAACACCGCATAAACGCTATGATCTTGTGAATATGCTTCAATAAATTCGTTTTCTTTATCGGTTCTGAAAACCATTGTTTGAATACCTTTCGGAGAAATACTTAATTTAAGCATGGCATATTTATCTGAAACACCTTTACCAGAATAGGCTCTGATTTCAGGGAAACGTGCTTGAAGTGCAGGCTCAAAATTTGATGCCTCAAATACTTCAAACTGCTCCATATTTCCATCTGCATTTGGCAATGAAATGATTGTTGAATGGGCATTTCCCCGATTATCAACGATTGAAAACAATTGCTGTCTTAATGGCTCTATTTCCAAATTATACAACTTAAATGTAGTTGGAAAACTCAATCTAGAAACAGCTTTGTCCGTAACAATATTTTCCTTTGTTAGATGTTGAAACCAATAATTTTTTTGTTGAGCGGTTAGCACATTAATTAAAGCAAAGGATAATAATGTGAAAAGAATTTTCTTCATAATCTTGTTTTAGGTTGTTTTTTAAGACGCTGAAATTATAAAAATTTATCAGACTAAACAAAACAATTTTTCGATATAATGTTTTATTTATATTTAGAGTGGCTTTCTAACGTAGTTATTAAAAAATAATGGCATAATCTAGACCTCTTCTTCCGTTTCAAAATCATCATCAACATCTTCCATTATAAATTCATCTGTTGAATTTCGACCCATTATGTTTAAATCTTTTAAGGTTAGATTGTCTAAACCTGAAGTTTGTTTCCAAATTTCGTTTTCTAATTTTAATACTTGAATCGAAATACCCGTTTTTTCAAAAAATGTATTTTCAAAATGAGATACACGTTCTAATGGAGTAATTTCAATTATTGAAGATAAGTTCGCTTTCGTTATTTCCCCAACAGATTTTTCAATGTCTATTTCATTTTCAATTTTTGAGTCATCATATTTATTGTGCGGTTTTTTATAAAACTTCAATAATAAAAATGGATAATAATCAGAAAATGTTTTTTGAATGTCTTTTAAAATCGTTTTGTCGTTAATCTCGATATGCATATTGATAATTTTTAGAACTCAAAAGCACAAATAATTACAGGTAAAAAACATGACGAAACGCATTGAGATTTATGATACGCTTGAATAAATCCGTTTTTTTCGAAATCTAATTTGCATCATATAAATAGATGCTTATCAACATTTAAATCAGTGCTTCATCAATTTATATTTGTTTTGAATTAATCAATGAAAGGTCGACAGACGAAGATTTTAGACATAACTATTTCAAAAGGTAGTAAACTAAACATCTAAAATAGCAAAATAGAAATTGCTCAATCTGTTAGGACATTTGTTGAATTAATTGAGATAGAAATAGGGATAAATTTTAAAAGATTGAAAACTATTTCACAAGAGTTGGGGGAGGAAGTAACATTCCTCCCTTTTTAATAAAACAGACTAAAATAATCTATACTTTTTTTAATCTTTTTTTAATCAAAAAAAATAAAAATAATAACATACACCACATTC
>Ga0304730_1001348_pt1 | contig 18782 bp, 17 predicted proteins | sample M_130628_MF_Meta_FD_190474 | JGI IMG/M metagenome (GOLD analysis project Ga0304730, IMG submission 190474) | Freshwater microbial communities from Lake Montjoie, Canada to study carbon cycling - M_130628_MF_MetaG (v2) (version 2) | ecosystem: Environmental > Aquatic > Freshwater > Lake | place...
CGTTCGTCATCGTCGACCTCGAGACCACCGGGTCGCGGGCGAACGCCGCGGCGGACGGATACCGGGACGCGATCACCGAGATCGGCGCGGTCAAGGTGCGCGGCGGAAAGGTCATCGGCGAGTTCGCCACCCTGGTCGATCCGCAACGCGATATTCCGCCACAGATCATCGAACTCACCGGGATCACCACGGCGATGGTGCGTAATGCGCCGACGATCGAGGCCGTACTCCCGATGTTCCTTGAGTTCGCCTGTGGCTCAATCCTGGTGGCGCACAACGCCGGATTCGATACCGGCTTCCTCCGTGCCGCGGCACAGCAGTGCGATATCGCCTGGCCTAAACCACCGGTGCTGTGCACGGTGAAACTGGCCCGGCGGGTGTTGACCCGAGAGGAGGCGCCCAGCGTACGACTGTCCGCACTGGCGAAACTGGTGGGCTCCGCCACCACACCCACGCACCGGGCACTCGACGACGCGCGCGCATGCGTCGACGTGCTGCACGCACTGATCGAACGGGTGGGCAACCTGGGCGTGACGACCTTCGGCGATCTGCAGTCCTATCTGCCCAACGTCACCAACGCCCAGCGCAGCAAGCGGGTACTCGCCCACGGACTGCCGCGCAAACCCGGGGTCTATCTCTTCCGCGGACCGTCCGCCGAAGTCCTCTACGTGGGTACCGCAACCGATCTTCGGCGGCGGGTCGGCCACTACTTCACCGGCGCCGATCCCCGGAACCGGATCAGGGAAATGGTCGGCCTGGCCGAAAGCGTCGAGCATATCGAGTGCGCCCACCCACTGGAAGCAGGCGTTCGCGAGTTGCGCCTGCTCGCAGCACATGCGCCGCCCTACAACCGGCGTTCCCGCTTCCCCCACCGATGGTGGTGGGTGGTGCTCACCGACGAGGCCTTCCCGCGGCTGTCCGTGGTGCGCGCGCCACGCCACGACCGCGCACTCGGGCCGTTCCGGTCCCGGGCGGACGCCGTCGACGTGGCCGGGCTGATCGCGCGGTTCACCGGTGTGCGAACCTGCGCCACCCGAATCGGACGCAGCGGCATGCACGGTCCGAGTTGCCCGGAGCGGGAGGTCGCCCCGTGCCCGGCCGGCCGGTCAATGGCGGCCGAGCAGTACGCGGCCGCACCCCGGCGGGCGGCGGAGTTGATCGACGGGGCAGACAACACCGCACTGGGCGCCGCGGTGGACCGGATCCGGCTGCTGGCCGAGCAGTCCAGCTTTGAAAGCGCCGCACGACTACGCGACCTGACCGCCGACACCGTGGAGATGCTGTGGCGCGGACAGCGGTTGCGCTCCCTGGCCGGGGTCGGCGAACTGGTCGCCGCCGCACCCGACGGCGCCGGCGGGTGGCATCTGACGGTGCTCAGACACGGACAGCTGGCCGCCGCGGGATGCGCTCGCCGCGGTGTGCCGCCGATGCCGGTGGTCGACGCCCTGCGCAGCGGTGCCCAGGTGGTGCTGCCGCAACCGGCACCACTGGGCGGCGCCCTGGTCGAGGAGACCGCACTGGTGGCCCGCTGGCTTGCCCGGCCCGGAATCCGGATCGTCTGTGCCACAGAGGGTTTCGCGTCGCCACTGCATTCGGCGGGCGGATGGCTCGAGTGGGCGGTTGCGGCACGCTCGGCGCGCCACGCAGCCTCAGAGTTGCTGCGAGAAACCGATCCAACGCGTGAGCAACTCGCGCGCCGCGCCGGAGTCGATCGCCTCGGCGGCGCGACGCAACCCGTCCTCCCACGCGGGCAGCCATTCGGCATCGCTGGATAGCCCGGCGTGGGCGACCATCGCCCCTGCCGCATTGAGCACGACCGCGTCCCGCACCGCCCCGGCGGCACCGTCGAAGACCCTGCGCGCCTGCGCCGCATTGAATTCCGCGTCGCCACCGACGAGTTCGGTCGCCTGCGCCCGGGGTAATCCGAATCCCAGCGGGTCGAAGGTGAGCTTGTCGATGGTGCCGGCCTGTACCCGCCAGATGGTGCTGGTGGTTGTGGTGGTCAGTTCGTCGAGCCCGTCGTCGCCGTGCACCACCAGCACACTGGACCGCCGGGCGGCGAAGACGCCGGCCATCACCTCGGCAGAGTCTGCGAATGCGCAACCGATCAGTCCGGCTCGCGGACGTGCCGGATTGGTAAGCGGCCCAAGCAGATTGAAGACCGTCGGCACGCCAATCTCCCGCCGCGCCGGGCCCGCGTGCCGATACGAGGGATGAAACACCGGGGCGAAGCAGAACCCGATCCCCACCTCGGCCACACAGCGAGCCACCTCCTCGGGACCCAGGTCGATCCGGACCCCGAGCGCCTCGAGCATGTCAGCCCCACCGCTCGCCGACGATGCCGCCCGGTTGCCGTGTTTGACCACCGGCACGCCCGCGGCTGCCACCACGATCGCGGCCATCGTCGAGATGTTCACGGTATTGGCGCCATCGCCGCCGGTGCCCACGATGTCAACGGTCTCGGTGCCGATGACATCGGTCGGCACCCGGCGGGCGTGAAGCAGCATCGTGTCGGCCAACTCGCGGACCTCGGCGGCAGTCGGGCTCTTCATTGTCATCGACACGCCGAAGGCGGCGATCTGCGCTGGCGTCGCATCGCCGGCCATGATCTGGTCCATCACCCACCCGGCCTGTCCCGGCTCGAGTTCGAAACCACTGGTCAACCTACCCAGGACCTGCGGCCACGTGGCAGCAGGCGACTCCGGGCCGGGCCCATCGGATGGCAATGTCACCGGCCGATCGTCGCACGTCCCGGACCCGTCACCAAGGCCCGGGAAAACAGTTTGTGACCAATTCAGCCCCTGGCTGTACCTGGCCAACTACAAAGCGTCATACTTCTCGTGTGACGAGCGCTGTAGGCACTTCCGGAACCGCGATCACGTCCCGCGTGCATTCGCTGAACAGGCCGAACATGGTCAGTGTCGGGACCATCGTGTGGCTCTCCAGCGAGCTGATGTTCTTCGCCGGACTGTTCGCGATGTACTTCACCGCACGCGCCCAATCGGGTGGCGTCTGGCCACCGCCGCCCACCGAATTGAATCTCTTTCAGGCAGTGCCCGTCACCCTGGTGCTGATCGCGTCGTCGTTCACCTGTCAGATGGGCGTCTTCGCGGCCGAACGCGGCGACGTCTTCGGCCTGCGTCGGTGGTACGCCGCCACATTCCTGATGGGACTGTTCTTCGTCCTCGGGCAGGCCTACGAGTACTACCACCTCATCACGCACGGAACCACGATCTCCAGCAGTGCCTACGGCAGCGTCTTCTACCTGGCGACCGGCTTCCACGGCCTGCATGTGGTCGGCGGTTTGGTCGCCTTCGTCCTGCTCCTGCTGCGGACCACGATGACCAAGTTCACCCCGGCCCAGGCGACCGCGGCCATCGTGGTGTCCTACTACTGGCACTTCGTCGACATCGTCTGGGTGGCCCTGTTCGCGACGATTTACTTCATCCGATGAAGCGCATAGATCCGATGAAACCCATGAATCCGATGAAACCCATGAATCCGATGAAAAGGGGTTCGATGCTCACGTTTGGATCCCGCAGGAGCGCCAAGGCGCGTCGGCGGCTGCGGCGGCGGCTGACCGCGGCGGTCCTGCTGGTGTTTGGTCTGAGTCTGGCCGGCGTGCTGGCCGCCACCTTGACGCCCACCCCGCAGGTGGCCGTCGCCGACCAGTCCCAGTCGGCACTGCTGCGTACCGGGCAGCAGTTGTACGAGACGGCGTGCATCACCTGCCATGGCGCCAACCTGCAGGGCATCAACAGCCGCGGGCCCAGCCTGATCGGTGTCGGTGAGGCTGCCGTCTACTTCCAGGTCGGCAGTGGACGCATGCCGATGATGCGTAACGAGGCACAGGCCATGCGAAAGGCACCCATCTTCGACGAACCCCAGGTGGACGCAATCGGCGCCTACGTCCAGAGCATGGGTGGTGGGCCGCTAACCCCGCGTGACGCCAACGGCCAGATCGCCGATCACTCACTGATCGGCTCCGACCTGGCCCGCGGCGGCGATCTCTTCCGGCTCAACTGCGCGTCCTGCCACAACTTCACCGGCCGCGGCGGCGCGCTGTCGTCGGGCAAGTACGCCCCCATGCTGGATCCCGCCACACCCGCACAGATCTACACCGCGATGGTGACCGGGCCGCAAAACATGCCGAAGTTCTCCGAACGCCAGCTCACGCCGGAGGAAAAGAAGGACATCATCGCCTACGTCCGGTCGTCCAGCGAAACGCTCAATCCGGGCGGTTACGGTCTCGGCGGATTCGGGCCGGCGCCGGAGGGCATGGCGATCTTCATCATCGGAATCGTGGCCGCCGTCGCGGCCGCGCTGTGGGTTGGGGCACGGTCGTGAGCGACTACACCGGCGACAAACCGACCGACGACCAGTTAGCGTCGATGTCCACCGAGGACCTGGTCCGCCTCGGCGGCAAGATGGACGGTGTCGACACCGTCCTCAAGGAGCCACGCTGGCCGGTCGAGGGCACCCGCGCGGAGAAACGCTCCGAGCGAACGGTGGCAATCTGGCTGCTGCTGGGCGGCATCTTGGGCTTTGCCCTCCTGCTGGCCTTCCTGTTCTGGCCGTGGGAGTACAAACCCAACGGCGTCGAGGGCAACTTCCTCTACACCATGGCCACCCCGGTGTACGGCCTGACGTTCGGATTGTCGATCCTGGCCATCGGGATCGGCGCGGTGCTCTATCAAAAGAAGTTCATGCCCGAGGAGATCTCCATCCAGGATCGCCATGACGGGCAGTCCTCCGAACTGGATCGCAGGACCGCGGCGGCCAATCTGATCGACGCGTTCGAGGGGTCAACGGTCAAGCGCCGCAAGCTGATCGGGCTGTCGCTGGGTATCGGGTTGGGTGCATTCGGGGTCGGAACACTGGTGGCCGCGGTTGGCGGGATCATCAAGAACCCGTGGAAACCGGTCGTGCCCACCGCCGACGGCCTCAAGGCGGTGCTGTGGACCTCGGACTGGACGCCGCGATTCAAGGGCGAGACGATCTTCCTGGCCAAATCCACCGGCAGGCCGGGGGAATCACCGCTGGTGAAGATTCGTCCCGAGGATATCGACGCGGGCGGCATGGCGACGGTGTTTCCGTGGCGGGAGTCCGACGGCGACGGAACCACGGTGGAGTCGCACGAGATCCTCGGCCATATCGCCATGGGTGTGCGCAACCCGGTCATGCTGATTCGCATCAAACCCGTCGACATGGCCCGGGTGGTCAAGCGTCAGGGCCAGGAGAGCTTCAACTTTGGTGAACTGTTCGCCTACACCAAGGTCTGCTCGCACCTGGGCTGCCCGTCCTCGCTGTACGAGCAGCAGACCTACCGAATCCTGTGCCCGTGCCACCAGTCGCAGTTCGACGCACTGCACTTCGCACGACCGATTTTCGGTCCGGCTGCGCGCGCTTTGGCGCAGCTACCGATTACTATCGACAAAGACGGATACCTCGTCGCCAACGGCGATTTCATCGAACCAGTCGGACCGGCATTTTGGGAGCGCAGATCATGAGCACTAGCGTTGCGGAACGTATCGACAAAGTCGCCGACAATGTCGATTCTCGCTACCACCCGTCGGGTGCGCTTCGGCGGCAACTCAACAAAGTCTTCCCCACGCACTGGTCGTTCCTGCTGGGCGAGATCGCGATGTACAGCTTCATCATTCTGCTGCTCACCGGCGTCTATCTGACACTGTTCTTCGACCCGTCGATGGCCGAGGTCACCTACAACGGCGTCTACCAGCCGCTGCGCGGCATTCAGATGTCGCGGGCCTACGAGACCGCCCTGAACATCAGCTTCGAGATCCGCGGCGGGCTGTTCGTTCGGCAGGTTCACCACTGGGCGGCGTTGCTGTTCGCCGCGTCGATCATGGTGCACCTGGCCCGCATCTTCTTCACCGGCGCCTTCCGGCGCCCCCGCGAGGCAAACTGGGTGATCGGCTCGCTGCTGCTCATTCTGGCGATGTTCGAGGGCTTCTTTGGATACTCACTGCCGGACGACCTGCTCTCGGGCACTGGCATCCGCGCCGCCCTGTCGTCGATCTCCCTGGGAATTCCGGTCGTGGGCACCTGGATGCACTGGGCGATCTTCGGCGGCGACTTCCCCGGCAACATCATCATGCCCCGGCTATACGCGGTGCACATCCTGCTGTTCCCCGGGATCATGCTCGGCCTGATCGGCGTGCACCTGGCGCTGGTGTGGTTCCAGAAACACACCCAGTTCCCCGGGCCGGGCCGCACCGAGACCAACGTCGTCGGCGTACGGGTGATGCCGGTGTTCGCCGTGAAGTCCGGCGCCTTCTTCGCGATGGTCGTCGGCATCCTCGGCCTGATGGGTGGTCTGCTTCAGATCAACCCGATCTGGGTCCTGGGTCCCTACAAGCCGTCGCAGGTGTCGGCCGGCTCCCAGCCTGACTTCTACATGATGTGGACCGACGGACTCATCCGCCTGTTCCCGCCCTGGGAGATCTACATCGGAAACCACACCGTCCCGGCCGCCGTGTGGGTGGCGGTGCTCATGGGCGTGATCTTCCTGCTGCTGATCATCTATCCGTTCCTGGAAGCCCACTTCAGCGGCGACAAGGCGCACCACAACCTGCTGCAGCGTCCCCGTGACGCTCCGGTTCGCACCGGGATCGGCGCCATGGCAATCGCGTTCTACATGGTGCTGACGTTCAGCGCGATGAACGACATCATCGCCTACACGTTCCACGTCTCGCTGAATGCGACGACCTGGATCGGTCGGATCGGCATGCTGGTGTTGCCGCCGCTGGTGTTCTTCATCACCTACCGGTGGGCCGTCTCACTACAGCGCAGTGACCGCGACGTGCTCGCCCACGGCATCGAGACCGGCATCCTCAAGCGGCTCCCGCACGGTGCCTATATCGAGCTGCACCAGCCCCTCGGACCGGTCGATGACCACGGCCACCCGATTGCGCTGGAGTACCAGGGCGCTGCGCTGCCGAAGCGGATGAACAAACTCGGTTCCGGTGGTCAGCCGGGTCGCGGTAGCTTCCTGACTGCCGATCCGGTGGCTCAGGACGCGGCACTCAACGAGGCCGCGCACACCACCGAACAACGGGCACTGACCGCGCTGAAGGAATACCAGGACCACAGATACAACGGAAATGGCAACGGTTCCAACGGCAACGGCTACACCGGAAACGGATCGAACGGGAACGGATCCAACGGGCATCACTAGGTCCCCCACGAACAGTTCCTGACGCAGCAGAAAATCCCCAGCCGCCTCGGATCGGCTGGGGATTTCTGCGCGTCTGTCAGGCAGCGTGTCTGTCAGGCAGCGTGTCTGTCAGGCAGCGGTGTCAGGCGAGCGCGTCAGCCTCGACCTCGTCGACGGTGTCGGCAAGCCTGCGTTGGAACGCCACCAGAATTGCCGGCATCGCCGCGGTGATCACGGCGGCCGTTCCCAGCGCCGCCCAGGCGGCGGTATCGCTGTCATTGGCGAGCAGATAGGTCGCGGTGGCCACCGCAATCAGGGCGAGACCCATGGCGCCCAACAGCGACGCCGTGCCGCGCAGCAGGAGCCGGTCCACGACGGTGACGGGAACCCGCGGCACCGCCGTCGGAACCTCAAGTTTGCGGGCATAGGGATCCACCGCGGTCCCGAACACCCGCAGCTTCTCGGTCGGGGCCTCAGTCGGCCGCACCGGTGCATCGGGTGCTGGCACGTCTGGGGCATTGACGGAATCGGCCAGTGCGGTCCGGCGGGCGCGCAACAGCAATGGGATCGCGCCGACGATGATCAGGGCTGAGACGGCGATGATGGTGTACAGCAGCCACGGTGACTGCTTGTCGGTCCCGCCGACGTGTCCCCGACCCAACTGCACCAGTGCCACTGCCGCGATCACGCTGACGGCCAACAGGACCAGCCAGATCGCCCCGCACACGCCCACCAAGAGCCGGTCCACCGTCTCCGGCGAGCGACCCTGTTCAACGTCGGCAGGATCCGAGGCGATCAACAGCTCGTCTGCGCTGCGTTGTTCTGATTCGATGACAACACCGTCCCGTCGCTCGTGGTGATGGAGCAGTTCAGCCTGCTGACCAGAAACAGACTTGAGGCCTGCACGGAACCGACATCCGACTGCGAAATCGGCGTCACCGTCAACGACCACGGAATGTAGACGTTGCGTTGGGTGCGCCGCCGACCGGACGCGTCCACATACGTCACGGTGATGATGTCGCCGGGCGCCTTGGTACCGCTGACCGAGTAGGTCACCTGACGCGGACCGGCTGGAGCCGTCGTCGTGACCGGCGGCGGGGGCGGCGGCGTGGTCTCCGGCGGCGGCGGGGGCGGCGCCTCGGTCACCACGGGTGGGGCCTCGGGAGTCACCGTCACCGTTTCAGTCGGCGGCGGCGGCGGCGGTTCCGGAGGCGGGGCTTCGCTTGTCGGCGGCGGCGGCGGCGGGGGTGGCGGCGGGGTGATCTCATCCTGCACCGGCGGTTGAGTCGTCGTGGTCGACGGCGAGGCCACATCTCTGGTGCCGGTGCGGGTCACCAGGAGTGAGACCGACACGACCAGTGCGATGGCAGCGATGATGGCCGTGACCCCGACGAACCACGGCCACTTCGGCGGTGCCAGATCGGCCGAAGCCTCGCCCTGGTCATAGCTGTCGTAGTCGTACAACTCGAGATCGGCCGGGATATAGGCAGCGATGGCGTACTGCTCGGACTCCGGTGCGGAGTACGCGCGCGAAAAGCCGGTGTCGGTCAACTCGTCCCGGGACTCCTCGGCCGGCTGACCGCCCGGCTCCGGCGGATTGGGCCCGCTCATCCTTGCCTATCCTCTTTCGACGGCGACCGGGAGAACACTACCCAAAGGTGGGTGCCGCTGTGGCGCAGCACACCGTGTGCAGGGCCGGAAACCGCCCGAATTGTGATCTTCGGCGGCGAGATGCTCAGTGCTTCTCGGGCCCGGTGTAGTACTCGAACACCAGTCCTGACACCGCGGCCAGCACGAAGACGACGCCGGCGAAGATCAGCCACGGCAGCCACAGCGCGGCCCCCACCGCCGCGGTGGAGAACGCCAGCGCGATCAGCAGCGGCCACCAACTGTGCGGCGAAAAGAACCCCAACTCGCCTGCACCATCGGCGATATCGGCTTCGCCGTAGTCCTCCGGGCGGGTGTCGAGACGGCGCGCCACGAAGCGAAAGAACGTTCCGATGATCAGCGACAGGCCCGCGGTCAGGACCAGGGCGGTGGTGCCGGCCCACTCGATCCCGCCGTAGGCGAATATCGCCGTCAACACCCCGTAGACGACGGCGGCAAGAACGAAGAACCCGGTCAGGATCTCGAACAGCCTGGCTTCGATACGCATTGGCAGATTCTCCGCTTCTACTTGACTGCCTGCGAGTCGCTCGCCTGCGCAGCGACCTGCGGCGGCGGGGTCACCTGTTCACCGCGGCGGGTATCGAACGGATGCGTGCTGGTCGCCAAGGGCGCCTGATTGATCGCTTTGAGCGCCTCGGCGTTGCTCTTCCCTGCCGCCCGCGCCTGCAGATAGGTCTTGAAGTCCGCGGCCGACACCACCCGCAACTCGAAGTTCATCATCGAGTGGTAGGTGCCGCACATCTCCGCACAGCGCCCGACAAAAGCCCCGGTCTTGTTGATCTCCGAGACCTGCCAGATATGCACGGAATGGTTGGCCTCAGGATTCGGGAACACATCCCGCTTGAACAGAAACTCCGGGATCCAGAACGAGTGGATCACGTCGGCCGAGGCCTGCTGAAACTCAATCCGTTTGTCGACCGGCAAAACCAGGATCGGAATCTCGTCGCTGGTGCCCACCGTCTCGACCTTGTCGAAGTTCAGATAGCTACGGTCCTCGGGATTCATCCCGCGCACCGCGCCGACCTTCTCCTCACCGTGGGAGTCCTCGCCCTCGGGCTTGGACACCATCGCGGCCTTGCGGGCCGGGTCGGCTCCGTCCCAGTTGAAGGATCCGTCGGCGTAGGCGATCTTCTGATAGCCGAACTTCCAGTTCCACTGGAAGGCCGTGATATCGACGACGACCTCGGGGTTGGCTTCTGTGTGCAGCACCCGATTTTGGACCGCCACGGTGAAGTAAAACAGCACCGAGATGATGATGAAGGGGACCACGGTCAGCACGAGTTCCAGCGGCATGTTGTAGCCGAACTGACGAGGCAGTTCGCTCTGACCCTTCTTCCGCCGGTGAAAACCCGCGGTCCAGAACATCAGGCCCCACACCATGACGCCGACGACGAGGGCGGCGATCACCGACCAGAGCCACAGGTTGCGCATCGCGTGGCTTTCCGGCGTGATGCCGTTGGGCCACCCGAGACCCATCGCGTGCTGCCAACTGCAACCGTTGAGGGCCATCGCCAGCGCCGCAAACATGGCCGTGATCGCCACGGTTCGACGTCGGCGCGAGCAGGTCGGAGTAAGGCTGAGCCCGCGTGGTGTCACCTTGGCACCTCCTGTGTCACAAGCTGGACCGATGGTCTCTGAAGACCCGGTGTCCGGCACCGGACGGAGTCTCCCGGAAACGCATCTCCATCCGAATACTACGCAGCGTAGACCACCGATCAATAGCTAGCCGACACACCTGCCCAATCCGTAGGTGACGAGTTCGGGACCACCGCGGGGTTCGGGCATACTAGGCCGGGTGTGTGGACTGCTTGCGCTGGTAGGAGGTGCGGCAGGCACCGTCACCACCGGGACCGTCGACGTCGTCGGCGGCGCCTCGCACCTGATGCGGCACCGCGGTCCCGACGAGCCCGGCACCTGGGCGGATGACCGGGTCGTCCTGGGCTTCAACCGGCTGTCAATCATCGACATCGCACACAGCCACCAGCCACTGCGCTGGGGTCCGCCGGAAAGCCCCGGCCGCTACGTGCTGGTGTTCAACGGCGAGATTTACAACTACCTGGAACTCCGGGCGCAACTGCGGGCCGAATTCGGCGCGGCCTTCGCCACCGACGGCGACGGTGAGGCCATTATCGCGGCCTTCCACCACTGGGGCACCGAGGCCCTGACCCGGCTGCGCGGTATGTTCGCGTTCGCACTGTGGGACACCGAGCGCGGCGAACTGTTCTGCGCCCGCGATCCATTCGGCATCAAGCCCCTGTTCATGGCGACCGGGCCTGGCGGCACGGTGGTGGGCAGCGAAAAGAAGTGCCTACTCGATCTCGCTGATCTCCTCGACCTCGACCTCGGTATCGACGACCGGGCGCTGCAGCACTACACCGTGCTGCAGTACGTACCCGAACCGGAAACCCTGCATCGCGGGATCCGGCGCCTGGAGTCGGGCAGCTACGCCGTCATCCGCCCCGGGTGTGCGCCCGAGGTCAGTCGCTACTTCCGACCCCGATTCACCGCGGTGCCGTTTCAGGCCGGCAGTGAGCAGGCCCGCTACGACGAGATCACCGCGGTACTGGAGGACTCGGTGGCCAAGCACATGCGCGCCGACGTCACCGTCGGGGCGTTCCTGTCCGGCGGTATCGACTCCACCGCCATCGCCGCACTGGCAATTCGGCACAACCCGCGGCTGATCACTTTCACCACCGGCTTCGAGCGCGAAGGCTTCTCGGAGGTGGATGTGGCTGTCACGTCCGCCGAGGCGATCGGTGCCCGGCACGTGACCAAAGTCGTCAGCCAGTCGGAGTTCGTCGCCGCGCTGCCGGAGATCGTCTGGTACCTCGACGAACCGGTGGCCGACCCGGCGCTGGTGCCGCTGTTCTTCATCGCGCGCGAGGCGCGCAAACACGTCAAGGTGGTGCTCTCCGGCGAGGGCGCAGACGAGCTCTTCGGTGGCTACACCATCTACCGGGAACCGCTGTCGCTCAAGGGATTTGAGTATCTACCCCGCCCCGTGCGAAAGTCTCTTGGCCGAGCCTCGAAGCCGTTACCGGAGGGCATGCGCGGCAAGAGCCTGCTGCATCGCGGCTCACTGACGCTCGAGGAGCGCTACTACGGCAACGCGCGCAGTTTCTCCGACGAGCAACTGCGCACGGTGTTAGCAGACTTCAATCCGGCGTGGACCCACACCGATGTCACCGCGGCGATCTACGCCGAGTCGCGGGGGTGGGATCCGGTGGCCCGCATGCAGCACCTCGACCTGTTCACCTGGTTGCGGGGCGACATCCTGGTCAAGGCCGACAAGATGACGATGGCCAACTCCCTGGAGTTGCGGGTTCCATTCCTGGATCCGGAGGTGTTCGCGGTGGCCTCCCGGCTGCCCTTCGACCAGAAGATCACCCGTGCCACCACCAAGTACGCCCTGCGGCGCGCGCTGGAACCGATCGTGCCGGCGCATGTGCTCAACCGCGCCAAACTCGGCTTCCCGGTGCCGATCCGGCACTGGTTGCGGGCCGGAGAACTGATGGACTGGGCCTACGGCATGATCGACGTCTCCACGGCCGGTCACCTGATCAACCTGCCCGCGGTGCGCGCCATGCTCGACCAACACCGTCTCGGTGGTGCCGACCACAGCCGTCGGCTGTGGACCGTGCTGATCTTCCTACTCTGGTACGCCATCTTCGTCGAACGCAGCATCGTGCCGCAGATCAGCGAACCGCACTACCCCGTGCAGCTTTAGCCGGCGCCCAGGGCCGCGGCGATCTCGGCGGCGGCGTCGGCACCGTAGGCATCGGCCAGGCGGGTCTTTGCGGTGGGCAGGTCCCAGACCCAGTTCTGGGTACCGGTGGTCTCGAGCACCAGCACGGCCACCAGTGAGCCCAACTGCGCTGATCGCTCCAGGTCAAGCCCGGCCTCGCGGCCGGTGAGGAATCCGGCCCGGAAGGCGTCGCCGACACCGGTTGGGTCGACCTGCGCCGTCTCCGGCACCACGCCGACGTGGATGTTGGTGCCGTCGGCGCTGACCAGATCGACACCCTTGGCGCCCAGTGTGGTGACCCGCAGGCCCACCTGGGCGAGCACATCGGCGTCGGTCCAGCCAGTCTTGGACAGCATCAGATCCCACTCGTAGTCATTACTGAAAAGGTAGGTGGCACCGTCGACAAGACGAGTGATCTCCGCGCCGCTCAATCGGGCCAACTGCTGGGAGGGATCTGCGGCGAACGCCAATCCCAGCGTCCGGCATTCGTCGGTGTGGGCAAACATGGTGTCCGGATCATTGGCTCCGATGATCACCAGGTCGGGCTTACCGGCTGCGGCAATCACGTTGGCCAGCTTGATGTTTCGAGCCTGGGACATGGCTCCGGGATAAAACGAGGCGATCTGCGCCATGTCCAGATCGGTGGTGCAGACGAACCGTGCGGTGTGCTGGGTGTCGGAGATCAACACGTGACCGCAATTGACGCCGGCGGCTTCCAGCCACTCGCGGTAGTCGGTGAAGTCGACACCGGCAGCTCCGACGAGCACCGGGTTGCCACCGAGAACACCGATGGCGTAGGCCATGTTTCCCGCGACGCCGCCGCGGTGCACGACGAGGTCGTCGACCAGGAAGCTCAGCGACACCTTCTGCAGATGTTCGGCCAGCAGTTGCTCGGAGAACTTCCCGGGGAACCGCATCAGGTGGTCGGTGGCAATGGATCCGGTCACCGCGATGGTCACGGAGCATCCCTTCATCGTCGGTCTCAGCTGGGCGTCGCAACTGGGCGTCCCAGTTGAGCGTCCCAGTTGAGCGTCCCAGTTGAGCGTCCCAGTTGAGCTACGCCACGATACCCGCGGTCATGCTCTCATCTGGTCCACCCCGCGGTGAGTTAGCCTGCGTACAGCCGGCGCCCGCGGGGCGTTCGCACCCGACGAATCCCAGGAGATAAGGCGATGGCTGGCCCGTATCCGCCGTACCGGCCGGGCGGTGCCGAGGGCCAACCGCTGCGCGGGCCTGCCGGGTACGGCGCCGAACCGTACCCGTATCCAGCCGGATATCCCGGCCCACTGCCTCCGCCGGTCGGATTTTCCACGCCGCCCGGATCCCGACGGGTGCTGTGGTGGAGCCTGCTGGGTGTCGCGCTCGCCGGAGTTCTGGTTGCCGCAGCCCTGGCCATCGGCGCGAGTCGGACGAGTTCCGGTTCGGCGGGGTTTTCCGACGCAGCGTCGAAAGCCGCGATTCAGAATTATCTGACCGCACTGTCCGACGGCGACACCGAGACCATCGCCCGAAACAACCTCTGCGGCATGTTCGACGCGGTCACGGACCGCAAGTCCGACCTGGCCGTGGCCAGGTTGTCCAGCGATGCGTTCGGAAAACAGTTCGACCGCGCCGAGGTGACCTCGATCGACCGGATCGTTCCGACGTCGGATTACCAAGCCCAGGTGTTGTTCACCATGCGGGTCGCACCGGCCAGGACGACGCGCAATTCCCGCGAAGAGGAACAGGGCGTGGCGCAACTACTTCGCCAGGGCGATCAACTGCTGGTGTGCTCGTACCTGCTGCGCACGGCCGGCCAGTTCTAGCTGCGTACCGCCGCCCAAATTTTAGTTGAATCTAATATTGTGTTGAATCAGTTGAACGAGTCGCCGCAGGCGCACGAACCCGTCGCGTTGGGGTTGTCGATGGTGAAGCCCTGCTTCTCGATGGTGTCGACGAAGTCGATCGATGCACCCTGTACGTACGGCGCGCTCATCCGGTCGACGGTCAACCTCACACCTCCGAAGTTGGCGTGCAGGTCACCGTCGAGGGCGCGGTCGTCGAAGAACAGGTTGTAGCGCAGACCGGAGCATCCGCCGGGCTGCACGCTGATCCGCAGCGCCAGATCGTCGCGGCCCTCCTGGTCGAGCAGAGCCTTGGCCTTGACAGAGGCGGCGTCGGTCATGATCACGCCGTGCGTCTCGGTCGCGGTCTGGTCCGACACGGTCTGTTCGGACACGGTCTGTTCGGACACGGTCTTGCCGGACGTGGTCTGGTCAGACACAGTCATAACGTCTCCTTGTACAGATTCGGTGGGGTCCGGTGGAGCGCCCACCTTGCTAACGGTACCTGGTATCGCTGTTATTCCCTCGACAGTCCGGCCGCGGTGCGTTCAGCCAGGCCTGCCAGCTGTCCGGCAGCGTCCTCGATCGCCCTGCGGACCGATCCGGCATAGTCGGCCAGCGAGTGCGCCGCCGTGATTCCGGCGGCCTGCAATTCCTCCTGACTCAGCGCCACCTGACCCGCCAGAACCAGCACCGGTACGGCGTACGGTCTGGCGGCCGCGGCCAGCGCGCCGACCACCTTGCCGTGCAGGGACTGGTCGTCGAGTCGGCCCTCCCCGGTCACGATTACGTCGGCGGTGGCGAGCTGATCGGCCATGCCGGTGTGTGCGGCGATGACACCGGCGCCCGATTCACGGCGGGCACCCAGCGCCAGCAGTGCCGCCCCGAGACCGCCGGCCGCGCCCGCTCCCGGTAGCGCTGCGACCTCACGACCCGACGTAGCCTCCAGCGCGGCGGCCCATTCGGTCAGCCGCTGCTCGAGTAGCGCCACCGTGGCCGGGTCGGCGCCCTTCTGCGGGCCGAACACCCGGGCCGCGCCAGAGGCGCCCAGCAGCGGATGTTCCACATCGGTGGCCACGATCAGCTGAACTCCGGCCAGGCTTCGGCGGGCCTCGGACAGGCCGCCGAGCGCCTCCACCATGGCGCGGCCACCGTCGGTGCAACTACTGCCGCCCAGTCCCACGACGATGGTGCGGGCACCGGCGCGCAGTGCGGCCTCGATCAGTTGCCCGACGCCCGCGCTGTGCGCGGCGACCGCGGTGCGCACCGTGGGCGGGCCGCCCAGCAGTGCCAGCCCGCAGGCCTGCGCGCATTCGATAAAGGCCGTCGAGTTGCCGGAATCGAACGCCCACGCGGCGTCCACGTCGACATCCAGCGGACCGCGAACACGGCTGCGGCGATCCTGCATGTCCGGGTGTACGTCAACCAGTACGCCGACGAAGCCCGGTCCCCCGTCGGACTGGGGCGCGTTGATCAGGGCGTCGCCGGGCCGCGCCCGCTGCCAACCATCGGCGATCGCCCAGGCCGCCTCGACCGCGGTCAGGCTGTCGCCGAAGCAGTCCGGGGCGATCAGCACCCGCAATCCGGGCCCGGCCGGCCATGTGGTCATTCCAGCAGGGTAGGGCGCGGCTTCGGCCACCGCATACCGCGCGACTACCGCGGCGAAGTAACCTGACAGGCGTGAAACTGCTGGGCCGCCGCAAAGATGACGACGCCGAAGGGACCCCCGAGGCTGAGCCCGTCGCACCATCGGAGATGACGGCCTCGGCGCGGGTGACCGCCCCCAAGGGCCGGCCAACCCCCAAACGCAACGAGAGCACCAAGCGTCGGGGGCCGGTGGCGCCCGCCCCCGCGACCGCCTCCGAGGCGCGCAAACGTCGAAAAGAGCTGCGCAACACGATGACCAAGGAGGAGCGCCAGGCCGAGAAGCTTCAGCGGCGTGCCGCCATGGGCCAGCGCCGGGAGCGGATGATGGCCGGCGAGGAGGCCTACCTGTTGCCGCGCGATCAGGGGCCGATCCGCCGCTACGCCCGGGATATCGTGGATTCCCGACGCAACGTGCTCGGACTGTTCATGCCCTCGGCACTGGTGCTGCTGTTCGTCATGCTGGCCCTGCCCAGGATCCAGGTGCTCATCTCCCCGGCCATGCTGCTGCTGATGCTGGTGATGGCGATCGACGCACTGTTCTTGGCCCGCAAGGTGAACAGGGCCGTCGACGCCAAGTTCCCCGACAACGCCGAAACGCACTTCAAGCTCGGGATGTACGCCGCCAGTCGGGCATCCCAGATGCGCCGGATGCGGGCGCCGCGGCCCACCGTCTCGCCCGGGGCCAAGGTCGTTTGAGTCTGCCCACCGTGCGAACTCTGGTGCTTGGCGGGATTCGTTCGGGTAAGTCCCAATGGGCCGAGATCGACATCGCCGACGAGGCTTCGGTGCGCTATATCGCAACCGGACCGGCTGCGGATTCGGACAGTTCCTGGGCGAGGCGGATCGATGTTCACCGCAACCGCCGTCCGCGGACGTGGCACACAATCGAAAGTGCCGATGTGGCAACACAATTGCGCGCCGATCCCGGCGCAGCGGCGCTTGTTGATGACCTCGGTGGCTGGCTCACCAGCACGCTGGACCGCCGGGGCTGGGACGACGTGCCCATCACCGCCGAAGTCGACGATCTACTCGAAGCGGTCGATGCGTTCCGCGCACCACTGGTACTTGTCAGCCCCGAGGTGGGTCTGACGGTGGTACCCGCCACCGAGGCCGGCCGCCGATTCGCCGACGAGTTGGGGGCCCTGAACCAGCGACTCGCGGACTGCTGCGAGCGGGTGGTCCTGGTGGTGGCCGGCCAGCCGGTGTGGATCAAACCCGCCGCGGCGCCGCGCTGATGGAATTCGACGACGTCCCGACACCGGACGGCCGGGCCGGCGCCGCGGCGCGCCGTCGTCAGGATCTGCTGACCAAACCCCGCGGCGCGCTGGGCCGGCTGGAGGATCTGTCGATCTGGATCGCATCGTGCCAAGGCCATTGCCCGCCAAGGCAATTCGAACGCGCCCGGGTGGTGGTGTTCGCCGGCGACCACGGAGTGACGAGCGAAGGCGTGTCCGCCTACCCGCGCGAGGTCACCGCTCAGATGGTGGCCAACATCGAGTCCGGCGGCGCGGCTATCAACGTGCTCGCCGAGGCGGCCGGCGCGACGGTACGGGTGGTCGACATGGCGGTGGATCGGGACACCGCGGCGGCCGATCCGACTGCGGCGCATAAGGTTCGCCGATCCAGCGGCAACATCGCGACCGAGGACGCGTTGCGTCCCGATGAAGCGGTCGCCGCGATCGAAGCGGGCCGCCGGATCGCCGATGACGAAGTCGACGCCGGGGCCGATCTGCTGATCGCCGGCGATCTGGGAATCGGTAACACCACGGCCGCGACCGCGGTGATCGCCGCGTTGATCGGTACCGAGCCCGTGCTCGCCGTCGGCCGCGGAACCGGTATCGACGACGCCGCCTGGTCACGCAAGACCGCGGCCGTGCGCGATGCGCTGTATCGATCCCGCGCATTTCGCTCCGACCCGGTCGCACTGCTGGCTGCCTGTGGCGGTGCCGATCTGGCGGCGATGGCCGGGTTCTGCGCCCAGGCCGCGATTCGCCGCACACCGGTACTGCTCGACGGAGTGGTCGTGACCGCGGCGGCACTGGTGGCCGAACGGATGGCGCCGGGCGCGCGATCGTGGTGGCAGGCCGGTCACCGCTCCCCCGAACCCGCGCACGCACTGGCGCTCGCCGAACTCGGCCTGGAGCCGATCGTCGATCTGGGCCTGCGACTCGGTGAGGGCACCGGTGCCGCGGTGGCGCTGCCGATCCTGCGCGCGGCAGTGTCATTGCTGTCCTCGATGGCTACATTCACTGATGCCGGGGTATCTGAGCGCACCAGCGCGGGTTCCTCGTGATCGCCGGTCTGGCAAGCGCTTTCGCGTTTGCGACGGTGGCTCCGGTGCGCCGTGACGTCGGCCCCGGCCGGGCCACTATCGTCGCGCTGCCTGCCGTCGGATCGGTGCTTGGACTGTTCGCGGGGGGCGCCCTGTGGGCTGGTTTCTGGGCCTTCGGCCCGCACAGCCTGCTGGCCGGCCTGCTCGCCGTCGTGACCCTGCTGCTGCTCACTCGCGGCCTGCACATCGACGGCCTGGCCGACACGGTCGACGCTCTGGGCTGCTACGGCCCGCCCGAGCGTGCGCTGGCGGTGATGCGCGAGGGTTCCGCCGGTCCGTTCGGCGTCGCGGCGGTGGTGGTGGTGATCGCCACCCAGGCGGCGGCGTTCTCAGCGCTGCCGCCGGACCTGACCGGACTGACCGCCGTCATCATCGCCGTGACCGTCGGCC
>Ga0304730_1001353_pt1 | contig 18750 bp, 11 predicted proteins | sample M_130628_MF_Meta_FD_190474 | JGI IMG/M metagenome (GOLD analysis project Ga0304730, IMG submission 190474) | Freshwater microbial communities from Lake Montjoie, Canada to study carbon cycling - M_130628_MF_MetaG (v2) (version 2) | ecosystem: Environmental > Aquatic > Freshwater > Lake | place...
TTCGCTCACGGGCACGTTCGGCACGGTCACGGGGCTCAACTCGAACTACCTGCTCCGCTACACCGCCACCGAGGTCGACGCCCAGTTGAAGGCCAACCAGAACACGACGTTCACGATGACCACGGGCACAGTGACCAGGGCGCTGGTCGGCACGACCGTGGCTGTCAGCGGTTCGATCGCCAACTCGGGGACGACCGGGGCGTCGAACCTCTCGGTGTCGCTCTCGTCGGGCGGCGTCCTCTCGGTGACCAACCTCGGCTCCGGCACGAACTCCGTCGCCCCGCAGGCCTCGACCACGGTCTCGGGCACGATCCAGACCGGGGCGAGCGCCGGCACGCAGGCCTGGTCGGTCATCAACACCGCCACCAACTCGATCACGACCACGAGCACGGCCTCGGGCTCGCTGCAGGTGGTCGATCAGCGGGTGTTCACGACGAGCACCTCGACCCTTGCCCTGGGGTACCTCCATCAAGGCGCGACGGTATCGGGCACATCCGTCGGTGTCACGAGCACGGGGCTCAACGCCACGACCGCCAGCGGCACGCTCGGCTCGTTCACGGGTGGCCCGAGCGGCTTCGCCCTGGGCCTCACTGCCGGGTCGGCCGCGTTCCTCGGTGCGACGACACCGCAGACGGCCACGTACACGCTCACCGGCACCGGCTCGACGCTCGGCTCGATCAACGGCACCTATACCTCGGTCGTGGCCGCCGAGTTCGGCTCGATCCCGAACGTCGCGGTGGCCGTGAGCGGGCAGGTGTACAGCGGTCAGTCGACCTGGGCCACGAACGGCAGCGGCGACTGGGGCACGCTCACCGGCACGAGCGGCAATGCGTTCGGCCTCAACTGGGGCACGAACCAGGGCTCGCCCGGCCTCGACGCCGGCTTCTCGAGCACCGACACGGCGACATTTGGCTCGGCCCTCACCGGCGGTACCGCGGCCATCTTCCTCAACGGCGCTACGCCCAGCCTGGCGGGCATGACGTTCAACAGCTCGGCCGGCTCCTACCAGATCTACCCGAGCAACGGCAGCGGCCCGGTCACGCTCGTCGGCAGCGGCACCATCCCCGCCGCCCTCACCGTGTCGGCAGGCTCGCACGGCATCCGCGCCGACGTGAACCTCGGCTCGAACACGACCGTGAACGTGGCCAGTGGCGCCGACTTCACGTTCCAGACGGTCGGCGGCACGGGTCTGCTGCAGAAACTGGGCGGCGGCGTGCTGACGCTCGCGGGCTCCAGCACGTTCAGCGGCGGCACGCTGCTCGATGCCGGAACGCTGCTGGTGAACGGCACCCTGGCGTCGAACGTGACGGTCGCCAGCAGCGGCACGCTGGGCGGCTCCGGTGTCATGCAGGCGATGATCGCCGGCGTCGGCCTCGTCAGCCCAGGCAACTCGCCCGGCATCCTCACCGCCGGCATGTTCGACCCGACCGGCGGCCTGCGGGCGGCCTTCGAGCTCACGGCCAGTGCGCCGAACTACACGGTCAGCGGCTCCGGCGCCCTCAACGACGTCCTGAGGCTGACCGATGCCAACCCCTTCAACTCCGCGTCCCTGAGTTCTGCAAACGTGGTGGACGTGTACTTTGACGTCGACTCCATCGTGACCGGCGACACGTTCGAGGGTGGTTTCTTCACGACGCAAACCGACGCGCAGCTTCTCGGCTCCGTCCAGAACGCGAATTACTCGTTCTGGGCGAAGACGACCTCGGGCCCGGGAACTCGCACCTTCAACGGCGTCGCTTACAGCTCCATCTCGGCTGTGTATCCGACGATCACCAACGTGCTCGTGACCACGCTCCCGAAGACGGCCACCGACTTCGGAAGCGGTGGCACCGTACCGTCCGGCAGCGTCACTGCGTTCATCATCGTGCCCGAGCCGAGTGTGACCTTCTCGATGGCATGTGGCGCCGCGATCATGGCCGCAGTGAGGTTGGCCAGGCGCCGGTCGGCGTCAGCAGCCTCGTGATCGCCGGAGCCTTGACGAAAAGAGGGCGGCGGGAGACGTTCGTCCCCCGCCGCCCCACCCATTCACGCTGAGCCAGCGTCAGTCGCTACTTGTCGCAGCACCCGGAGCCGCAGCATCCTTCCTGCTCGGCCGTCACGCCGGCAGTCGGACACTCGCCGCCGCGGCAGACGCAGGTGCAACTCGTGCACTCGCAACTGCCCGTCTCGCAGCAACCGCAGCAATCACACGTCTCACAGCCAGCCCGCTGGCTGCTGAGGGTGGCTGGCACGAAGGGCACGAAGGCCAGTGCCGCCAGGAGAAACAGACTGTTCATGGGAAAGATCCTTTGCATGGAAAACTGAATCGATCACGCCACGTCACGACGTGTGAGCGTGGGAAAACCACCGCAGACGTCATCCGACCGGCGGGCTCACGCCCCAGGACGGGAAGACATCGGTTCGGCGGCCGATTCAGTTCCGCCAGACGCCATAGAGGACCCGGACTGGCCGGATCGGCACGGCAAGCGATGCCGCCGCATACTCTCGGCTCACGCCGATCGTATGCGGGACTTCCAGAGAAGCCGACTCCACCACTGCGACCTGCTCGAGGAGGTCGCGGTCAGGCGTGCTGCCCTTGGAGACGGAGAGCGGCTGGTCCTGCCGGGCTTCCACCTGGCAGTGGCAGGGCGGGGCGGTGGTTTCAGCCGGGCAGGCTGAGCAGCATCCGCCGCGCTCGGCCGCACAGCAGCCGCGGTCGCATTCCTCGCCCCAGGCCTGGGGAACGACCTGCGCGGCAAACGCCACGAAGGCCATCATCAGCCAGACCGGGTTTTGCACGCGGAAACGCATGACCGAGCCTCCTTCGACCCATTTCTACGCCTCCCCACCCGAGATGGTTCGCGGCCGATGGAAAACGCACGAATCCATGGCGATTGGAAGCCAACCGGCTGTGAGGCCGCGGACCGCTATTCCGGCCGGTCGAAGTCGGCACGGACGTCGAGCATCGTCTGGTCGTAATCATCGAGGCGAATCAGTCCGTAGCGGGGCATCTCCAGGTCGTAGGTCACCCAGATCGTGACCGACGTGACGGCGGCGAACACGGCCATGTGCAGCCAGTTGAACCGCTTCGTGCCTGACATGTCGTGGCCGGCGAGCAACGCGGCGAAGATGGAGACGAAGAGCAGGAGAACGAGGATCTCCGTCGGCGTGTGGGCCATGGAGGCGGCCTGGTGCCGGGTGCCGGCGTCAAACATCTCGTTGAGCGACGCCAGCAAGATCGCGGCCGTCTGGTCGCTCGCGCACCGCGGCACGGCCGCGACCGACTGCCGCCAGATGGCATCCCGCTGATCCTTCAGTCGATCGGAGAGTTCCGCCTGTGACTCGGCAGGGGAGGCGGCCGGCCGCTGCGCAAGCCGGGTGTCGAGATAGCCGCGAAACAGGTCGCGGACCGACGAACGGGTGTCCTCGGGGAGAATCGACAGCCGTAACCAGGCGGTGCCGATGGCGTTGGCCTCTTCCACGATCAGGCTCCGCCGCATGTCGAGCCGCGTGCCCGCCGAACTGAACCAGAACGCGATCAGCAGGCCCAGTAGGCCGAGCACCGCGGCATCGACGGCGCTCGTGCCCACCGTGTCCGCATCGTCGGACCGCAGCCAGCGAAACCGGCCCAGGCGGCGGCCAACCTCCGCGGCCACGACCATGGCAACGAAGAGCAGCACCGGCAGGGCGATCATTGGCAGTTGCACGCCGTTCATGGCTGGGGTCTCGCGGGGGTGGGATCTGGCGGCTGCGGCTGGCCGAACACCGCCTCCAGGCCGCGGCCGATGCCATCCTTGAGCACCGCCTCGGCAGTATTCTCCACGATACGGCCGAGGATCGATTCCATGGCCGCCGCGTCGAACTGCGGCTTCTCCACCGTTCCCTTCAGCGGCACGATCAACGGCGTGCGGAAGAGCCGGCCGAGGACCGGCGTCTGGCCCACGAGGTCGCCCCGCAGCGCCACCTCCAGCCGCATGTCGAGTGAGCCGTCGTGCCCGACGCTTCCCTGCGACTTCACCACGAGCTGGCCCGAGTCCATCACGAGCCCGTCATGCGCGATCCGCCGGCGGGCGAGCCGCACGCGGACCGGATCGGGCCGCACTCGCAGAAGCACCGCCTTGTCACCGAACGCGAACCGCGGATCGACCACGCTCTGGAGCTTCACGAGCAGGTTCACCAGCGGCTGCACCCCGGGCGAGGGGCTGAGTTCGAGGTTCTCGAAAACCAGCTGGCCCGCTAGTTCGCCGCCGAAGGCATCGCCAAACGGCAGCCTCGCGCCAGCAAGATCAACGCTTACGACGCCCGCAGCATGGGCGGCGTGGCCGAGCACGGGCGAGAGCCACATCGCGATCCGTCGGCAGGTCTGCTCCGACAGCGCGACACGCTCCACGAGGCGTCCAGGTGGGATGACGAGCTCACCCGGCGCGGGCACGAGCCGCACCCACGGCGCGCCGCGGATCCGCCCCCCCGCAACCGGAATGTCGAATGGCCCAAAGGCGAGCTGCCCTTCGAGCAGCCGCACCGGCACCTCCCCTGCGGCCAACGGAAAGCCCTCGACGTCACCGCCAGTCCAGGCGGCGGTGGTGTCGATCGCCAGCGACTTGAGCCGGCCATCGACGGGCCGAACCGAGGCGCTCGCCGGCCGCGTGATCCGCATCGCGAGATCGGGCTCCGCTTCGGTGCCGCGGGTCGCCGCCAGCCAGTCGGCCGGGAGTTGCACCGCGGCTGCGGCGGGGCCACCACCCGGCCCCGCCACGTCGGCGGGCCCGCCACCGGCCGCCAGCGGCAGCCGCAGCGCGAAGGGCCTGCCGTCCGATCCCACGAGCCTGACCCGGCCGCCCGTCCACGGTGAGAGCAGCCGGGAGACCTGCTGCCAGTCGTAGGCCGCCGTGCCCTCGAGCGTGACGACCCGCCGCGCATTCCAATCGTCGAGCCGACCGGTCGCGGCCACTGCGAGCGTGGACGACTCGACCGAGAGCCTGTCGATTCGCAGCTCGTCGGCAAGCGAGCCCGACGCGGTGCGGGGACGCGTCACCTCCAGGGCCCCGGCGACCCGTGGTTCGTTCCAGACCGGCCGCGCTGCCTGCCCTTCGCGGCCGCCAGCCGCGAGCACGAGCTGGCTTCCCGTCGCTTCGACGAGCAGGTTCACGCCCGCCTGGGTGTCGATGATCTCGACGGTGCCCCAGCCACGGCCGCCGGCGGGCCACGAGCGGGCGACAGCGGCGGTCATGAGCCACGGCTCCACGCGACCGACGTCGGCCTGCCACTGGATGCGGCCCCGGAGCCGCTCGGCAGTGGCTTGCCCGGCCATCACCGGGAGCCAGGTGAGTCCACCCGTGCGGAGCGATAGGCTCGTTGAGAGCAGCTCACCAGACGAGAGGTCCACCCTGCCCGATACCGCATCGACTCGTCCTGCAGACGTGATCACGACCCGCGGCTCGACGATCTCGCGGCCGTCGTGCCGCGCCACGAGCCTCTCGACTTCGCATCCCGCCCGCGTCCACTGCCAGACGTCGCCCTGCGGCACCACCTCGGCACCCGCCTTGACCGTGCCGGCGAGTTCGAGGCCTGGGGTCGCAAACATCGGGATGATCGCCGCCAGCCTCGGCTGCCACTTCGCGAGATCACCGACGAGCGACCCGACGGCCTTGGTGGCGGTGGAGTTGGCCGCGGGGCGGATCCAGGCGACGGTGGCATCGGCTGGAAAGCCGGCGACGGCCGCGAGGTCGACGACGGCGCCGCCGTCGAGCGACGCCTCCAGCCGATCGTCGCCCGATGCGAGCACCATGCGGCCGCGGTCGATCGCGGCCCCGCCCGACACCATGCTGCCCTCGGCCTCGGCCTCGACCGAGAGCTGCGTGTCTTGCCAGGTCGGCCTGCCCGGCACGGCCACCTCGACATCCGAGAGGCTTGCGGCAAGCGAGAGCGATCCCGGGCCGGTTCCAGTTCCGGCAGCCGCCACGTCGAGCCGTCCCTGAAACGTTCCCTTGGCAGTCGCCTCTCCCAGATCGAGCACCTGCGCCAGTTCGCCTATGACGCCGGCGAGATCCGCCTTCCACTGCACCACGAACGCGGCGGGCGAACCCGACGCCGTCGCCTCAACGGCCTGCGAGACGAGCTTGGCCTCCTCGATCCGCAGCCGCTCGCCGCGGCCAGGGCCCCGACGACCACGAACCCAGGCCGTGAACGGCTCCGGCCACGAGAGCGGCAGCGTCGCCTCCTCACCCTCGGCTGCAGCGACCGGCTGCGACCGCACCGCGGTGAGATCCCGCGCCGTCGCCCGAAGTTCCAGCACGCGATCGCCGCCGTCGCCCCGCGCCGCTGCCGCGAGCCTGAGGTTGCCCCCGGTGACGCGGACGTCGGGCCGCACGGTGAGGCCACCAGGCAGGGCGCTGGATGCCGATGCCAGATCGACGTCGACCGACGCCGTGAAATCGTCCGCCACGATCCGCTCGGCCCAGTCGGGGTCGTGGAGCGAGGGCATCCTCACGCTGCCCGACGCCTGTGCCTTGACCACGTCCGACGCCGCCTCGAGCCGCCGCACCACGATCCGCTCGGCGTCGAGCGACATATCGAACGGCACGCTGCAGCGGTCGATGGCCACCTGCTCCGCGAGCGTCGTGGCATCGCAGACGGCGAACCGCTCGAGCGTGGCCTCGCCCGCCACGTGGCGGCCGGTCGCGTCGAGCGACACGTCGAGACGGAGGTCGGCGATCCCGTCAACGACATACGGCTGCCCAAACCTCGTGGCGACAATGGTCGAGGCGCCGAGCGGCAGCCGGTTCGTGGCGAGCGTGATCGTCCGTCCGCCGTCGGCCGCTGCCGGTGGAGACGAGATCGACCAGCCACCATCGCGGACGAGCACCGCGGCCGCGGCCGCTGGAATCGTGGCCCGGTCGAGCTGCACCGGCTCGCCCGGCGGCGGCGCCGCGCTGGGGTGTCCGACAACCGCCGCGCCGTCGGAGTGCCGCAGGCGGCCGGCGGCCGTCCAGCCGGCAAGTGATCCGTCGGCCTGCAGCGAGCCCGCCGCGATCACGTCGGAGAGCCGCCATGCGACGCGATGAACCGTGTCGACCAATTCGACCGTGCCGTTGACGACCTCGAGTTCGATCGCCACCGGTCTCGCGGTCGCCGCGAGCCACGGGGCGACGACGTCTTCGAGCGAACTACCGTCGCCACGCACCTCGACGAGCACCTCGGGATCGACGAGTCGCACCGTACCGAGCGATTTCGGATCGACCGCCAGTCGGAGGAGCCCACGGTCGAGAGCGAGCCGCGGCACGAACACCGCCGCGCGGCCCGACCGGTCGCGGAGCACGACGTCGCGATACTCGACTCCTCCCACCCAGCGCCACGAGGCGGCGGTGCTCGTGATGCTGCCATCGATGCCGGCAAAGGCCAGCGCGAGCGGCCGATCGCGGAGGGGCGTGTGCACGAGCACCGCCGGCGCGACGGCGACGATGGCCGCGGCTGCGGCGGCCATGACGACGAACCCGCGCGCCCAGCGGCGCCGAGGCCTCGATCCTGCACCGTGACCGGAGTGTCGCCTCGCCATGCGGCGGAGTATAGGAGTGGCCGTCAGGGCCAAGAAGGCGGGATTCCCCGGGATTCCAGCCGCACCAGATCCGCGGGCGTGTCGAGATCGAGAAACGAGTCGAGATGAGGGTCGATCGCGATCATCTCCTCCGGCGCCACAAACCGCACAGCCTCCGGCTGCCACGCGACGAGGTCGTCGAGGACGGCCCGGGGTCCACGGCCGGCGGCGGCGAGTACGGCGATCGACGACGCGAGGTCGCAGGCCAGCACCGCCGCGAGCACCTGCGGGTGGCCGTTCACGAGCGGCACGACGAACCTCGCGGCCGACACCCGGGCCGTGTTGACGAGCAGCCGCACTACCGCGGGCATCAGCAGTGGCACGTCGCACGACGCCACGAACGCCCACCGCGGCGGTGGCACGCGGCTCGTGCCGTATGCCAGGCCGTCGCGGATCCCGGCCAGCGGCCCCGCGTTCGGCGTGGTGTCACGCATGATCTCCACGTTGTCATCAAGCAAGGGCAACGGCTGCCCGGCCGCCGCCACCACGATCACCCGCGGCACCACGGCCGCGACCGCACGGCAGACGCGACTGAGGCATGGCTCTCCGCCGATGTCGAGCGCGGCCTTACCACCAGCGCCAAGGTCGAGCCCCGTGAGCCGACTCGACCGGCCACCGGCAAGCACGATCCCGACCACGTCGTCATGCATCTGCAACCTCCAGCCGGCGGTCCCGCCGGCTCGATACGGTCACGCCACCGTCGTCCACGATACCGCCGGGGTGTCCCGGCGACCTCCACTGCCCGGCGTCGGCTCGCCGCTGGCCGCTGTTGCCCGTGGCATCCCGCTGGCGAAGCATCGTTGAGGATCCGGAGGCGGCCGAGCGGCTGCCCTGGCTTTTCATCTGGTCGGCTGGACGCCTACCCAATCGACACCCGCCACTGGCGGGCCCTGGAGGCGAGGATGGCAACGGTGACCGAGCGGACGAGCGTGGCGGTGGAAAGCCTGTCGCTCGAGGCGGTGCGATCGCTGATGCAGCCGCAGGCTGCCCCCTGCCTGTCGCTCTACCTGCCGACCCACCGCAACGTCCCCAACAACTCGGTCGACCTGCCGACGTTTCGCCAGCTCGTGGGCGGACTGGAGACGGGCCTCGCGGCGGCGCATCCCCGACACGAGATCGAGCGGCTCCTCGGGCCGTTCCACGTGCTTGCGGGCGATGCCTGGTTCTGGCGACACACCCGCGACGGCCTCGCCGTACTCGCCAGCGACGGCCGAGCGCGGGTGTTCCTGCTGCAGCGGCCGGTGAAGCCGCTGGCCATGATCATGCGACGGTTTCACCTGATGCCGCTGGTGCGACTGGCGGCGGCGATGGGAAGGTGCCATGTGCTGACCCTCACCAGTCGCGAGGCGCGGCTCCTCGAGGGCACGATCTGGCGCGATGCCACCAGCACCGTGCTCGGACGGCTCGACCCCGTCGCCCTCGTCTCGCTGCCCGGCCACGAACCGGAAGAGTCGCTCGCCCGGGGTGACGTGGTGGACGAGGAGACCTTCCAGCCGCACCGTGTGGAGCGGGGACTGGGGCCGTCGGGTATGGCGGGCCCGACGATCGTGCACGGGGGCGCAGACTCGAAACAGGATGACATCAACGCCGACACGGAGATCTTCCTGCGACACGTCGATGCGGTCGTGATCGACCAGGCGTCGCGACCAACAGGCCTGCCGCTGGTGCTCGTCGCCGGGCCGAAGCTGGCCGCAACGTTCCGCGGCCTCTCGAAGAACGACCTCCTGCTCGACGACCACATCGCCAAGGATCCGCACCTCATGGATCTCGACGAACTCGCAGCGGCGGTGGCCAACGTGTTTGCCGCGGCGGCGGCCGCGCGACTCGCCCGCGAGATCCATCTCTACGAGCAGGGCCGCGCGCACGACTTCGCCGCGGGCGATTTCTCCGACGTGGGCCGCGCCGCCGTGGCAGGCCGCGTGGCCACGCTCCTCATCGAAGCCGACCGGTTCGAGCCAGGACGGTTCGATCGCACGACGGGTGGGATCGAGTTTGACGGCGTGGGGCAGGCAGGCGTGCGGGCATTTGGCCGAGACTTCGAGCGGGAAGACGTTTTCGGCGCCGTGGCCGAGACCGTCCTCGCCCACGGCGGCACGATCGTGTCGGTGCCGCGGATCGACATGCCGACCGAATCGGGCGTGGCGGCGATCTACCGGTACTGAAGCGGCAGTTCTTCGAGGCTCGCGCATCGGCGCCCGCAGGCTTGAACGGGCACCGTTTGAAAAACCTGCACTCCGCGCCGAAGACGTGTCCGAACGTAGAACAGGTTTCCAACCTGTTCGAGATTCAGCGGAGGTTGAACATCGGTACTGCGCACCGATCACGCCGCAAGCCACTCGCGGAGCCTCGCGAGGTCGCGTTTGAGTTGAGCGATCAGCGCAGGCCCCGTCCCCAGACCACCATACTCGTGGTGCTGGCTGATCGGCCCCGAGAAGCCGGTGGTCTTGAGCCAGTCGAAAAACGACTTCTGCACCACGCCCTCGCCCAGCGGACACCAGCGGAGCTTCTGCCCCGCATCGTTCCGCTCCCAGAAAAAATCTTTGCAGAACACGGCGACGAGATGATCGGCCATCAGGCGGGCGTGGAGTGGCCAGGCGAGGCCTCCCTCGACGGTTGCATGGGCGATGTCGAAGCAGGCGCCGACGTTCTTCGGGTCGAGGTCCGCAAGCGCCTCGTGCAGGTCCCAGACCGCCGCGCCCACGTACCCGGCGCCGGAGTGGTTCTGGTAGCCGGCCTGGATGCCGAGATCGCGGCAGGCCGCGGCGACGTCGGCGAGGGCGGCGTGTAGGTCGGCCACTCGCTTCGCCGGATCGCCATCCTTTGGATACTTGAAAAACCCGAGTCGCACCCTGGGGATGCCGGACGCGGCGGTCGCCTTGAGCACCCGCTCGCCGGCGGGGTCGAGCGTGACCACGCTGGTGGTGACGATGGCGAGTTGCTTGCTCCGCTTCCCGAGAGTCTCAACCATCCGCGGCAGATCCTCCTCGACTCGGGCCGGGGCGATGTGCGTGGAGGTGCCGTCCCGCACGGCGACCTCGACGCCATCCCAGCCGACCTCCGCCACGAGGTCGGCGGTGGCGTCAAAGGAGAGGTCGATAAACGGCTTCGTGAAGCCGATGAGCAGAAACGACCGTGCTTCTGGAGTCTCGGCCGCAGGAGCCTCTGCTGCGGGCAGCCGCCGCCCCGCCGCTCCGGCGAAGACTCCGGCGGCCGACGAGGCGAGAAACACTCGACGCGATGAGCTGCTCATGAGAGACATGGCCCCGAGCGCCTCCGCCATCGCATCAAACCGGCAAGGCCCGCCGTGGCGAGCGCGGAAATGGCGAAGGTGGACGGCTCCGGCACGACGGTGATCATCATCGCCGTGGCTGATGTGGTCCGCTGCCACGAGAGGCTGCCGCTCAAGGTTGGGTAGATCACGGTTCCGAAGTCGCCCGAGAGTTGCCCGTATTGGAGAATCTCAAAACTATCTCCGAGCGACGGCACGAAACCGTTGTAGAACACCACGTTGAGCGCGCCACCACCGAGGGAGAGCACACCAGAATCAACCACGCGGTCATATTGGGTGCCGGCTTGCAGGCCGCCTAACTCGATCAGCAGCGACGAGGCGGACGAAAACGCTCCATTGGTCAGGTTCGTGATCGCGGGGGAGTTGCCGGGGGAGTAGGTGCCGTCGAACACAACGTTCTCGAAGGAACCGATGCCAGACACGGTAGAACCCGCAGCAAAGACGATCTTCGACAAGGGCACAGAGCCGTCGCCGTAGACATCTCCTTGGTTGACGAAGTTGCCATAAACCGTGCCGCGGCCAGTGAGGTTTTTGCCCTGCTCAAGCAGCATTCCATTGGCCGCCCGAAGCGTGCCGCCCGCGAAGTCGTCGCCGAGTTGCGTGAGCGAACCAAGAACAGCCAGATTGCGGTCCAGGAGTTCGACTTCGTAATAGTTGGTGTAGAGCATGCCGGCAGAGGCAAATCCGACGTACGACGATGCGTCACCAACAGTGAGTTTGCCGCCGTCGGCCTCAACCCGTGAGCCATAGGCACCGGAGACGAAACCAGAGATGACTCCCGTCCCCACGACGTTCGCCCCCGCGCCAAGGGAGATACCGTTGGCAGCGCGAATCGTGCCACCCGTGAGCGTCGACAGCCCGTTGACGTAGGCAAGGCCCTTCGACTTCAGTTCCAGCGTCGCACCAGAAGCAGCCGCAAGGCTGCCAGTGGTCGAAAAGCCGTTGACGCTTGCTGTGCTGCCGGCGATCAGCCGGCCCGCAGTCGCACCGAGGCCGTTGGTGAAAGAGGTTTGGCCTGTGAGCGTGGTTGTGCCCGTGCCGGCGTTCTGGATGTTCCCTGTGCCGCTGATGAAGCCCGAGTGGGTCGATGCATCCGAACGGCTGAAGATGAGCGTGCCGTTGTTGGTCAGCGTCGAAACACCGAGGACGCCGGTCATACCGCCGACACCGATCTGGAGCGTGCCGCCGGCATTCAGATTGATCGTGCCGTAGATGCCCTTCGAGAGCGTACCGGCCACTGACACGAGTCCGCCATTCATCGTGAGCGTGCCAGTGCCAGACACGCCGACGACAAGATCACCCCCGTTATTGGCCCACGTACCACTCGACACGCTGACCGTGCCGACGCTGCTAGCGGCGTTGCCGAGAGTGCCGCTTATGTTGCTGACATAGCCGCCAGTCACGTTCAACGTGCCGGTGCCATTGTCGCCGACCGTCAGGCTGCTTGTCCCAGCAAAATTTCCGTCGGACACAGTCACGGCCCCAACTCCATCTGCGTAGGTGCCGATGTTTCCCTTTCGGTACGTGACGCTACCGCCGGTCACGTTGAGCGTGCCGGTGCCGCCACTACCGGCGTAGAAGTCGCCGCTCATGGCCCATGTGCCGCCCGACACCGTAGCCGCGCCGTTGCTACCGGGGTTCGTGCCGACAAAGCCCTGAGTGCCACACGTGATTTTTCCGCCTGACACTGTGAACACACCAGCGCCGTTATTGCCCACAAACAGGCCTAGGCTATGCGCCCATGTGCCGCTCGAAACCGTGGCTGAGCCGAGGCTACCGGCGGAGTAGCCGAGATAGCCAATCGAGTCGGTAGCGTATCCGCCGGCTACGACGTTCATGGTGGCAGTACCAGTTGAGGCAACGTAAAGTCTGGTTCCAAAATTCGTCCCCGTGCTGACCGTCGTCGTGCCGCTGTCGAGGGTCGTGTCGGCGAGAAGCGGCTTCGTGGGCACGCTCATCGCCACGAGAACGGCAACCTGCAGGGCATAACGAAAAATCGTCCAGTTCGATCGGCGCATACGAATGTCTCCAAGCGCACGACCCGTCACGCGAACGAACTGCCCAATCGCCGAACTTCAAAAGCGCACACGCCGCCACAGAGCACGCTCGTTGGCGAGCCAATAGCACTGCCGCAAACGAAGGTCAGCGTGTCGAGCAGACAGCGGTGACGGGTGCGTGCAGTAGCGAGTCCAGAAGGTGGCGTATCCCGCTCTTGCGGCCAGATCGCCCGTAAAAAATCTGTGGAGCCTAGTGACTCCAGTGGGGCGAGTCAACGAATAGGCAGGACCACGTGAGGATTTGTCACAGGTTGAAAACCTGTGCTACGTGGGGAGCCCGAGTCAGGCTAGACGCGGGTCGACCCTCCCTGCATCTGATCTGATTGCCTGCATGGCCGCAGTGAGCGTCCGGCGACGGGCATGGGCAGCCCGGAGCGGCGTGCTAGCACGAGCCCGGGGCCTCTCCCCGCCGTCCGAAATGCCTGACGGAGCGGCCGCGGTGGCCTGATTGCCCACACAATCACCGGGGTTTCGTGTCCGGGCTCAAAATCGGCTATTTTCAGCATGGCACACCAAAAGGATTCGCCCAGGCACGCACGACTGCGGGCCCGGCGGCCGTCCCACGCCGGCACGAAGCCGAGCGCCGCGGGACGGCCGGGGCGGTGAGGAGCACTTGATGATTTCGTTTCGGTTCAAGCATGTCCGCCTGGAGTCGTTTGGCCTCAACTTCCCAGACTCGCTGCTGTCTTCCACGGAGATCGAAGAGCGGATTGCGCCCGTCTACGAGCGGCTGCGGATTCCAACGGGCACGCTAGAACGCGTCAGCGGCGTGGCCACCCGCGGCATGTGGTCCACCGCTGTGACCCCCAGCTCGATGGCCACAGTCGCCGCCCGCCAGGCCCTGGAGCGGTCGGGCTTCCGTCCCGACCAGATCGGGGCCCTCTTCAACTGCTCTGTGTCTCGCGACTTCTTCGAGCCCGCCACCGCCTGCCTCGTGCACCACAACCTGGGCATCCCCGAGGAGTCGCTGGTGCTCGACATCACCAACGCCTGCATCGGATTCAGCGACGGCATGATCATGCTCTCGCACCTCATCGAGGCGGGCACCGTGAAGGCGGGGATCATCTGCGCCGGCGAGAACGTCTCCAAGGTGGTCCACACCACCTGCGACCAGCTGCTCGGTGATCCACAGGTCACCCGCGAGAAGATCCTGCAGATGCTCCCCACGCTGACCCTCGGCTGCGGGGCGGTGGCCGCGGTGCTCTGCCACGACAGTATCTCGAACGGCGGCCACAAGTTTGTCGGCGGCGTGGCCCGATCGGCCTCGCAGCACCACGAGCTGTGCATCGGCAACGGCGACTTCAGCAACAGCCAGTATGAGGTGGTCACGCCGATCATGACCTCCGACGCGGCGCAGCTCATGGCCGCGGCCGCCAAGCTCGGCGGGCGGGCCTTCCCCGACGTCACCGCGGCGCTCGGCTGGTCGAAGGATCACGTTGACCACGTCTTCTGCCACCAGGTGGGCCGGCAGGTCAACGAGGCCTTTTACGCCGAGATGGGCCTCGACTTCGACAAGGACTTCGCGATCTACAACCGCTACGGCAACATGGTGTCGGCAGCGCTGCCAGCGGCGCTGGCGATCGGCGCGGAGGAGAAGAACATCCAGCCGGGCGAGAAGGTGCTGCTGACCGCGTTCGGCAGCGGGCTCAACGCCCGGTTTCTCGGATTCGAGTGGTAGCCTTCGGCACGGGCCCATGATCTCCCCATGACCTCGACATGACCCTCGCCCCATCCATCGACCGCGACTCACCGCGTCCCTACGGGCCGCTCTATCCATTCCGGTCGCGGTTTGTCACGGTGGGCCGCGGCACGGCCACCGGCGGCACGCGGGGCCACCGCATGCACTATGTGGACGAAGGCAGCGGCCCCGTGGTTGTCTGCCTCCACGGCAATCCCACCTGGGGATTCCTGTTCCGAAACCTGATCGCCGCCCTGCGGGACGACTTCCGCGTGATCGTGCCCGATCACGTCGGCTGCGGCCTCTCGCAACAGCCCGGCGACGTCTGCTTCCGGGCCGGTGACCGCCTCGGCCACCTCGAAGACCTGCTCGCGGAACTCGGCATCGGCCGGTTCTCGCTCGTGATGCACGACTGGGGTGGCCCGCTCGGCACGGGCCTCGCCGTGCGGCGGCCCGCCGACGTCGAGCGGCTCGTCTACTTCAACACCACCCTTGCCGAGATGGCACTCCTCCCCGGCATGATCCGCCGCGCGGCGGCGCCGGTCATCGGCCGGCTGCTCACGCAGGACACGATGCAGTTTCTGAAACTGCTGACGTCGTTCGGCGTCGTGCAGGCCATGCCCGAGGAGGTGAGGCGGGCCTATCTGCGGCCCTACCGCACCCGCGCGGGCCGACGGGCCATCTGGGGCTTCGTCCAGGACATTCCGTTTTCGCCGTCCCACCCCACGGCGCCGCTGATGGACGACATGGTGGCCCGGCTGCCGACGCTCGCCGACACCCCGGTGAAGATCATCTGGGGAATGAAAGACCCCTGCTTTCATCCCGGGATCCTCCGCCAAGTCGCCGCGAGGTTTCCGCAGGCCGACGTGGTGCGTGTTCCCGACGCCTCGCATCTCGTGCTGGAAGACGCGCCCGGCCGCTCAATCGCCGCCGTCCGCGAGTTCCTCGGTCCGGCGCCGGTCGTCGCTCCAGCCGCGACCGCGCCGCCGCCGCCCACGGCAGCCGCCTCCCGGTTACCGGCCGGCGGGCTCTACGAGGCGCTGCGATCCGCGGCCACGGCGATGCCGTGGGTGTCGGCGGTGACGAAGGTCTCGTTTCCGCGCTGGCGGGCAGCACCGCAATACGACACGCTCGACTTCGGGTCGCTCGCGGCTCGGATCGACGCCTACGAGCACGGCCTCATGGAGGCCGGCCTGCGGGCGGCCGAGCGCGTGATCATGCTCGTGACGCCGGGCGCCGACTTCCTGGCGCTCAGCTACGCGGTGATGGGCCGCGGCGCGGTACCCGTGTTCATCGATCCCGGGATGGGCGTGGACGCGGTCGTGGCCTGCATGCGGGAGGCCGAGCCAAGCGGCTTCATCGGCGTGCCCCGCGCTCACCTCCTCCGCCTGAAGGCCGGCGAACTTTTTCGCTCGCTGCGGTTCTCGGTCGTCGCCGGCCGGTTTCCGCCGTGCGGCGCAATGCGGCTGTGCGACCTGCGTCGGCCTTCCGCCGCGCCCCCAACCCCGGTTCCCCGCGCCGACGCCGACCCGGCACTCGTAGCCTTCACCTCGGGGGCCACGGGCCGACCCAAGGGCGTCGTCTTCACCAACCGGATGCTCAGCGAGCAGTTGGCGGTGTTTCGTGGGCAGTTTGGCTTCCGCGGCGGCGATCAGGATCTGCCGCTGCTACCGGTCTTCAGCCTGTTCACCGCGGCGCTGGGCGTAGGCAGCATCTTTCCGCCGCTCGACCCGAGCCGGCCACTGTCGCTCGTCCCGTCGCAGATCATTCGCGTGATGCGCGACCTCGGCAACCAGACGTCGTTCGGGTCGCCGGCGCTTTGGTCGAAGATCGGCGAATACTGCCGGCAGACCGGTGCGACGCTGCCGCAGCTCCGCCGCGTGTTCATGGCCGGCGCGCCGGTGTCGCAGACCACGATCGACCTGGTGAAGGCTGCCTGCCCGCAGGCGGAGAGCTTCACGCCCTACGGCGCCACTGAGGCCCTGCCGGTGACGATCGCGTCGGCTGACGAGCTGTGGCAGGATCGGCCCGTGCTCGCGGTGACCGGCGAACAGGGAACACCGGTGGGCCGCGCCATTGAGGGAGTAGCGCTGCGCGTCGTTGAGCCGCTCACCGGCCAACCGGCTGTGCCGCTTGTCGATTGCCCTGAACGAGTGATCGGCGAGATCGTGGTTAGTGGCGACACCGTGAGCCGCGAGTATCTCTGCCGGCCCGAGGCCACCGCCACCAGCAAGATTCACGACGGCGATCGCGTCTGGCACCGCATGGGCGACATGGGCTACCTCGACGCCGACGGCCAGCTCTACTTCTGCGGCCGCAAGGCCCACGTGGTGGCCGCGCCCAACCACACGTTCCACAGTGTGCCAGTGGAAAACATCTTCAATCGTCATCCGCAGATCCGCCGCACGGCCCTCATCGAGGTCGCCGGCGGGCCGGCCCTTGCGGTCGAGCCTGCCTCGTGGCCCCTCACGCCGCAGGCCCGCCAGACGCTCGCAGCCGAACTACGGGCGGTCGGCGTAAGTGATCCGGTCACAGCTGCGATCCGGCGATTTTATTTCCACCAGTCGTTTCCCGTCGATGCCCGGCACAACGCCAAGATCTTTCGCGATCGCCTCGGTGCCTGGGCCGCCACCCAGACCGCCATCGCGTTTCCGGAGGCTGCCGCGGCGGTGACGGCATGAAGGCGGTTGTCACCGGTGGCGGCGGCTTCGTCGGTGCCGCGCTCTGCCGGCGGCTCCGTGATCTTGGCCACGACGTTACGTCGCTGGGCCGCAGGCCCCACGCGGAACTGGCCGCGGAGGGAATCCGTACGGCGATCCAGGATCTTGCGGCGCCGCAGGCCGAGGCAGGGCTCGCCGCGGTGTTTTCCGGCGCCCAGTGCGTGTTCCACACCGCGGCCCACGTGAAGATGTGGGGCCCGCGCGAGGCATTCGTCCGCGGGAATCTCCTCGCCACGCAGAATGTGATCGCCGCCTGCCGGGCGGCGGGCGTGGCGAAACTCGTGTTTACCAGTTCGCCGAGCGTGGTGGCCACCGATCACAACCTGCGGGGCATCGACGAGTCGCAGCCGTACCCCGCGCACTACAAGGCGTTCTATCCCGAAACGAAGGCGGCCGCCGAGCGGGCTGTGCTCGACGCCCACGGCCACGGGCTGAAGACGCTCGCCCTGAGGCCGCACCTCATCTTCGGCCCCGGAGACACGAACCTCGTACCCACGATTCTCAAGCGGGCCCGTGCCGGCCGGCTTGTGCAGGTGGGCGACGGCACGAACCTCGTTGATCTCACATTCATCCACGACTGCGTGGCGGCCCACGTGCTAGCAGCGGAGGCACTCGACGCCCGACCGACGGCCGGCGGGCGAGCGTATTTCATCAGCCAGGGCACGCCCGTGCGGCTCTGGGAATGGATCGGCCGCGTGCTGGCCCTGCACGGACTGCCGCCGGTGCGGCGGCGGCTGTCGGCGGCCACGGCCCAGGTCCTGGCGACGGTGGCCGAAGGGGCATGGCGGACGTGTGGCTTTGCCTCGGATCCTCCGCTGACGCGGTTCCTTACCGAAGAGATGGCGACCGACCATTACTTCGACATCTCCGCCGCGCGGCGCGAACTCGGATATGCACCAAGCTGCACGGCATGGGAGGCAACGGAGCGGACGTTCGCTCCACGACCAGAAAGCCAAATCGCGTAAGCAAAGGGGATACAGCGCTCGGGCCTGCCCACGCCCCGGTTCACCCCACGCCTCACGGCGTTGGGCTTGTACCGCGCATCGTGAAAGCCGACCGGCCGTAAGGCCGCGGGCACTTCGAGTCACACCGCCGGCTACAATCGGGCCATGAGCCCTCACCCCGATCCGCTGTTTGCCGACTGCCCCGATCGCTACGGCACCGGATCGGAAAAGTGGGACCGCTACGCGGGCCGCGACGTGCTACCCGTCTGGGTGGCCGACATGGATCTTTCTGCGCCGGATGAGGTGCTGGCGGCGATCCACGGCCGCGTCGATCACGGTGTGTTTGGCTACACGCACGAGCCACCGGGGTTTCGCGATGCGCTCGCCGCGCATCTTGAGCGGCGGCACGGCTGGCAGGTCGATCCAGACCGGATCGTGGGCACGCCAGGCGTGGTGACGGGGCTCGCCCTCACGGCAAGGCTGCTTGCC